>MDTD01078482.1_pt1 | contig 23221 bp, 18 predicted proteins | sample 811221 | NCBI WGS metagenome assembly MDTD01 (sample SAMN05326646, study PRJNA326480) | marine metagenome | isolation source: seawater | place: Pacific Ocean: South West | collected 2011 | reverse complement strand
TTCTTATTTTTAGTAACTAATGATATATTTTCTAAAATATTAAGTCTTTCATTAATAAAATTTAAAGCTTTTTCTCCTGTATATGCCTGAATTCTTCTAATACCTGAAGATATTGATGATTCTGAATATATTTTAAACAAACCTATTTCTCCTGTTGATTTAACATGTGTTCCTCCGCATAATTCTTTAGAAGAGTCAAATTGAATTACCCTAACTTTATCACCATATTTTTCTCCAAAAAGCATCATAGCGCCCATCTTTTTAGCTTGTTCAAAAGGAATATTAAGGTGTTCTTGAAGTGTTATATTTTGCATGATTTTTTTGTTTACCTCATCCTCAATCAAAGTAATTTCTTTTTTACTTAAAGCAGCATAGTGAGAAAAGTCGAAACGCAAATGCTTATTGTCAACTAGAGATCCTTTTTGTTCAACATGATTACCTAAAAAATTTTTTAAGCTTTCCTGTAATAGATGAGTTGCTGTATGATTCTTAGAGCACAATAATCTATTTTCCTTGTCTAGCTTTGCCATGAAGTTCTTTTTGAGATCATTAGGAATTTGATTTGAGCAATGAAGAATTACATCATTCTCTTTGATTGTGTTAATTATATTTAATGAATCTAGCTCATTTTCAATAACTCCAATATCTCCTTTTTGACCACCACCTTCAGGATAAAATGGAGTTGAATCAAGAATATAATGATATATAACTTCATTTTTTTCTTTTACTTTTCTGTATTTTAAAATTTTTACTTTTTTTTCTAAAGTATTGTAATCTGAAAATACTATTGGAGAATCCTTATGAACAATTATCCAGTCTCCTACATCTTTCTCAGCGGCTTTTTTAGAGCGTTCTTTTTGCTTGTTCATTTCCCTTTCAAATTCATTGATATCAAACTCTAGACCTTTTTCCTTTAATATTAGCTGAGTCAGATCAATTGGAAACCCATATGTATCGTATAGTTCAAAAGTATCCTTGCCTGAAATATCATTCTTATTATTATTTATTAAATCTTCAATTCTCTTAAGTCCTGCTTCTAATGTTTTTAAAAAAGATTCTTCTTCATTTTGTATTACATTTACAATCATGTCTTGTTCTCGAATTAGTTCTTGATAATAATCGCCAAGCTGATTTGCAAGAGTAGGTACTAATGAAAAGAGAAATGGTTTTTTGATATCTAAAAATGTATACGCATAACGAACGGCTCTTCTTAAAATTCTACGAATAACATATCCGGCTTTATTATTTGAGGGAAGCTGACCATCTGCAATAGAAAAAACAATTGCTCTTATGTGATCAACTATAACTCTAACCGCTATATCTTTTTGAGCATTTTTTCCGTAATTATAATCAATTTGTTGACAAAGATTGCTAATGAGAGAATGAAAAAGATCTGTTTCATAGGTTGATTGTTTATTTTGCATAATCATGCATAATCGCTCAAAACCCATACCAGTATCTACAAACTGAGAATCTAAAGGTATTAATTTTAGATCTGAAGTTCTATTATATTGTATAAATACTAAATTCCATATTTCGATAACTGCAGGATGATCTTGATTAACTAGGCTTTTTCCGGAAATATTTTCTCTATCATTATTTGGCCTATTATCATAATGAATCTCAGTACAGGGACCGCATGGGCCTGTAATGCCCATTTCCCAAAAATTATCTTTCTTAGATCCTTTAAGGATCTGTTTTTCTGGAAGAATTTTTTTCCATATTTCAAAAGAATCTTTATCAAATCCTGTATTATCTTTTTTATCTCCTTCAAAAACTGTTACGTAAATTCTTTTTTTATCTAAACTGCAAACTTCAGTTAAAAATTCCCAAGCCCAGTTTATAGCATCTTCTTTAAAATAATCATTAAATGACCACGAACCTAACATTTCGAACATGGTGTGATGATAAGAATCATGACCAACTTCTTCTAAATCATTATGTTTTCCTGATACCCTTAAACATTTTTGATAATTTGCTATCCTTAAAAAATCTGAAGTTCTTTGAGACAAAAAGATATCTTTAAATTGATTCATTCCAGCATTAGTAAACATAAGCGTAGGATCATTCTTAACAAGAATAGAGTCAGATTCTATAATTTTATGTTTTTTTGATTCAAAAAAATCTAAATATTTTTTTCTAATTAAACTTGATTTCATTCTTATTATTTATAATTTAATTCACATTAATATGTTATAAATGAACTTATATAATTATAAAATATACTCATAATTAATTAAATTTGCATCAAATATCTTAACATGGCTAAGGTAAAATATTATTACGATACTAAGACACTGAGTTACAAAAGAATTAGACTTAGCACAAAAAATAAACTAAAACGTCTTTTTTTATTTTTAATTGCAAGCGGTTTTTTTGGTTTTTTACTGGTAATTTTATTTTTTCAATTTTTTGATAGCCCAAAAGAAAAAATGTTAAATAGAGAGATCAAGTATTTAACATCGCAATTTGAAATTGTACAAGATAAAGTTCTGCAAGTAGAATCGGTCTTAGATGATATTCAGGAGAGAGATGATAATATATACAGAACTATCTTTGAGGCAGAACCTATTGCAAAATCAATAAGAAAAGCAGGTTTTGGAGGTATTAATCGATATGAGAACCTTAAAGGCTATAAAAATTCAGAACTATTAGTTGAAACTAATAAAAAACTAGATCAAATTACAAAACAACTTTATATTCAATCAAAATCATTTGACGAAATAATTGATTTAGCAAAAAATAAATCTGATATGCTAGCCTCAATTCCAGGAATTCAGCCTGTTGAAAAAGATAAAAGCAGGATGGCAAGTGGATTTGGCTACAGAATACATCCTATATATAAAATCAGGAAACTACATGCTGGTATGGATTTTTCTGCTAAAACTGGAACGCCAATATACTCAACCGGAAATGGAGTAGTTAAAAAAACTAAAAGAAGTAGAAGAGGGTATGGAAACTATATAGAAATTGATCACGGATACGGATACGTTACTCTGTATGCGCATATGCAAAAATTTATTGTTAAAAGAGGGCAAAAAGTCAAAAGAGGTGAGATTATTGGATATGTTGGAAATACCGGAACTTCGGTTGCGCCCCATCTTCACTATGAAGTTCATAAAGATGGTCGCAAAATTAATCCAGTTAATTTCTACTATAACGATTTAAATCCTGAAGAATATGAAAAAATGCTTGAAATCTCTTCTAGATCAAATCAATCTTTTGACTAGATGAAAAAAAATACGCTATTATTTTTCTCTATTCTATTTGTGTCTTTCACAGCATATTCTCAAAAAGAAAATATTTCAATTATTGGTGTAGGAGATATAATGCTTGGAACTAATTTTCCTTCAAAAAAATATCTTCCAACAAATTGCAGAACATTACTAAATGAAGTTTCTGATATAATTAAAAATGCAGATATTTCTTTTGGAAATTTAGAGGGCTGTTTTTCTGATAATGCAAAACTTGCTAAAAAATGCAAAGATAGTACTAAGTGTTATGCTTTTAGAATGCCAGTCGAATTTGGATCGTGTATAAATGAAGCGGGGTTCGATATTCTGAGCATTGCAAATAATCATATAATGGATTTTGGGCAAGAAGGATTAAATGATACAAAAAAAATACTTGAAGACTTTAACATAAAATATGCTGGCACTTTAGATGTTCCGTATTCTATTTTCGTAAAAGACAGTGTGAAATATGGATTCTGTGCATTTTCTCCAAACAAAGGAACTGTGTCAATTCATGATAGTCAAAATGCGAAAAAAATTATTAATTTGCTAGAAAAAGAATGTGATATTATTATCGCCTCATTTCATGGAGGCGCTGAAGGTAAAGAACATCAAAATATCACTAGGAAAACTGAAACATATTATGGAGAAAACCGAGGAAACGTTTATGAATTCTCACATATGCTGATAGATGCAGGTGCAGATATTGTGTTTGGTCATGGTCCTCATGTTTCCAGAGCGATTGAACTATATAAAAATAGATTAATTGCTTACAGTTTAGGAAACTTTTGTACTTACAGAAGATTTAATTTAAGAGGCGTTAATGGATTTGCTCCAATAATAAAAATTCAAGTGAATCGTAATGGCGAATTTCAAACAGGAGAAATTATTCCTATTAAACAAATTGGATCAGGAATTCCTATTAAAGATTCTGAAAATAATGCAATTAAAAAAATACAAGAACTAACAAAAAAAGATTTTCCATTATCTGGTTTGCAGATTAATAATGATGGAAGTATTAACAAAATAAATGGAAAGTAAAAAATTATTTTATCAAATAGGAGAGGTTGCTAAAATGTTCAATGTTAATGTTTCGCTTATTAGATTTTGGGAAAAAGAATTCTCAATTTTAAAGCCTAAAAAAAACAAAAAGGGGAATCGTATGTTTACTCAAAAAGATATTGAAAATTTAAAAATTATACATCATCTAGCAAAAGAAAGAGGATTTACTTTAGAAGGAGTAAGAAAAAAGCTGAAAGAAAATAAAAAAGATACTGTAGATAATTTAGATATCATTAACAGACTGAAGGAGATTAGAAAATTTCTTGTACATCTAAAAGAAGAGCTTTAAAGGTATTTATTTGGCAATATATATTCCCTTATATAGTTATCAATGCCTAATTCTAGACTTGTAAAAGTATTATCATAACCTAACTCAATAATTTTTTTCATATTAGCTTTAGTAAAATATTGGTAATTTACTCTTATATCCTTAGGAATATCAATATAATTTATTTGGATTTTCTTTTCTAAAGTATTAAACACGATTCTAGTAAGATCATTAAAAGATCTTGCTATTCCAGTTCCTAAATTATAAATACCACTACCCTTCTTATTTTTAAACATAAAAATTAAGACATCAACAACATCCTTAACATAAATAAAATCACGAAGTTGTTCTCCGTCTTTATATTCATTTTTATGTGAACGAAATAAATTCATTTTTGAAGTATTCACAATTTGTTTTGCAGCATGCAATATAACTGAAGCCATTCTTCCTTTATGATATTCATTAGGGCCATAGACATTGAAAAACTTAAATCCACACCAAAAGTCTGGACAACTATTTTGTTTTAAAATCCATTTGTCAAAATCATTTTTTGAAGCTCCATACGGATTTAATGGTTTGAGTTTTTCGATAATATCATGATTATCATCAAAACCAAATTCACCCATACCATATGTTGCTGCTGAAGACGCATACAGCAAAGGTATATTGTTTGAAGAACAAAACTTAAATATACTTTTTGAATAATTTAAGTTTAATTCATTAAAAATTGATGTATTGAATTCAGTAGTATCTGTACGGGCTCCGATATGAAAAATACATTCAATATCGATCGAACAATTACTAAGCCATTCAAAAAACATATCTCTTTCTATTTTTTTATGATATTTTTTTTGTGAAAGATTATTATGTTTAGTAGAGTTTTTAAAATTATCTACTAAAATTAAATCGTTGTAATTTAACTTATTTAATCTTGAGACTAAACATGAACCTATAAAGCCTGCAGCACCTGTAATAATTATCATTTTACAAAAATACATTAAAAAGTTTATTTTTGTCTTTATGAAAATTGAACAAAGAGATATTATTGAAAAAAAAATATATTCTGAAATAAAAACAACAGAAGAAAAAATCTCAAAATATTCAGAGCTATGCAAGCCTATTGCTCCAGAAAATTCTATTGGCAGAGTATCTAGAATGGATGCTATTAACAACAAAAGTGTTGTAGAGGCAGCTTTAAATGAAGCAAGAAACAAAATGTTTGAACTTAAAAAGACAATTGAAGAAATTCAAAAAGATAGTTTTGGAAGTTGTATTAAGTGTAAAAAAGATATTGCTTTCAATAGATTATTAATACGGCCTCAAAGTAAATTATGCATTAATTGTGCTATATAACATGAGAAAAATTTTAAATTATTTTAAATATTGTCTTTTTTCTAAGACCAAATATTCGATTCACAGCCCATTTATTTATGATTTTACTACAAAAGTACTTAATGATAATACAAAATACGTTGATTATGAGAAAATTGAAAATTTAAGATCAGAATTAAAAAATTCTAATGAAAAAATTATAATTACTGATTTTGGAGCGGGCAGCACAATAAACAAATCTAATGTTCGTACAATTAAAGATATATGTTCCAACTCAGCAAAAAATAAAAAATATGCAGCGCTTTTGTATAGAATAAGAAAGCATTATAATTCAAAAAGTATTTTGGAAATTGGAACTTCATTAGGAATAAGTGCTTGTTATTTAGCGATTGATGATCCCACTACTCAAATCACAACAATTGAAGGGTGTCCTAACACTGCGAATATTGCAAAAAACAATTTTAAAAAACTTAATTTAGACAATGTGAATTTATGTGTTGGGAATTTTGACAACATACTTCCTGCACAACTTCTTAAATTAAAAAAAATTGATCTTATTTTTATTGATGGTAACCATAGAAAACAACCAACAATTGATTATTTTGAAAAATGTCTTTTGAACAGTCATGAAAAAAGTATATTTATATTTGACGATATTCACTGGTCGAAAGGAATGCAAGAGGCCTGGCACTACATTAAATGCCATCCTAAAACAACTGCAACTATAGATTTATTTTTTATTGGTATAGTATTTTTGAATCCAGAATTAAAAAAAGAACATTTTAGCATCAAATTTTAATCGTACATTTGCAAAATGAAAATTTATACTAAAAAAGGAGATCGTGGTAAAACACAATTACTTGGAGGAACTACCGTTTCAAAAGACAACATGCAGTTAGAATGTTATGGCAGCATAGATGAACTAAATGCATTTATTGGTCATATATATGAAAGAAAAGATCTTGATCAAAAAAATCAAAAAATATTAATGAAAATACAGAATCAGCTTTTTAATATAGGATCAAATTTAGCAAATGATAATACAAAAAAAATTAACTTACCTGATATCACTGAAGAAAATATTTTAGAAATTGAAAAAGCGATAGATAGAATGGATAAAATTCTACCAGAATTAAAAAATTTTATTTTACCATCTGGTAGTGAGACAGCATCAAGATGTCATATAGCAAGAACAGTATGCAGAAGAACGGAACGAAAATTAATTTCACTTACCAATCAGCAGTCTGTAAAACCAATTTACACAAAATATCTTAATCGTCTTTCGGACTATCTCTTTATACTGAGTAGATTTTCTTTACATTTAAATAATGTGAAAGAAGTGTACTGGCAAAAATAATTTCAAAAATTAGCTTTATTAAAGAAAAAATATATTTTTGCAAAAAAAAGAGTATGTATTGGACATTAGAATTAGCTTCAAAATTAGAAGATGCTCCTTGGCCAGCAACAAAAGATGAGCTCATTGATTATGCAATTAGATCAGGGGCTCCTATGGAGGTTGTAGAAAATTTAGAAGAACTTGTTGAGGAGGAACCAGGAATGCAATGGGAAACCATAGAAGATATATGGCCAGACTATCCAACAAAAGAAGATTTCTTCTTTAATGAAGAGGAGTATTAATAAATCTAAAGATCTTTTTTATTTTGTAGAATATACTTTAAACATTAAGTTTGCAAATAAATTTATAATATAATATGGCCGGCTTACTTAGTGCTATTGGAAAATTTTTTGGTAATAAGTCTGATAAAGACATAAAAAAAATTAAACCAAAAATTGAAAAAATTCATGAAGAATATTCAAAACTCAACTCATTAACTCATGATGAGTTAAGAAACAAAACTAATTTATTTAAAAGTAGAATTCAGAATGCTGTTAAAAAAGAAAAGAATGAAATCGAAGCATTAAAAGAAAAAGCTGAAACTGCTGAAATTTCAAATGAAAATATTGAAGATATTTACAAAGAAATTGATGAGAAAGAAGAGTTAATACTTAGTATAATTGAAGATACATTAAACGAAATACTTCCAGAGGCATTTGCTGTTATCAAAGAAACTGCTAGAAGATTTAAAGAAGAGGATTTTCTTGTAGTTAAAGCAAGTGATTATGATCGTCAGTTAGCTGTTAAAAAAGATTTTATCTCGATTTCCGAAACATCTGCTAAATATCAAACAAATTGGAATGCTGCAGGTGTTGATGTAGCCTGGGATATGGTTCATTATGATGTTCAGTTAATTGGTGGAATTGTATTACACGAAGGTAAGATTGCTGAAATGCAAACTGGTGAAGGAAAAACATTGTCAGCTACACTTCCAATATATTTAAACGCACTTTCAGGACTAGGTGTTCATCTTGTTACCGTAAATGATTATTTGGCAAAAAGAGATTCGGAATGGATGGGGCCTATTTTTCAATTTCATGGTCTTAGTGTTGAATGTATAGATAATTATCAACCTAACTCTCAAGAAAGAAGAGACGCATACATGGCTGATATCACATATGGTACAAATAATGAATTTGGTTTTGACTATTTACGTGATAATATGGCTAAAAGAGAGGGGGATCTCGTCCAAAGAAAGTTACACTACTCAATAGTTGACGAAGTTGACTCTGTATTAATTGATGACGCCAGAACTCCTCTTATAATTTCTGGCCCAACTCCAAAAGGAGATCAGCATGAATATAACGATTATAAATATCAAGTTGAACGGCTATACTCAGAGCAAAAAAAATATGTTACTACTGTTCTGTCTGATGCAAAAAAACTTATTAATGAAGGTAAGAAGGATGAAGGAGGTTTTAACCTATTAAGAGCATTCAGAGGCCTGCCTAGAAATAAAGCACTTATTAAATATTTAAGTGAAGAAGGGGTTAAAACCCAACTTCAAAAAACAGAAAACTATTACATGCAAGATCAAAACAAAGAAATGCATATTGTCGATGCAGAATTATTCTTTGTTATTGATGAAAAATCAAATTCTATAGAATTGACTGAAAAAGGATTAGTATTAATGAGTAGCTCTATAAAAGACAAAGATTTCTTTGTTCTGCCAGATGTAGGAATAGAAATTGCGAATATTGAAAAATCAAATAATAAAGAGGAAGAAAAGCTCAAAGCTAAAGAAAAGATATTAAGAGATTTTTCAATTAAAAGTGAACGCATTCACACAATTAATCAACTATTAAAAGCATATACCTTATTTGAAAAAGATGTCGAATATGTTGTGGTAGACAATAGGGTAAAAATTGTTGACGAGCAAACTGGAAGAATAATGGAGGGCAGAAGGTATTCAGACGGTCTTCACCAAGCTATTGAAGCGAAAGAAAATGTTACTATAGAGGCTGCTACCCAAACATATGCCACTGTTACTTTGCAAAATTATTTCAGGATGTATAATAAAATTTCTGGAATGACTGGTACTGCAGAGACTGAAGCTGGCGAATTTTGGGAAATTTATAAATTAGATGTTGTTACAATTCCTACCAACAAGCCTATAATTAGACAAGATAAGGACGATTTAATCTATAAGACAAATAGAGAAAAATATAATGCTGTTATTGAAGATGTTGTAGGGCTAACTAAAGAAGGTAGGCCAGTATTACTAGGCACAACATCTGTTGAAATATCTGAACTATTAAGCAATATACTTAGGAGAAGAGGTATTAAGCATAATGTATTGAATGCAAAAATGCATCAAAAAGAGGCCGATATTGTTGCTGAAGCAGGAAAAAAAGGTGTAGTGACTATTGCTACAAATATGGCAGGTAGAGGTACTGATATTAAATTATCTGATGAGGTGAAAAATGCTGGTGGATTAGCAATCATTGGCACTGAAAGACATGATTCAAGAAGAGTGGATAGGCAATTAAGAGGTAGATCTGGAAGACAAGGCGATCCAGGATCTTCACAATTTTATATTTCACTTGAAGACAGGTTAATGCGTTTATTTGGAGCAGAGCGAATAGCTAAAATCATGGACAGAGTTGGGTTTGAAGAAGGAGAAGCAATTTCACATAAATATATTACAAGAAATGTAGAAAATGCACAAAAAAAGGTAGAAGAAAATAATTTTGGGATTAGAAAAAGACTGTTAGAATACGACGATGTTATGAATCAACAAAGAGAGGTTATTTATAAAAAAAGAAGAAATGCATTGAGTGGAGATCGGATTTCATTAGATATTGCTAATATGATTTATGATACTTGTGAGAATCTTATTAATGATAATCAGGACAATAAAAATTATTCTCAATTCAAATTAGAATTAATGAGGAATCTATCTATAAATAGTCCAATAAATGAAAATCAATATAAAGATGATGACATAGGTCAAAATATTAGTAAAATCTATAAGACATGTTATGCCAACTATAAACTAAAATCTGATACTATAAGTAAGCAAACCTATCCTGTAATTAAGGATGTATACAATAATCAATCTGCAAAATATGAAAATATTGTTATTCCTTTTAGCGATGGTATAAAGGTATTGCAAGTAGTTGCAAATCTTAAAGAGTCATACGAACAAGAGGCAGAAAATATTCCAAAAGCAATTGAAAAGAGTGTAACACTAGCTATAATTGATAGTGTATGGAAAGATCATTTAAGAGAAATGGATGACTTAAAACAATCTGTACAAAATGCAGTTTATGAACAAAAAGACCCATTACTGATATATAAGTTTGAAGCATTCAATCTTTTTAAATTATTAATAGAAAAAATTAATAAGGAAATTATTTCATTTTTATTAAAATCTTCAATTACCAATCAAAATATACAAGAGGATAGAATAACTGAAAATAAAAATAATTTACAAACTAGTAGGCCTGAAGAAATTTTCAATACAAGTAATAATAATCAAAATAAGCAAAATAAAAAATCAGAACCTGTTAGGGTTGAGCAAAAAATAGAAAGAAACTCACCCTGTCCTTGCGGTAGTGGTAAAAAATATAAAAAGTGTTGTGGAAAATAAAATGATTATGTAACTATAATTTTATTTAATAAAATATTAGTAAAAAATAATCGTATACTTTTTTAAAAATTAGACTTTACTTTAAATATCTAAAATCATGATTATTTTTAATTTCCTGCAATGAATTATAAATTAATCTTATTACATTTTCCACGTCTTCAATATGAGCACTTTCAACTGTTGTGTGCATATACCTTAATGGCAAGGAAATTAAGGCCGAAGCTACACCTCCATTTGCATATGCAAATGCATCGGTATCTGTTCCTGTAGCTCTTGAAGCTGCCGCTCTTTGAAATGGAACTTTATTTTTTTCTGCAGTATTAATCAATAAATTTAATAGATTGTTCTGAACAGCAGGCCCATAAGTTAATACTGGACCACCACCACACGATATATCTCCTTGTTTTTTCTTATCAATCATAGGAGTGCCTGTATCATGACATACATCAGTAACAATGGCGACATGTGGTTTAATTGTTTCTACAATCATTTGAGCGCCTCTTAAACCTACTTCTTCTTGTACTGAATTTGTAATGTATAAGCCAAAAGGTAATTTAATTTTATTTTTATGTAATAATCTAGCGACTTCAGCAATAATAAAGCCTCCTATTCTATTATCCAAAGCTCTTCCGGTATAATAGTTTTTATTTAATATCATAAACTCATCCTGGTAAGTAACTACACAGCCAACATGAACTCCTAATTTTTCAACCTCTTCTTTATTTTTACAACCACAATCAAGAAATATATTATCTAGTTTAGGGGATTTTTCCGTACTATTATTTCGAGTATGAATCGCTGGCCATCCAAAAACAGCTTTAACTATACCTTTCTTAGTGTGTATATTAACTCGTTTAGATGGCGCTATTTGATGATCGGAACCACCGTTTCTTCTTAAATAAATAAACCCATCCTTAGTTATATAATTAACAAACCAAGAAATCTCATCTGAATGAGCCTCTATTACAACCTTATATTTTGCTTCAGGATTAATCACACCAACAACAGATCCATATGTATCTACAATATGAGAATCGATATATGGTCGAATATATTCTAGCCACATTTTTTGACCCTCACTTTCAAAACCTGTTGGAGAAGGATTGTTTAAATATTTTTTTAAAAAATTCTCAGATTCTTTATTAATTATTTTCGAATTCATACTAATATTATTTTAATTTATTATACTCTATTAATCCTTTTTCTAACCAGTTTTTAAAATCTTCACGATTACCATGATGCTCATAATCAGCAGAACCTATAATTGGAACATCTTCAAATTTCTCATTTTTTAAGGGTTTTACTATTCGGTAATAGGGTTGAGTTTGAGCATTATATCTGGTAGCTTGAAGATATCCATATTTATCTCCAAGAGTCAATATTTTTTTTGACTTACCCTTATTATTAGTAACAATTATTTGATCTTTTTTAGGTAGTTTAACTGCATGATTATCTACCTCTAAAGAGATTATAACAAGTTTATCTCTCAAAATATCTAAAACACCTTCTTCACCCCAAACTTTATTTTCCATTCTTCTACAATTAACACAATTAATTCCTGTAAAATCTAAAAGTACCGGTTTGTTATTTTCTTTTGCATAAGTTAATCCATGTTTTAAATCGTGAAATAAAATTAATCCGTGTGGTCCTATTATGGAATGATCAGGGTTTTTTTCTGATTTGGTAAATTGAACTTGGTTGCCAAAACCTAGTGGTGCTTCACTATAATTATGTTTTGGCGGATCAAATCCACTGATTAATTTTAAAGGAGCTCCCCAAAGACCGGGTATTAAATATATAGTAAACACCAAAACAAATGTTCCAAACAAAGCTCGAGAAACTGATAAATTTTCAACCTTAGAATCGTGTGGCAATCTAATAAAGCCGAAAAGATAAAGTGTCCATGTAATAAAAATACCAATCCAAATTGCTAAAAATAGTTCTCTTTCTATAAAATGACCATTGATTGCCATATCAGCCATTGACAAAAACTTTAATGCTAGTGCTAATTCTAAAAATCCTAGAGATACTTTTACGGTATTTAACCATCCTCCAGATTGCGGCAGTGAATTCATCCATCCTGGGAAAACTGCAAATAAAGAAAATGGTAAAGCTAGAGCTAAAGAAAAACCTAGCATACCTATTATTGGTGCCAAACCTCCAACTGTAGCAGATTGAACAAGTAGTGGGCCAACTATTGGTCCTGTACAAGAAAAAGAAACTAGAGCTAAAGTAAATGCCATAAAAAATATACCAATAAGCCCCGCTCGATCTGCATTTTTATCAGACTTATTTATCCACGATGATGGAAGACTTATTTCAAATGCACCTAAAAAGGAAATTGCAAATACTAAAATCAGAATAAAAAAGAAAATATTTGCCCAAAAACCTGTTGCTAGCTCATTTAAAAAAGCTGCTCCAAATATTCCGGTTACAATTGTTCCTAGTAAAACGTAAATAATAATTATAGATAATCCATATAGTAATGCGTTTTTAATTCCTATTGCTTTAGTTGTACTTTGTTTAGTAAAAAAACTAACTGTCATCGGAATCATAGGAAATACACATGGAGTCAATAAAGCTGCGAAGCCACTTAAAAATGCTAGAAAAAATAACATCCATAAATTTTTACTTTCACTATTTTCTTCATCTTTTATTGGTTTAGCGTCATTAATTTTATTTTCTTCTAAAATGTATTTTTTTTCATTATTATTAGAACTCCCTTGAATACCCTTAATTTCAAAACTAAAATCTATAAATGTTGGGAACAAGCATTTAACACTATCGCACATTTGGTAATCAATATATCCATTAATAGTAAAATCAGAATCACTAGTAATCGTGATTAATTGTTCAAATACTGCTTCGCTATCAAAATACCTTAAAGAAGCTCCTACATCCTCATCATATTCTTCATGATACTTTGTTATTTCTTTAACGAAATGCACAATAGTATCCTTTCCTAAAATAAAATTAAAAGCTGTAGGAAAATTACTAGTATCTTTACCTGCAACTGTTTGTGACCAAACATGCCATGGCTTATCAAGAACGGCCCTAAATACAAGTTTTTTTTGATTTTTCTTTATATCTGAATCTGCAACAATCGATCCTTCCCACATAATATTTTCTTGTACACTTTCCCAGCTTTTTGTATTAAATACGGCTTTTAATGTAAAAGAAAATGTTAGAAAAAATAATATTGGTATTATAATTTTTCTCATTGATTATTTATTTTTTTATTTATTATTCTATTTAACTCTTTTGAATTTTGACTACCTATTAAATATATCAATCCATCCTTATCAATTAGCTTAACTGCATATTTTCCTCTCGTATAAAATCTGATAATACCTTTATAATGCAAATTATAAACTGAAGGATTTACTATATATTTACTATAATTAACAACTTCAGATTTTTTAATGCTTCTTATGTCTATTTTAACTTTTTTTGCTGTCCATATACCGTCTAAAATAATACTTCCATTTTCGATTTTAGTTTTAAAATGTAAAATAAAAAAAAGAAAAACCGAAACAATTAAAATAAATATTCCAAGAAAAAAATATAAATCTCCAGCCTGAAAAAACAACATATCTTTATTTTCATTATTAATATTTTCAGACAAATAATAAGCAGTAAAGCAAAAAACAGATAATGATATTCTTATTGCTAAAGAAATCTTATTTAATCCTAAATATTGCTTTTCTAAAAATTTTATATCTGACATTTTTTTATTCTAAAACCTTTGCAAGGTACACTTTTTTTGTTTTTTTAGTTAATTTATATCTATTATCAATTCTGTAGCCTATCACCCATACAATATCTTTATTTGCAGAACACAAAACCCAAGCTTCATTTTTGTCAAATAATGTTAGTTTTTTATCTATAAAAAAATCACTTAATTTTTTAAAATTTTTCATTCCTAACGGAATAAAACGATCTCCATTTATCCATCGCCTTAAAATTAATGGAAATTCAAGCAGATCAAAATCTATATTTGCAAGATTATCTTCTTTGGCGATATCCATATTTTCAGACAGAAAAAAATCCATATTAATAGGGTGTTGTATATTGCAGGTGTTTTTTTCAATAAAATATATTTCATTTTTAAAACTGTCATGTTTTTTTAAAATAATTTTCTTTCTGTCAATTAAAAGCATATATTTTTTTGAAATAAATTTTTTTCCAGACTGACTATATAGTGCATTTAAAATTGGTCGAACATTATTAAAACCGAATGGTGACAATAATTCATGCAAATATATTTCTTTTGGAAAAATCTTTTTAAGATCTTCAATATTAATAGAATAATAAGGCGGCTCATTATTGATAATGCTAGATTTTATCTCATTAATTTTTTGAGAATAAACCTCGTAAAATTGAGAAAATGAGGCTATATTATTTGTTATAGTATTTTGAATTGATGGATTGATTTCTTTAATTTTTGGTATTATTTCATTTCGTATTAAATTTCTAACATATTTATTTGAACTATTACTACTATCTTCTCTATATGAAATGTTATTCAAATTAATATAAGAATTTATTTCTTCTCTTGATAAAAACAATAAAGGCCTAACTATATCTTTATTTTTTTTATTTATTGCTAGCAGTCCTTTTACTCCAGTACCTCTAAATAAGTTAATAAAAAATGTTTCTACATTATCATCCTTGTGGTGTGCAGTAATGATATATTTAGCGTTGGTTTTATACTTTAACTTATTAAGCCATTCGTATCTTAAATTTCTTGCCGCCATTTGAATTGATAAACTATTTTTTTTTGCATAAACACTAGTTTCAAAACACTTTACATGTAATTTGATGGCGTAATTTTTTGCAAGCTTATTAACAAAAATCTCATCAATATCTGATTCCTCTGATCTTAATTTAAAATTACAATGAGCTAACTCAAAATTATAATTTAATTTATTAAGAACGTGAAATAAAAAGACGCTATCTCTTCCACCGCTAATAGCTAGAATTAATTTGTCTCTATGTGTAAACAAATTATTTTTTTCAATAAAATCCTGAATCCTATCTAGCATTTTTTTTATTTTTTAAAGTTTGTATAATGGGTTTTATTTTAAGTAAACACTCTTCATACTCTGCTTCAGGATTAGATAAATGTGTTATTGCACCACCCACTCCAACCGAAAGATATTTATTTAATTTATTATATATGATAGATCTAATCACAACATTAAAATCAAAGTCACCAAATGGAGTGATATAACCAATGCTTCCTGAATATATACCCCTTCTAAAAGTTTCAAAATATTCAATTAATTCCATAGCTCTTAATTTTGGAGCCCCTGTCATTGAACCCATAGGAAAAGCTGCTATAATTATATCTGATAAACTAATATCTGTAGAGATTTTAGATTTTATTGTGCTAATCATTTGATGAACATTTTCAAAGCTATAAATTTTGCATAATTCATCAACCTCAACACTCTTACTTAAAGATATTTTAGATAGATCATTTCTTACCAAATCTGTTATCATAATATTTTCAATAATATCTTTTTTACTTCCTTTTAGAGTGTTAATTAAAATTTTATCTTGCTTTGAATTAATACCACGTTTAATAGTTCCTTTAATTGGTTGTGATAACAATGTTTTATTTTGTTTTTTTAGAAATCTTTCAGGGCTAAAAGACAGTATACAATGCTCGTTAATTTTTACAAAAGAAGAAAAGGGTGTAAGCATTTTATCGTTTAAGTTATAGTACAGTTCTTCTGGATAAATTTCAATATTCTTAGCATAAAATTCCTGACAATAATTCATTTCGTATACTTCTCCTTTTTTTATGTATTTTTTAATATCTCTTATCTTATTAAGGTATTGAGATCTTGTTTCATTAGTCTTTAATTCTATGTTAAATTCAGAATCTTTTTTAATATGATTATTAAGTGATTTAATGAATTTGGTACATATTTTTTTTGAGCTATGTGTTAATACCTTCAGTTTACCTTGTTTAACTAAAAGGACGTACTTAGGTATAAAAAAAGATATATGATCGGCAAAAATATTGTCTTTATTTTCAGATAAAAGATCTTCTATTTCATTTTTCAAATCATACGACATATATCCAAACATCCAATCTTTATTTGAATTAAAAAATGAATCAAATTTGATAAATGATTTATCTTTTGCTTTAAGCACTTTTAAGGCATCAACTCCAGCGATCATATCATATTTTATGTATTCAGGTGGTAGTTGTGCATTTTTTTTTTGCTTATTTGAGTGTAAGATAGCAATGTGATTTTTTTCTTTTGATATTGATAATAATTTTGAAATAATTTCTGATGTAGAGTCAATTTTAAAATTATATTCATTTCTCATTTTACAAAAATAAGTAAAAGGAAACTTATTTATTTTATATTTTTGAAGATATGAAGTGGATTTTTACATTACTTATTATAACTCCTTGCTTGTTATATTCACAATCTGCAAATGATTCAATAAAAAGTCATGATATATACGAAATAGGAATTGACAAATTAATTTCAAAATATGAATCAATTATAAAGAATAAAAAAGGGACAGAAGGATGGAGAGTTCAGTTAGGTTTCAATACAAAACAACAAGAAATAAAAAATATTAAAATTAAGTTTATGAAATTATATCCTAAAATACCTTCATTTTTTGAATATGAAGCTCCTTATTACAAAGTGAGAGTCGGTAATTGTAAAACAAGAATGGAGGCGATAAAACTAAAACACAGTATAATAAAAGATTTTCCTTCATCATATCCTGTACCCAGCATTATAAACCTATAATTTATTTTAATGTTCTTTTGATTTCAATTTCCTTAAAGCCTTCTATAATATCTCCAACTTTAATATCATTAAAATTCTCAATTGACATTCCGCACTCAAATCCCTTCTTAACTTCATTCACATCTTCTTTAAATCTTTTTAAAGAAGATAGTTTACCGCTATAAACTACAATTCCATCTCTAATCAATCTTACAGAATCCTTTGCAGTTAGCTTTCCATCTAAAACCATACAACCTGCAATTGTTCCTATTTTGGATATTTTAAATGTTTCTCGAACTTCAACATTACATATAATCTTTTCTTCTAGATCAGGAGTCAACATTCCTTCCATAGCTAATTTTAATTCTTCTATAGCTTTATATATAATTGAGTATAGTCTTATGTCTATTTGTTCGGATTCAGCAAGTTTTCTAGCCTTTAATGATGGACGAACTTGAAACCCAATAATTATAGCATCAGAGGCAGCTGCTAACATAACATCTGATTCTGTAATTTGCCCTACTGCTTTCTGTATTATATTTATTTTTATTTCAGCTGTTGAAAGCTCTTGCAAGCTATCAGACAACGCCTCAATTGACCCATCAACATCACCTTTAATAATAATATTAATCTCTTGAAAATCTCCTAGCGCTATTCTTCTTCCAATTTCGTCTAAAGTTAAGTGTTTTTGTGTTCTAACTGTTTGCTCTCTCTGTAATTGCGTTCTTTTGCTTGCTATTTTTTTAGCCTCCTGCTCACTATCCATTACGTAAAACTCGTCTCCAGCAGTAGGCGCCCCATCTAGCCCAAGTAAAACAACTGGAGTAGACGGACCTGCTTCTTTAATATTTTCTGATCGTTCATTAAGTAGTGCTTTTGCTTTTCCTGAATATGATCCAGCCAAAATATAATCTCCTATTTTTAAAGTTCCCTTTTGAACTAAAATAGTTGACAAATAACCCTTGCCTTTATCTAAAGAAGCTTCAATTACGGTTCCTTGAGCATTCCTATTTGGATTAGCTTTTAAGTCTAACATTTCAGCTTCTAAAATTATTTTTTCTAATAATTCGGAAACTCCAGTTCCTATTTTGGCTGAAATATCTTGAGATTGATATTTACCACCCCAATCTTCAACTAATAAATTCATCTCTGCAAGCTCCCCTTTAATTTTTTCTGGATCAGCAATATCTCTGTCTATCTTATTAATAGCAAAAATAATTGGAACTCCTGCGGCTTGCGCATGACTAATAGCCTCTTTAGTTTGTGGCATTACTTTGTCATCTGCAGCAACAACAACAACTACAATGTCAGTTACTTTCGCTCCTCTTGCTCTCATTGCAGTAAAAGCCTCATGTCCTGGTGTATCTAAAAAAGCAATCTTTTTATCGTTCTTTAAAGTAACTTCATATGCACCAATATGTTGTGTTATACCTCCAGATTCTCCAGCAATAACATTTGTTTCTCTTATATAATCCATTAATGAAGTTTTTCCATGATCAACATGACCCATAATAGTAATTATAGGTGCTCTTGTGAGCAATTCAGCATCTTCATCAATAATCTCCTCAATAGATTCCTGCATATCAGCATCTATAAATTCGACTTTTAATCCAAAATCTTCAACAAGCATTTGAATAGTTTCTGCATCTATTCTCTGATTTATACTCACCATCATTCCAAGACTCATACAGGTAGTTACAATTTCATTAACCGGAACATCCATTAATGTGGCTAACTCACTGACAGTTGTAAACTCAGCAACCTTAATTATTTTATTTAATTCTTCTTTTTTAAGGTCTTCATTTTCAGCCACATCTCTATGGGCTTGTCTTTTTTCTCTTCTATTTTTTACTGATGCTTTTTTTCCTCCACTCTGCAGTTTGGCCAATGTCTCTCTCACTCTCTTTTGCGCTTCTTCAGCAGAAATTTCTACAACTTCTTTAGTAGGTTTTGATCTTCCTTTTTTATAATTTTTTGGATCTATTTTGGTTTTTGTGATCCGTTTTCTTTTTTTAGCAACATCATTTTCTTTTTTATCTATTTGGTCTAAATTAATTTTTTGACCCGTTGACTTAACTCCTCTAAGTTTTTTTCCTTTTCCTTTAATTATTTCATCATTTGAAGTTTCTGTCTCATTTGATTTTTTTTCATCAGAATCATTTACCTTAGTGTCTTTGTTTATTTGAGGAGATTCGATATTTTTATTAACTTCTTCTGGTTTTTTAAACGTTTCATGTTTTTTTTGATCCAACACCTCTTCTTCTTGTTGTCGAATAATCTCCTCTGCTTTAGCTAATTCCTTTTCTTTAGCTAATAAATCAGCGGAAAGCTTTGCTTTTTTTTCGGAATCAAATTCACCAAGCAAATCCATATAAACATCGTAAGTTACTTTAGAGTTTGGTTTTAAATCCTTAATTCCTTTAGAATCAAGAAATGTTAAAATCCGATCTATACTAACATTAAACTCCTTAACAAGTTTATTTAATCGTACATCTTTTTTTTCTGACATATTAATATTATTTAATCTTCAAATTCTGAACTTAAAATATTTAAAACATCTTCAATTGTTTCAATTTCTAAATCGGTTCGAGCTGCTAAATCTTCAGCAGGAATTTCAAGAACACTTTTTGCAGTATCACAACCAATACCCTTTAAAGAATCAATTATCCAGCCCTCGATTTCATCTGTAAACTCATCAATTGCAACATCATCCTCAAAAGTATCTTCATCCCTGTAAACATCAATATCATAACCACATAATTTTCCAGCAAGATTAATGTTGTGTCCTCCTCTTCCAATAGCTAAAGATACTTGATCTGAATTCATATATACGCTTGCTCTCATATTTTTATCATCTAATTTTACTGATGTAATTTTAGCAGGGCTTAATGATCTGGTAATTAATAGTTGTATATTTTCTGTATGATTAACGACATCTATGTTTTCATTCCTCAATTCCCTTACAATGCCATGTATTCTAGATCCTTTCATACCAACACAAGCTCCAACAGGGTCAATTCTATCATCATATGATTCAACAGCTACTTTAGCTCTTTCACCAGGAACTCTAACTACATTCTTAATAGTAATGATTCCGTCAAAAACTTCAGGAACTTCCATTTCAAATAAACGCTCTACAAATTCAGGAGCAATTCTAGATAAAACAATATTCGCTTTATTGTTTCTTAAGTTGACCTCTTTGATTACTGCTCTTACAGATTCTCCTTTTTTAAAAAAATCTTTCGGTATTTGTTCGGATTTTGGCAAAACTAAATCATTGCCTTCATCATCCTGTAAAAGAATCTCATTTCTCCATATTTGATATACCTCTCCGTTAATAATATCTCCAATTCTTTCTTCGTATCTCTTCATTAACTCGTCTCTATGTTGGTCAGCAATTCTAGCCATAAGATGTTGTCTTATGGATAAAACTTGTCTCCGGCCAAATTCTGATTCAAAACTAACCTGTTCCGAAACTTCTTCTCCTAACTCATAATCATCTTCAATTTTTAAAGCTTCAGATAATGAAATTTGTGCAATTTCATTTTCAACCTTTCCATCTTCTACAACCTCTCTATTTTTCCAAATTTCTAAATCACCCTTATCAACATTTATAATAACATCAAAATTACCTTCGTCATTATATTTTTTTGCTAATACAGATTTGAAAACATCTTCCAGAATATTCATCATGGTTGCTCTATCAATATTTTTAACATCCTTAAATTCTGAAAAAGATTCAATTAAATTTTCTACTTCCATTTATTTATAATTTATTTTAAGTTTAACTTCTTTTATTTCATTTGCTGAAATTGCCATCTCACTTTTCATAAAGGTATTTTTTTTTATTTTATTATTTTTTTCTATGACAACTCCGTCTTCATGTTCTAACAAAATACCCTCTACTGACTGTCCATTATTCATAAGAACTTTAACTTCTTTTCCTATATTTTTTTCATATTGCTCTTTAACTAAAAAAGGTGATTCTAATCCAGCTGAACAAACTGTTAACTCATAATCTTCAATATCTCTATCAAAATTTTCTTCAATATATTTACTTAATTCTGAACAATCATCGATTAAAATACCTTCTTTCTTATCAAAGAAAATAGTAATTTGATTGTTTGTACTAACTTTTAAATCCACAATGTAGCATCCCATTTCTAAAGCTTTTTTATTAGCTACTAATCTTATTTCTTCTTTTAAAATCATTAATTAGTGAATCTTTAAAAAAAGAAGGGGCAATCGCCCCTTCTTAAATGTCCATTTCTAAAATCGCTACAAAGATACAAATATTTTAATATTTTACAAATAAATTACTGAACTACGATTCTTTTAATTATCGAATTGTTTTCAGTATCTATCTTAATAATATAAACACCATTTGGATATTTTGATAAATCATACCTTCTAACAAATTCTCCACCATTATGTTTAATATCATTTTCGCTAATAATTGTCTTTCCAAATGCGTCGATAATATACATGTCAAAAATTACTTCTTCTTCAAGATTAAAATTAATATTAATATCACCCATACTTGGATTAGGATAAATATTAATTACATCTTCTAATGCTGAAGTTTCTAAGCCTATTCTACTTCCAGAAGTAGTTGAGAAAGTGTTATAAGAAGTAAAGCCAGAGGCATTACTAGATGTTCCACAAACAGCTCTTACTTGCCAATGATACCATGTTCCAGCATTAAGATTGTTTTTAACTAATTGATTTGGAACTATACCATAAGTATACTGCCATGAACCCCATGGTGATCCAACTAATTTAAATCTCACATCATATGATGTTGCAGAAGATACGGCATCCCAACCTAACGTTGCCTCAGAATTAGTAATTGATGTTACATTTGTATTTGTTGGTTTAGAGCATGGGGCTAGTGTTGTGAATGTTGAAATTGTTGTCCAAGCAGAAACATCTGAAGTGTCAGAAGAACACACGCCTCTAACCTGCCATTCGTAAACCGTACCAGATGATAAGCTGTATTTGGTTTTACTAGTTCCAAAGATATAACCCATATACAACCATGATCCGCCTTGTGGTCGTAAGCGTACATCATAGTGATGAGCGTTAGATGTTGCGGTCCAATTCATAGTCGCTCTATCAAGAAGTATATTTGTAACATTCAGCCCATTCGGAACTTGACAACTAAGTGCGGTGGTAAAATTACTACCTGAAATAAATGAGCTTGATCCAGATGCAATACAAGTTGTGAATAACCCCCATTCATAAGTACTAGACGATACTAATCCTGTTAATGTATATGAAACTGCTGTACCAGAAAAAGTATTAGATATTGTAGTGGTGTCCCATGTTGAAGCACCAGCTATTCTATAAAGTATACTATAAGTGCTTGCTGCGCTTGTACCGGTCCAACTTAATAAAACAGAATTATCCGTAACATTAGAAGTGGATAAATTATTTGGATCCGAACAAGGAGCTAATGTAGTAAATGTCACATATCCTGTAAATCCAGAGTTATTAACTCCAGTAGAATCACACATAGTAGCTACTTGCCAATGATAATAAGTTCCTTGCGGTAAACCAGTTAAAGCATATGTATTA
>MDTD01005320.1_pt1 | contig 23229 bp, 24 predicted proteins | sample 811221 | NCBI WGS metagenome assembly MDTD01 (sample SAMN05326646, study PRJNA326480) | marine metagenome | isolation source: seawater | place: Pacific Ocean: South West | collected 2011 | reverse complement strand
CCTGGGTAGACCCATTAATGTTCGATGTTCAACTTCTCCTGGAATAAGGGCATGGAAAACAGCCTGGTTTCTATGATGAACTACATTGTATTGGATTACAGGCTCTTGCCTAACATCATCTACTGTTCCAGTTATGTCTACATATGGCCCCTCGTCATCGTCTGCCAAAGTAATTTTGGCTTCCATAGCGTATTCAGAATCAGCCGGAACTTGAATACCATTGGCTAATTTGACTAATTTCAATGGCTTGCCATGTAATTTCTCGTGTAAAGCTGCAGCCACAGTCAATTCATCTAAGTCATGAGTAAATGACATTGCGGCAGCTAGTAAAACAGTGGCATCTGGTCCATTAACTACAGCAATGTCGATTTCTTCTCCATTCGCTCTAGCCTTATCGGTCATAGTTCTAAGATGCCTTGGTACAAATCTGGAAACACAATGATTTCTGTCTCGGAGAAATTGTCGATGAAATGACATATTTCTGACACCTTGATATTGAGCGATGATAACAGATGCAGATTGATATCGCCCCCTGTCTTCTGGGTAATGCCATGGGATTGGTAATTTGGTAAGGTCTACAGTGTCCTGTGTATTTTCTAAAACAGGGGCATTCTCTGGGTCGACTAATTGGGGTTCCGAAGGATTAGCCATAGCCCAAGCAAGAATATCGATTAATTCGCCTGGAGTAATATTGAAAATATTACACAAACGATCTCTAGCAAGGACATTTACTGCCGACCGAAGGCCATCAGCCTCTGTGATATTGTTGTATACTACAGCCTTATGTTCTATCGATTCTGAATGGTTAAGAATACCGTGATTGACGCTAATTGGATCATCAACTTCCACAGCTCCTGCTAATAGGTCTCTGAAGGCCATGATTGCTGCCTGAGGCGACTGCTGCTTGAATGTTGGTGAAGATTGGCCACTATACACCTCACCTTTGGTGAGTCCGTCACGCTCTTATATGGGGGGTAGGTCGGCGGGACGTTCCTTCGAGGTGATTGTATTGGGTCGTGGATTATTCTCTGGACCGAAAATGAAGAAGGATCGCAAGAAGTTCCGCTGGAATGAAAGGAAATTCAAGAATCGTGAAAACAAGAGGCGCCAAGGAGGCGTTCTTAAGCACGACCCACTTCGAGGTTCAACTCAAGCCAAGGGTATTGTAATTGAAAAGGTTGGAATTGAGGCAAAGCAGCCAAACTCAGGAATTCGTAAGGCTGTCAAGATTTCCTTAATTCGCACTGGAAACAAATTGACTGCATTCGCACCAGGAGACGGTGCAATTTCTTTCATCGATGAACACGATGAAGTTCTTGTCGAAGGTATCGGAGGTAGAATGGGCCGTTCATACGGAGATTTACCAGGAGTTCGTTTCAAAGTTATCAAAGTCAACGGAGTCTCTCTTGATGAGATGGTTCGTGGACGCAAAGAAAAACCGGTCAGGTGATTCTCATGACAGAAAGCGAATCACAACAAGCTGCACCAATCGCTGGTATTGGGACAATGGTATTTGGCAAGTGGAACGCACAAGAAGTTGTATGTGGAGACCCTGGTTTAGCTCCCTACATCAATCTAACAACAATCGGCACTCCTCACAGTGGAGGAAGACATGCTAATGCATGGTTTGGTAAGTCTAAACTATCTGTGATCGAGAGATTTATCAATAATCTAATGAGAACCGGTAAATTTAGCGGTAAGAAACAACACTGTGCCAAAGCATTCGAATCTGCTCTCGACAATATCGCAGAGAAAACTGGAGAAAACCCACTTCAACATTTTATCAATGCGATAGTAAATTCTGCTCCATGTGAAGAGACTACACGAATCAAGTTCGGTGCTGTGAGCCAGCCAAAGGCTGTAGATTCCTCTCCAAGCAGAAGGCTCGATGTGGCTTTGCGAAACCTATCAAAAGGCTGTGCTTCAGCTACAGCAAAGAGCACTAGAACTCTAACTCAGGGTATAATTTCAGAACTTAACAAAGCCGCAGCGGGTGATGTCGCCTCATTTGCAGTTGGTAAGAAAGATGAGATCGAGAGAATTGCAGCATCTGCTCGATGATGGCAATTTCCAACATGGTAAATTTTGGTTTTGTATCACGTAGTGATACAATCGGATTTATGAACCGATGTCAGGTCGCCGGCCCAACTAGAGGTTGAGAAAATGGGCCGAAAGGAAGACAATATTGCTAGAGCTACTGAAGTCATGCACCAACGTGACAGAATTAGGAATCTGGCAATCGCAGCACACATTGACCACGGTAAAACAACACTTTCGGACAACTTGATTGCCGGTGCAGGTATGATGTCTGAAGACCTTGCTGGTAAATCCAGAGTTTTGGATTTCGACGAACAGGAATCAGCTCGCGGGATTACTATTAACGCGGCTAGTGCTTCTATGGTTCACCTGGTAGGTGAAGATGACTATCTCATCAACCTAATCGATACTCCTGGGCACGTCGATTTCGGTGGAGACGTTACTCGAGCCATGAGAGCAGTGGATGGTTGCATCATCCTAGCATGTGCTGTTGAAGGTACTATGCCTCAGACTGAGACTGTAGTCCGTCAGGCACTGAAAGAGAAGGTTCGGCCTGTTCTGTTCATTAACAAGGTAGACCGGTTAATCAACGAATTACAGATTGATGGTCCTGAAATGATGGCAAGATTTGAGAAAATCATTGTTAAAGTCAATAAATTAATCTCTACTTTCGCACCAGAAGATGTTCGAAAGGAGTGGCAAGTATCGGTTCAAAATGGAACCGTAGCATTTGGTTCAGCATACTATAACTGGGGTATGTCAGTTCCTTACATGCAAAAGTCCGGATTAAACTTCAAGGACATATTCGAACATTGCGCAGCTGATGACCAGCGCGGTCTGGCAAAGAAGGCACCAGTTCACCAAGTCCTCCTCGACATGGCTGTTGAGACGCTACCTTCACCAGTTGTGTCCCAAAAATACAGAATACCAAACATATGGCAAGGAGATCTAGATTCAGAAGAAGGTAGGGCTATGATGGAGTGCAACTCCGAAGGGCCACTTTCACTGATGATTACTAAAATTTGGATGGATCCTCATGCAGGTGAAGTAGCTGTAGGAAGAGTTTATTCTGGTTCTATCAAACACGGTGAATCCCTTTGGGCTATTGGGGCAGCAAAAGCAGAACGTGTGCAACAGGTAGCCATGATGGTCGGTGGGGATCGAATACAAGTTCCTTCCGTGAGCGCTGGAAACATTGCAGCAATTACCGGAATTCGAAGTGCGGCTGCCGGTGTGACAATCTCAAGAGACAAAGATTCCGAACCATTTGAGGCGATTCGTCACTATTCTGAACCAGTAGTTACTGTGGCAGTCGAACCAAAGGCTATGAAAGATCTACCAAAATTTATTGACGCACTTAGGGGTCTAGCAAAGTCCGATGCATCACTTCAAGTGTCCACCAATCAAGAGACCGGCGAAGCATTACTTGCTGGAATGGGGGAATTACATCTCGAAATCACAGTATATAGATTGGAAGAAGAACAGGGTATCAAAGTAAAGGTTAGTGAACCGATTGTTGTTTACAGAGAGTCGATTGAATCTAACAATGAAGGACGAGCCTTTGAAGGTAAATCACCCAACCGCCACAACAGGTTCTATATCGAAGCGGAACCACTACCTGCAGATGTAATTCAGGCTCTGCGCGAAGGTGTATTTGGAGATGGAACCGTCAGAAACAAGGATGCCAAAGGAGTTGGAGATCAGTTTGCGGAATACGGAATGTCAAAAGATTTAATGAGGAAAATATACGCTATTCATGGAACAAATGTTCTAGTTAATGACACAAAGGGTATACAGAACCTACACGAGACAAGAGAGTTGATTATCGAAGGATTCAACGAAGTCTGTAAGAAAGGCCCTGTTGCTGAAGAACCAATGATGGGAGTCATGATGAGGCTAGTAGATGCAAAGTTACACGAGGATGCAATTCACCGTGGTCCAGCTCAAACCATTCCAGCGGTTAGGAATGCATGTAGGGGTGCACTAATTCGTTCACGTCCAGTCATCCTAGAACCAATGCAAAACATACGCGTAGATGCTCCAAATGATGTGATTGGTGGTGTTACCAGAGAGGTTACAAATCGCCGTGGGATTATTGAAGATATGCCGGTAGATGGTGGTACTGCTTCTGTTATCGGTAAGATGCCAGTAGCGGAAACCTTTGGGTTCTCAAACGATATTCGTGCTGCCAGTCAGGGAAGGGCAGTTTGGAACACCGAAAACGCAGGCTTCGAGATGTTACCACCATCGCTATTCGAAAAAACCGTTGGTGAAATCAGGGAACGGAAAGGCCTCAAGCCTGAAGTTCCTGGTGAAGCAAACTACACAGATTGATCAATTGATTCTAACCAATTGGAAATCAGTCATATCTCGTAGTAGATCGACTGCTTGCGATTGCTTGAGTTTGTCTAGACAGTCATGGGCGATTTTATGATGTTCCAATGCTCTATCTAAGGCATATTGGATCGAACCATTTTCCCGAAGTTCTTCAACGGCAGTAGATAACTCAGTCAAGTTATCGGATTCAGTTCCAAACAATTTCCTGAAAGTTGGTAGATTAGCACCACTTTCTAGAGCATGTATAGCAATCAGTGTTCTTTTCCCTTGAACTATGTCGCTTCCAGCGGGCTTGCCAAGGGTTTCTGTATCACTGGTCATATCGATGTAATCGTCCATTATTTGGAAACATAATCCTAAGTTAAGGCCCCATTTTGCCATATTTTCTATCGTTTCCATGTCTCCTCCCGCTAAAATTGTACCAGTCTCGGCACAGGTTTTGAACATAGCACTAGTTTTTCCAGCAATCATCGCTATGTATTCTTCTTCCGAAACTGATTCTCTTTCTTCAAATTCGAAATCATCTTGTTGCCCTTCAGCGACATGCCTAACCATTTCCCCAATTGTACTGACTACTTGTCGGAGTTGAGAATCTTGTATGTGTTCGCTATCAGCCAACATTTCAAAGCCCAATGCCAACATTGCATCACCGGCATTGATGGCAGTTGCGTCGTCATATGCTACGTGAACTGCATCAAGTCCTCTTCTTATTGGGTCTTGATCCATAATATCATCATGAACCAAAGTGAAATTATGTATAATTTCGATACAAGCTCCAAGTGTGTAATGGCCTTGGTGCCCATTCCCTACTGCATCACCTACTAGCCTAGGGAGTATAGCCCTCAATCGTTTTCCACCACCAGTGAAGAGGTGTGACATTGCACCACGCAATCGTTCTTGTTTTATTTTTGATAGACTATCTTCGATTATTGACTCGACGATATCCCTGTGATTCTCGAGTGCGGATAATACATTACTGGCTGAATTAGAAGGATGCTTCACAGATAGATCTCCACATCTGATGATTCCATTAATAGGATTATCAATTATCTTTTCAATAGTAAAATCATTAGAATTCAGAAAATTGATGTATATTGCTTCAAACCAAGGTGCTATTAGTTGACTCTTCCATCTACCTTTACCCTCCATCATTTCACTTAGAGCATTCCTGTCTAACCAATCGATTGTTTGTATCTCATTCCTATTATGATTGGTTTCACAATCTGCTCTTACAATTAAGACATGGTCTATTTCGTGTTCTACCCAATCTTGGTCCCAACGACATTTGTATTCAAATTTACCAATATGGTTGAATTTCCAATCGTTGGTAACATTTTCAGGTATGCCTAATTCTTGGTCTAACTTCCTTCTGGCAGCTTGAATTACTCCCTCTACTGCATCTCCATTTTCCCCCGCTATGTTTAATGGATGGCTACAACATGAATTAGCCCAGACTCCAGGGAATGTGATTTTGTCTGTAGACCTTTGTTGCACCAACAAACGACCTTTAGAGTCAAAAATTAGTACACTGAATGCTCTATGTCTAATGCCTTCTCCATAATGAGTGGTTAATTTGCTCGAGGAATCTATAACATTGTCATTTTCATCTAAGCATAGACATAATTCTTCCATCATCTCTACTTGAGAAGTATCCATGCCATCTAGCGGGGTCGAAGTAGCGGTCATGATTTACATTCCTTTGAGGCGCATTCATCCTATAATGCAAATGGATTATGATGTTGATTATCGCTAATCAGGGCACAATTTGAGTCCCTTTCGTATGTCCTGTCTCAATTAATTCCTTCACACGATTTGGTTTTCTACCGTCTAAGAACCAAACATTAGGTACAACTTGGGTAATTTCTGCTGCGGATTCTAATTTTAGGAAAATTCCTCCAGTGACGTCCTCAGAGGTTTTGTGTTCTCCATTAATGGCTAGATTGCGTGACCAGGTAGGGATTAATTTTGAATTGGGGTGAGATGGCGGTGCTGTTAGTAATCCCTCAGTGTCTCCTAGAAGGAATATGCAATGTGTAATACCGGTGATTTCTTTGGCTAGCCTTACCATTAAATCATCACCAGATAGAATCCCAAACTTCCTTGGTTCTTCACAGTCTACCACGTCTCCAAATGTTATGGCTACTTTATTTGGCATACAATTTACGATATCGGCTAATGAACCTTTGAAATTTGGACCTATACCCCTGGCCCAATTGGACGGAGGGAAGCTTATTGACTCTACACCTTGTATTTTCAATTCCTGTGTTATGTATGAATTAAGTTCCCTCATATCTTGACGTATTGCTGCTACAGCAGCATATTGCTCATTTTCAATATCACAAATATAACCTTCAGATATTTGCCATTTTTTGGCTTTAAGATGGCCAAAAGATCCTGCACCATGAACAATTGTAATCTGATGGCCATTTTCAATTAAATAATGAGTCAACACAGATAATTCTGTAATGGCTTCCTGATTAATGACCTTTAATTGTGATTTATCTGTAATAAGGCCGCCACCAAATTTCACCAAGATGTGAGCCATAATTATCAGTTTGCGGAGGGGATGTGGCATTTTGTGTTATCCGGTACACACATATATTCTACGGACTATCACAGGTCAGGTTAATTTCCCCCATCCTCTTGCGAGGTATATGTCTGGCACGAGTGAACTCGACAGATTTCAAAGATGGTTACAAAGTAGATTGGCCGATTTAGAACGAATTGAATCGGAAGAGGAAAGGACTCGTGTATCCATTCGATTACAAAATGCAATTCAAGAATGTATTAATTTCAAGCAAACTATGAAATTGAACGATTCTGTTCAAAACCCATTCATTAAGCGTGATGAAGCAGTCAGAGTGATTAATGAAACAGAGGTGAAAGCAGAAAAAACTTCAGTAGGTAGATGCAACAAATGCGATGCTGAACTCTTGGGGGATTTAGATTTCTGTTCCCTTTGTGGGGAATTTCAATAATTCACTCTTCTTCAGTCCAACGTGCCCTTGCTACAAGGTATTCCGGGTCATCGTTGTCGATCACTGACAAATATTCCGGAGGTACACTTTCGGTTAGGTAAACTGTAACTCCAGCGTGCCAAATGGTTTCGCCTGCAGCATACATTTGTGCAGTATCGACTTCTAGAATAGTAGGTAAGCGAAAGTGAACATGACCTGCTTCAGCAGCATTACGGATTGTTGCTGATAGATGAACATGAGCTCTTCCACTAGGTGTTAGGCCGACTTCGAGTAGATTTGCACATTGTTCAGGATCACATGGGAAATATAGGGCATCTGGAATGTTATCTGTAGGTAGATCGAGTTCTATCTCTACGGTATGGCCATAAGTAGCCCGAATGGTATTACCTCTAATTTCGTACCTTCCTTTTGGGTCGGTTTCAGCAATTGCCTTGAAATGATGTGGACGTAACCAATGAAATCTTTTACCACCTTTTTTGAATTGTTTGATAATATCTTTGACGTCAATCCAGCCATTTATGTCCATTTCAAGGTCGAATTTTTCAGGAGCGTGCCTTAGGACCAAAGCAAGTCTTCTAGCAAGGCTATTTCGTTCCCCAGTTCTCATAATGAATCTCCCTTCTTCATTACATGCAGGGCACAAATGGTCATCTGCGTAGAACCCATGTCTGGAGCATTCTCTTATCATAATATGTCGGACTTATATATCTTTCAAGAACCCGCCGGTCTTGAACCCACTTTCATAATTCATATTACTCAATGGTTATCGTCCATCACCATAGGGATAGGTCATGGGAGCAGTTATCGTAGATTGGATGAGGTCACCATTTGATCGAGCCCACAAAGGTGCCTTGAAGAAAATTAGACCGGATGAAATGGGCGGTCAAGTTGCTAGAGAGTTGATCTCCCGTTCCAAAATCCCACCTACTTCATTTGATGATGTTTTAGTTGGATGTGCATATCCAGAAGGTGAACAGGGATATAACCTAGGTAGGATGATAGCCTTCCTAGCTGGATTACCCAATACTATACCAGGGGCTACATTCAATCGCCTATGTGGTTCTTCTATGGAGGCTATCCACGTGGCGGCAGCTAATATTGAATCCGCTTGGGGTGATTGCTTCCTAGTTGGGGGGATTGAGTCAATGTCTAGAGTCAAGAGAAGAGGCTTCAATTGGTCACCAAGTCCAAGTTTGGAAGAAAACTATCCTCAAGCTTACATCAACATGGGATTGACAGCTGAGAATGTGGCGGAAAAATATTCCATAGATAGATTAGACCAAGATCGATTCGCACTACTCTCTCATGAAAAATCCTCATTAGCACAAAAAAATGGTAATTTTAAAGCTGAAATTTGTAGCGTTTTTTCAGATGAGGAGGTAGTTTCAGAAGACGGTTGTATACGACATAACAGTAATTTGGAATCTATAGGGAAATTGAAGCCAGTATTCAAAGAAGGAGGTTCAGTCACTGCTGCCACTTCTTCGCCATTAACTGATGGGGCGGTTTTCGCAATTATTTGTAGTGAGGAATTCGCTAAACAAAATTCCCTTAAGCCACTGGCTAGGATTGTCTCAACTGCCGTAACAGGCTGCGCTCCAGAATATATGGGAATGGGTCCTGTTGCCTCTACATTACTATGTCTTGAAAGAGCCGGATGGGATTTGGATGAGGTTGATATTTTCGAACTCAATGAAGCGTTTTCCTCGCAAAGTCTGGCATGTATCAATGAATTAGGTATAGATTTCAATAAAGTAAATTTGGATGGTGGTGCTATTTCAATCGGCCATCCACTGGGTGCTTCAGGGGCAAGAATTACCTGCAAAGCAGCCTCACTACTAGAAAGAACGGATTCTGAAAAAGCAATAGCAACTATGTGTATTGGTGGGGGCATGGGAATAGCTACTGCATTGGAGAAAATTTGAGTCATTCTTGTTCTCGAATTACCAAATAACCATTACAATGTGGACACTTATCTTCGATAGTCAATAATTCTGGTACAACGGCAAGTAAACTGTTGCAACTTGGGCAGGTAGCAAATACTTCGTTTGTACTCAAAGCTGAAGCCGAATTATCTTCCCTGCTATACCAAGAATTAAATTCTGGATGTCTTAGTGTAAGGGTCCTTTTACGTGTGGAATTTGCTAATAAAATCAATAAAATACCTTGTAAACTCAGGATTAAATCATTTGCTAGAATTGCAATCAAAAATTGTGTAGCTCCAATAATTAGGAAAAATCCTGAAACAAATGATAAGAAATTAGCTAGTTTAATCTCGTAATGGATAGTTCGTCTTGCAAATCCGATAACTACAATTAAACCATAGAAAATTGAAAAAAATCCGAAACCAAGACTAAGACCTAGAATTATTGAACTTTCAGTGAATGATAGGGTGCTGAAGATTAATAGAATAATGAGTAAGTCTAAGAGGCCAAAAGTAATCATTCTACGACTGAATAACTCGAAGTCACTGTTGACCATATAACCGCGAATAACCCTTCCTCTAAGACTTCAACGGAAGGCGACGCACTCTTGAACATCCATGCCCTCGGGATCATGTGACGAAGGACACCGGGGTCGCTATTCATAGTGATGCTCTGGCTGGGAAACGAGTATTGTTAGCCATATCCGGTGGTATTGCTTCTGTCGAATCTATTCGACTGACTAGGGAATTAAGACGACACCAAGCGGAATTAACGGTTGTAATGAGCGATGAGGCAACAAAAATAGTTACTCCATTAGCCGTATCTTGGGGGGCTGATACTGAAGTACATCTGGGTTGGAATAGTGAAATGTCACAATTGGCAGATTTCGATATTGTTCTAATCGCTCCAGCTACTAGAAACACTATAGCAAAACATATCCATGGAATAATTGATTCTCCATTGTTAATGGCTCTTTCTGCCACAAGGGGACGTGGTTCCAAACTAGTTTTTGTTCCATCTATGCACAATGATTTGTTCGACGACCCTGTAACCTCAAATCTCATTGAAGATTTGAGAAATGAAGGAAGTCATGTGATATTGAATGAAATAGAGGAAGGTAAGCTAAAACAACCAGATCCAGTATCTATAGTAGCCTCATTGTGTCACATCGCCAATAACAATCAAAATTCGAAAACAGTTGCTATAACTCTCGGTGCAAATAGGGCTCCAGTAGATGCCGTCAGAGCAATTCAAAATGCCTCATCCGGCCGAACTGGTTGGCTTATTTCTGAATACTTGTACCGAATGGGTCACGATGTAATTTGTATTGTTGGCAAAACTTCTGCACGACCTACTTTTGCTTTACCAACTGTCTACAGAGATGGCACACCGGATGGAATGTTGAGCGTTTGTCGAACAGTAGCAAAACGTGACACTCCAGATGTTTGGATTCATGCAGCAGCAGTTTTAGATTACTTTACAGAACCTGAAACTGGTAAGAAACCTAGTGGTGCAGATGAATGGGTCCTAAGATTAAAACCGGGAAAAAAGCACATCAAAGAACTATTAGGTCTTGCCTCAGATTCTATTCGTGTTGGATTCAAATTAGAAACCAATGTTGATGAATCTACATTAATAAACAGAGCCAAACAACAAATACAAACATATGGTGTTGATGCAGTAGTCGCTAATATTTTCGAAGAAATGAACGACCCAAATTCTTTGAGAGCCCGAATAGTCCATTCTGATGGTAGAGTCGAGAGAATAACAACTGACATGGATTTGGCTAAGTCGATTTGCATGCTTATCAATAATAAATGAGGCCATTATCATCGTCACATTCAAGCGATTATGTATAGCGAGGATTATCATGGCGTCTCGCGACAAAGCCAAGAGGGGCATTCCTTCAAAGGAAGATTTTAATCTCTGGTATCCCGCTATTGTAGAGATAGCAGACCTAGTTGACAAGAGGTATCCAATCAAAGGTATGGACGTTTGGAAACCATATGGTTGGAAAGCAATGATGCTTATCGACGGACTTACAAGAGCCGAAATGGATAAAACAGGTCATGAAGAATATAACTTTCCTCTCCTAGTCCCAGAAGATTTGCTGGAGAAGGAAAACAAACTGGTATCTTTGTTAAAAAAGGCTAGGGAACAGGGCGTAGACCCTAGCGAACTCAGATTAGATGAGGATGACGCCGGATTCAAGAAGGAAGTATATTGGGTCAAACATGCGGGTGAGAATGAATTAGATTTGCCTATGTTTCTACGGCCTACTAGCGAGACCCCGATGTATACTATGTTCCCACTTTGGGTAAGGTCACACAGTGATTTACCATTGAAAACGTTCCAAATCGTCAATACATTCCGATATGAAACAAAACAAACTAGATCATTTATTCGAGTTAGAGAAATTCACTTTTTCGAAGCACATACAGCCCACAAAGATCAAGCAGGTGCGGATGCGCAAATCGAAGAAGATGCCATAATAGTACAAAATCTTCTCCACGATCTTTGTTTCCCAGCATTGATTTCTAAAAGACCGGTTTGGGATACATTCCCTGGTGCTTGGTATTCCAATGCTGTTGATGTAGTAATGCCAAATGGCAGAACATTACAAGTTGCCACATACCATCATTACAAAGACCAATGGGCTAAAGCCTTCGAATTAAAATATGAAGATGTCAATGGTGAGACCAAATTTTGTCACCAAACTACATTTGGAATGTCAGAGCGCATGTTAGGGGCTATTGTTGGCATGCACGGTGATGATTCTGGTTTGATTTTCCCTCCTAAAGTAGCTCCAATTCAGATTGTAATTATGCCAGTAGCTCAACATCTTGATGATAATGTAATCCTTACCGTCAATAAGATGGCAGAACAACTTAGTTCTAGTGGTTATAGGGTCAGGGTTGATGACAGAGATTTACGTCCAGGCGCCAAACATTATGATTGGGAGATAAAAGGAGTTCCAATTAGAATAGAAGTAGGCCCAAGGGATCTTAAATCAGGGCAATTTGTTATGACATTGAGAACGGGCGGAAAAGATAGTCATGATTCAAGTCAACTGCAGGAAATCGTTTCACAGGCTATAGGCGATATTGAGTCTGAGTTAAGACAACGGTCTATCGAACACATGGAGAAACTTGTCGTGCAATTCCCTGGAATAACAGAAAGTGATAATGGATGGAAATTGAATTACCCATTAGAGGAGGGTAAGGTTTACGAATTTGCATTCGATGGCAATGACTCTCATGCAGAAATTTTGGAAAAAGCAACTGGCCTGACGTTTTTAGGTGATTGTTACGAACAATATTCTGAACCACAACCATGTGTAGTAACTGGTAAAATGACTAGAAATAAACAACATTTAGCTAGAATGTACTAAAATCATCTTTTTCTTATTGAAAAGACCATTAGGATTAGAAAAAAGGAGAAGATTCCAACTTCCACAAGTTCCAATTGCATTGCCTGACTCCATGAATCAGGAGATTGATAATCTGAGATACTTGTCAAAATTAATTTATCGTGACACACTGTTTCACTGTTAGTTTCGTCACATAATGGCAAAATCCAACCAATCCCCTTAACGAAATTTACTATTATTGTAATTGTGATTAATAGCGATGGGATAAAAATCCACCATGACCGTTTTTTGGGGTTTGGAGGGGGGGTTTCAGGTTGAGGAATAGGTTCTGCGGGCATTTGAACTTCGTGTTTAGCATTCCCGTTAGGTTGTACAATACTATCTGAAGGTCTAGCAGGAGCGTCTATTCCCATCTGTTCTAATGCTTCTCTTCCATAAATGGATTCTGCCATTTCATAGAGTTCAGAATTGATTTCTAACCCTTCCGGATCCACCTCCCCATCAAGTAGTCTCTTGACCTCATCTAGGCTGGTCACAGACAACCGCGAATACATTCTGTTCTTGAATCAAACCCAATTATGTGGTGTTTACAATTCATAATTTTAGTATTGACCTTACTGCGGACTCGATACTCTCAATGGTCAAACCCACGAGTTCTAGTAATTCTTCACTGCCTCCGCTCTCCCCGAATCTATCATCAACTCCTATCTTTACAACTCGGGTAGGTTTGTTTTCACTGAGATATTCACTAACTGCAGAACCCAATCCACCAATAATAGAATGATCTTCCACAGTGACAATACCTTGGACCTTTTTGGAAAGCTCATCCAGTAATTCAGTATCTATTGGTTTGATAGTATGCATATCGATCACTGTAGCATTAATACCTTCTTGGCGAAGATTTTCTGCAGCCTGCTGCGCTTTGTGGACCATAACTCCGATTGCAATGATAGCGACATCATCCCCCTCAGAAAGAATAGAGCCCTTCCCTATTCTAAGCGATTTAACAGAATTTTCAGTGTAAATTCTTGGAGTTTTATTCCTTGCGGTTCTTGTGTAGGTAGATTCATCATAGTCAAGCAATTGTTCTGTTAATTCAGTAGCCGATAAGTCATCACTAGGGTGTAGGACAGTCATATTTGGTATGGTTCTGTAAAGTGCGAGATCTTCGATAGATTGAGCGCTACTACCATCTGTTCCAGTATGAATTCCACCATGACTTCCACATATGTGAGCTACTAATCCAGGTCTAGCTAATCCATTCCTTACTTGTTCGAAAGCTCGTTCTGTGAATATAGCAAATGTGCTCGCAAAGGGAACTTTACCACAGGATGCAAGGCCGGCAGCTACCAATACCATATTTTGTTCGGCTATACCTAGAGAAACAGTTCTCTCAGGGTATTTCTCTCTAAAAAGACAGGATTTGGTCGATTTTCCTAAATCTGCCTCTATCACTACTACTCTAGGATCGTCGGCAATGTTTAGCAATGCCTGGCCATATCCGTCCCTGCTAGCGCCACCTGATGATGGAGCACTCATGATAACTCCTCCAGAGCTTGTTCTAATTCGGAGTCATTGGGTGCTTTACCATGGAAGGATGGGTTATCTTCCATGAATGAGACTCCTTTGCCTTTCACGGTATGAGCTACAATTGCCGAAGGAGATGTGGAATTCATTGACCATTGCAATGCCGCTACTATTTCTTGCATGTTGTGGCCATCTATTTCCTTAACTTCCCAACCGAAAGATTTGATTTTTGAAGCTAAATCGCCAATTTCCATTTGAACATTAACGAAATCATCATTCTGAATTCTATTTCGATCCACAATTACATGTAGATTATTCAACTCATGATAATTTGCAGCCATCATTGCTTCCCAAATTTGTCCTTCTTGAGTTTCACCATCTCCTAACATAACCCATGTTTGGTAGGAATGGTTATCCAATCTCGCTGCCAATGCAGTACCAACTCCGAAGGACAATCCCATTCCGAGACTCCCTGCTGAAAAATCTACACCATTAGTCCATTTCATATCTACGTGACCTTGACAGACTGAACCTAGTGTTCTAAAACCATCTAAATCAGATTGTAATAAGAAACCATGTTGATGTAAAATTGAATATACTGCCGGGGATGCATGACCTTTACTCATTATGAATCTATCACGCGTTAGAGAATTCCCGTCACTAACATCAAAATTCAACTGGGTCCCATAAAGAGCAACCAATATATCGATCGCTGATAGTGACCCACCAGGATGTCCGGCGCCTGCTTTGTGAATCATTTGAATTATAGATTTTCTACATTCAATTGCGGTTTGTTCTAAACTTTCAATTGACGGGTCAGAGAGTTCCACGGGTCTTGGTATTCAACTGGGCCTTTGATAATTTCCGGGCAAGTGGTTTCTACAAAATACAGATGGATTCAAGTTAGAGTGTAATTTGGGGGGTGTTGTGAAAATCTCAGTGGATGGTGATTCTGCCCCCCTCGGCGGGGATTTGAATTGGCAAGTTCGACTTAGCCAGATGCCCATCCCTCTCTCAATTGAGAACAATCCTATACTATTGAGAGCCTTGAATACGCTAATAGAAGAAGGCCGAATTGAACCAAATTTAGGGCTAGAACTCTATTCTATATCCAACCTTAATTCTCTATTCACATTAGCAAATATGGTAAAAAAATCTAGGTTTGAAAATCAAATTTTCTTCAATCAAAATCTGCACGTTAATACAACTAACATTTGTGTTTTGGCCTGTAGATTTTGTGCATTTAGAAAAGGCCCTCGTCACGAGGATGCATATGAATTGAGCGTGGAAGAATATCTTCACCGAATCGAACCATATTCGTCTAGTATTGATGAAGTACACTCTGTCGGTGGATTACATCCGGTATGGGATGTCACTCATTATGAAGAACTCTACAGAACTGCCAAAGCAAAATTTCCACATATACATATTAAATCCCTCACAGCTGTGGAAATTAAACACCTATCAAAAAGGTCTAATTTAACCGTTAAAGAAACATTACAACGCCTTAAAAATTCTGGCTTAGATTCAATTCCTGGTGGTGGAGCTGAAATTCTTGTTGACAAGATTAGGGATAGAATTTGTAGAGGAAAGGAATCCAGTAATGAATATTTGAACATTCATAGAGAGGCACATAATTTAGGCATACCAACTAATTGTACCATGTTATTCGGTACGATTGAAACCATTCACGATAGGATCGCACATTTAGATTTACTTAGACAATTGCAAGATGAAACGAATGGCTTCCAATGTTTTGTTCCGTACCCATTTTTACCTGATTATAGTCGTTTACCCGAAGCGCAACTCGCAAGTTCAAATGAAATATTGAGGATGATTGCAATCTCTAGGTTGATGCTAGATAACATACCTCACATCAAAGCATACAGGATGAATATAGGAGACGATATAGCACAATTAGCCCTACTTTCTGGTGCCGACGATATTGATGGAACAGTAGGTCACGAAGAAATAATGCATTCAGCAGGTAGCACGACCGCTCTAGATTCAAGCAATCAAGATTTAATTAGACTAATCAATGAGACAGGACAAATTGCTGTAAGAAGAAATACAATATATTCAAAATTTGATATAGAAAACCTCCAAGTTACTGTGTACAAACCACTTCCACTATTAGTATAGGGTGTTAGATTATGTCTTGGACTAATGTAATCGGAAGGGTAGCATTTACTAATTGTGACCCACTTTTCCATCATTTGGATTCTAGATGGTCCATCCTTTCTGCACCTCCTGCGTGGTTAACAGGCCACGTACTAAGGAAAGATTGCTTAACTGCACCCATACCAGCCGCAGATTATGCTAAAAACCAAGGCGAATTGATGTTGTTACCTAACCTTGGAATTGTTGCTATGGGTGCAGTGGGCTCAGTTATTCTTTTTGGCAGTAGAGATTTAACTGATATGCGTGATATTGCACTTCCTTCTGATTCTTCCACTTCTAAGGTCCTTCTACAATGGCTACTTGAACACAAAGGTCTAGATCCTAAATGCATAGAAACTGGCCCCGATTTAGATTCCATGTTAGCGACTTGTGATGGTGCGTTATTAATTGGCGACAGGGCCTTAAATGCAGCTGAAATATATCCCGAATTAGTTCGTTTGGATTTAGGGGGGGAATGGACTAAAGTTACCGAATTACCCATGGTCTTTGGTGTATTTGCTTGCCGAAACGATGCACCTTTAGACAAAATTACTGCCATCCATGATGATTTATTATCAAATTATGAGGAGTTTAATACCAATCCAGCAAAAAAATCATTGGTAATTGAGCAGTCATCTTCGGCTACAGGAATTGACAAAATACGCATGGAGCATTATTTCGATAACGAAGTAAGAAATACATTAGATGAGGACTCTCAAAAAGGGCTTATGAAATTCCTAAAGGAAGTTTGTAAGATATCTGAGGAACCAACGTGGGTAAGTTTGGAGAATCAATCTGAATAATCCAATCTTTTACTTGCAACCCATTCCAACAAATCTAGAGCTACTTCGCACGATTCTGCGATGACGACTTCATCATCATCTACAAATTTTTCAAGAACGGACAAGGCAGTTCTATCGCCGATTGCACCTAATGCTTCTGCAGCTTCATGTCGTACCATAATATCCTCGCCTCTATCTTCCAGTCTATCAATGAGGTGAGGTACGGCATTAGAATCCTGCATTTGGCCCATCACATAGGCTATCTCATGTTTCAATAATGCCGATTGTGAACTATATGCTGCAGCAAGTGCATCAACAGATTCTTTGCCCCCTATATTCCTAAGTGCAAATAAAGCCCGCATTCTTTGAAACATTTTTTCATTTTCATCACATAGTGTATTCCGTAGATTCTTGATGTCTTTTCCTTCACTCGGAGGTGCTGGGTCAACTGAATCAAACTCAGATCTTTCTGGTAAGTTTTCTGTCATTTATTCAGCTCCAATGAATTCAATACCTGCCGTATCTAGATTCTGGTCTATCATGCCTATTTTTTGCCCTTCTGAAAGAAACAATCTAACAGCCTTTCTGCCCGATTCGCCATAATCTAAGGTTCTATCGTTGACATACATTTGTACAAATTCTCTATTGGTATCATCATCTATGCCTCGACCCCATTTTTTCGCGAATTCTAAGGCTAATTCTGGATTTTCTATTGAATGTTTGATTGATTGTTTAACATCATCAGACAAAATTTTGCATAAATCCTCTCCCAGATCACGTCGAACAACATTCCCTCCTAATGGTAAAGGCAACCCTGTCTTTTCGTTCCACCATACGCCTAAATCCTGAATCAAATGAACGCCTTCATCCTTCCATGTAAGTTGTCCTTCGTGGATAATAAGGCCCACATCATACTCACCTTCAACAACGGCAGGTAGAATCTTGTCGAATGGAACAACATCAACGTTGACATCTCCCCACGCCAATCTTAGTGCTAAATATGCAGATGTGTCAAGACCAGGTATTGCTATGGTTTTGGACTTAGCTTCATCTTGAGTAAATTCTTGATTTGCAATCAACATTGGGCCGTATCCTTCTCCCATAGAGGCGCCACAATTCATTAAGGCATAATTTTCGATGATTTTTGGAAAAGAATGGATACTAACAGCTGAAATTTCGTACTCTTGTTGCAATGCTTTTTCGTTCAATGTCTGAATATCTAACAGTACATGCTCGTATTCCCTTCCAGGAGTTTCTAATGCACCTGTGGTAAGAGCATAGAACATGAACGCGTCATCAGGGTCCGGTGAATGACCTATACGAATATGCAGTGAATCTGTGTCCATGTGTGTCCCGTCGTAAACTAGTAAAAAACCGCTTGTATTATTCAATCAGAACGAAGGCAAGTATCAAGAAGCAATTACAAGCGCCGATAACCATGCCAGACCCTTCCAAACTATCAACCGCATCTGGACAATTAGGCCCTGTTTGTGCAGTTACAGGTAAAGCATTGACATTTGGGGAAGCAATCGTATTAGATGGCGATTATCTTTGCATAGAGGCATACATAGAGAAAACCGGCGCATCCCCATCGACTGAGGGTAAAGAAGTCGGTGATTTGGATCTCGATTGATTGATTGGTCAGACCCTTTCATTACGTTGTATTCATCAGCCCCCCCCATTTCCTTGACTTGTGTCTGAGGGTTGGAGTAGGTTCGCCTTGAGGTTCTCAAGGTATTACAATTCTCTAAATTATAATGATATCTGGACACCTCCTCGATTACGTAATCGTGAATGGATGTTTATACAATGGGGTGATAAACCCGTAGATAGGCACAGAGCATTTAGCACCGAAGAATCATTGCTAGCCTATCTGCAACAAAGAGGGCCTCACTCTTGCTTTCACAGTACTGCGTACTACAAACATCCACTAGAAAGGAAAATGGTTGACAAAAACTGGTTGGGCGCAGATTTAATTTTTGACTTGGACGGAGATCACTTACCTGGCGTATCCGATGCTGACTTCCCCGCCATGATCAATCTCATTCAAGAACAAGCTTGGAGTCTATGGAATGATTTTCTAGAACCAGAATTTGGAATGCAGCGACAATTTGCACAATTCACATTCTCAGGCCATAGAGGATTCCACATTCACATTAGAGACCCTTTGATGATGGGTCTAGATTCTAATGCCCGAAGGGAAATTGTTTCCTACATTCGTGGAGAAGGTTTGGAAGTGGGAGGTATTCTAGCCGGAGCGAATAGTGGGTGGAGGGATAGAATGGATATTGGTATGCGAAGTGTTCTGACCAAATTATCTACTATTGGAAATAATGAAACTGATTCTAGAAAATATATCAATGAATTTCATGAATTATTAAATGCTAATACAACAAGTCGTAATGTAAGCAGAAATCGTATATCTCGTTTGGCTGAATCTACTCTTTTGGAGGATAGACTCGCAAGGTTGTCCACAGACCATAATTTGGCAGTATTTGGAAAAGATACAGAAATATTTTGGGAATTGGTAAAGCTGGATAAATCAGTGGTATTGGGCACCGCCGGTGAAACTGATGAAAACGTCACGGTTGATGTAAAACGTGTCATTCGACATCTAGGAAGCCTACATGGCAAGTGTGGATTAAGAGTAACAGAAATTCCATTTGAAAGGTTGGATCCTGCTGGTTCGAATGCCTTTGATCCATTAACAGAGTCGATAGTCTTCAGTCAGGACAATCAAACTATGGTTGAGTTCCTAATTGACGATGTAACAGCAAGCCTTGGCGGCCATGAAATATCTGGTTCAACCGGCGAGAAATATGAGGTAACTGAAGCTCTTGCCATCTTCTTATGCTTAAAGGGCTGGGCAAAAAGGATAGCTCCCTGAGTCCTAACTTTCTCACTCGTAATTGGAGAATATTGAATAGTAGGTTCATTTTACCTAAGTTCACCGGGGTGTAACCTTGTCAGACGTCGAAGAAGAAAACAAGGATGAACTCCCGCTTCCACCACCACCTCCAGGACTTCCAATCCCACCGCCCATATCTGCCCCCAATGAAGGAGATTCTAGCGAAGATGGTCTTCCAGCACCACCTCCGCCACCGGGCATCGATATTCCTAGTGAGGCTTCGGTACAGTCCGAACCAGCAGCAACAGTAGAATCTGAAGAAACAGATGATTTCCAAAGTGCATGGCAAAAACGCAAGATGGAAAATCCTGCATTATCTGCCGATAAACGAGACCAAATGTATGGTCACATAGATAGAATCGCTACCGGGGAGGTTGGAACCTTATTGGATAGGTTTTCTGATAGATTTGGTTCCGAATTAGATAGAGAAATTATTGTCCTAAGGAAAAAGCAGCAAAAGGAAATGCGTGACATTAAACCAACTGTCGAACTTATTTCAGCACCAGAATCCGATGAAGATGAGATTCCACAGGCTAAGCCAGTCGCGAAAGCAAAACCCGTTGCTAAAGCTAAGGCTGTGGCAAAAACCACTCCTGAAACGGAAGATACTTTACAAGACCAGGAACCTATTGAAGAAGATATTCAAAGTCTGGATCTATTCCCTGAATTCTTTTCAACAGTTAACGATCTATTAGGTAATATGTCAGATGACTTCGTGAACTCATTCATTCAGTCCAAAGACTTTGCATTATTCCAAAAAGTAGGTGAAAGTCCCGATTCCGTCGATGAATCTACCCGAAAAGAATTCTTTAACATGATAAACAGGGTTCTAGGGGACTTACCGGACGACAAGATAAATGAGTTCGTGCAATCAGAAGGATTCAGTTTGTTCCAACAGATGGGTCAGGTATACTCGGATTAGAACAGGTATGGAGATGGTATTTTGGGATTATTAGAAAAAGCCGGAAATGTTGAGGTTGAAAGTAAACCACCTGAAACAAAAGTCGTTAACCCGGCTAAAGCAGTAGCTAAGGCTAAACCGGCCAAAGCAGCCAAACCTAAACCAGCTAAACCAAAAGCGCCTGCCAAAGCAAAGAAATCTAAACCAGTAAAAGAGAAGAAACCTCGTGCACCCAGAGTCAAAAAGGAACTTCCTGATGGCTTTGAGAGGGCAACAACAGGGCAAAAATTTGTAAGGAGATTGTTCGATTTTATAATCAGTTATGGTTGGACCATACCATTACTCGCGGTTTCAGCTTGGGGTGCGAACATTAATCCAACCATTTTCGTAATACTAGGTATAGCTCTAATTTGTTTCAATCTGGGTTTCATGCCGACTTATGCTCGTAAGCGTACAGTTGGTAATTGGGTTAGCAGAACCCAATACATAAACAGTAGAGGGGACCCACCATTCGCTATCTTCCTAACTATCAAAGGATTAACATTCCCATTGGTTATTATTGGTATAATTACAATTTTTACTGTGACGAGTGAAATTCCATCCACCACAACAGGGAAAATTTTCTCCGCCGTTGGTGTATTACTATTGTTCCCTCCACTAATTGATTACATTATGTACAGGCTTCGAGGCGACTTAGGGCTATGGGACACAATATTTGGTGGTGTTTGGTTAGTTAGAACAACCAAATCGACCAATGCCAAGGGTTGGCTAAAGCGACTTGAAAGCGTCAGTGATTGGACTGAATCCAAAGGATTCCTCGATGAGCAAGAAAGCACAGAATAATCTAACTATTTGCGTTATTCTGAATACTAGCTGGGGAAGAATAAAACTTGAATCATAGGGCCCCTATGAGTCGATGATTAGTCCATGTTTTCAAAGGGGCCTTTTGAAGACGAACACCTTTACTTTTCCCGGCTTTTTTCCTTTCGCGGAAACCAACTCCCAACCCTGAATGCCTAAATCATTCAGCATTTTTGTAATCTGTGTCCACGATGCATCTGAATCTTCTATGATTTCATACTCCCATTGTTTCATGAACCTTGTTTAGGCTTAATGGGTTATGAAATTATTCCCGGCATAAGGGTACAAAAAAAGTCGACAATTAGTGAACCTATGTTTAGGTTGAAATCGTTTAGGTAGTGGGTAAATTAGGACTACTCTTCACTATCGTTATTACGCCTCATAGCTAGTTCTCGAAGGTCTTCAGTAGCGGCTCCTTCCTCAATAGCATCCTGGTCTTCTTCATCGACAATTTCTACACCAAGTAAGGTTTCAATGACATCTTCCATAGTAACTAAACCTACAGTTCCTCCGAAGTCATCACGAACGATCATAATTTGTGATTTGTTTTCCAACAGGATATCTAACGCCTTATCGACAGAATCATCGTATCTGCAGGTTACAGCTTCTCTGGAAATATCCGCCATCGTAGTATCAAATTCATCAGCAGCGGCTCTTCTAAGAATCTCACTCCGTAAAACCAATCCTGTAACGTTGTCTATGTCACCATCCACCACTGGCATTCTTCCGTAAATCATAATGGGAATCCTGTCCATAACTTCCCTGACTGATTCTGTTGCTGATACGTGGACTACTACAACTCTTGGAGTCATAATTTCTTCAACTTCTAAATCTCTTAACTTCAATAAGTTTTGAATTACTGCTTCTTCATCTTCTTCAATTATATCCGATTCCTCTGCTATGTCCGCAAGTACAGATAACTCATCTCTAGTCACCGTCTCTGTCTCTACTGCCGGTAGCATTGCTCGAATAATCTCAACCGGCCTTACAATTATCCAGGACGAGATGATCAAGATTCTAAGCATGTATCCAGAAGAGACTGTGAGCTTTCTCCAATATAATGTACCAATGGTTTTTGGTAAAATCTCCGAAAATAACAGCACACCTAATGTTAGAATTGCAGAAGCTACTCCGTGAATCAAGTCATAATCTGTATCGTCAGCGTAAATTCTAGCGATCTGACTACCTACTCCTAGTGCACCAACTGTGTGTGCGATTGTATTCAGAGTGAGGATAGCAGTTAGGGGTTTTTCGGGATCGTCTTTGTAACCTATCCATAGTTCACTACTTTTTGGATGAGATTCGGTCATACTTACTACGTGCCCTCTGGTTGTAGAAAGTAATACAGCTTCTAGTATGCTACAAAGGAAAGATACTCCAATCGCAAGAATAGCGTAGAGTGTTAATAGTGTCCAGGGATTCAAGGGCTTCTCACCTCTGGAT
>MDTD01061326.1_pt1 | contig 23237 bp, 24 predicted proteins | sample 811221 | NCBI WGS metagenome assembly MDTD01 (sample SAMN05326646, study PRJNA326480) | marine metagenome | isolation source: seawater | place: Pacific Ocean: South West | collected 2011 | reverse complement strand
TAAAGTAATTATAAATTTATTATCAAAACATGAATTAGAAGTTTTTGATTTTTTATCAAATGATATTAATGGTGGAAGTACACAATATTATATCAAAAAAATTTACAATACAAAACTTAAAGTCAATCGTAAAAAAATTCAAAATTTAATAGAGCAAGAAAACAAGTACGGTTTAGAAAAAGTGAAAACTTACAAAAAATTTTTTTCTAATATTAATATCATTAAAAAAAACTTATTATATAAAATTAAAAATATAAAAGATAAAAAACTAACTATTCATGGATATGGTGCTTCAACAAAAGGAAATGTTTTACTGCAATATTTTGATATCAATAAAAATCATATTGATTATATTGCAGACAGAAACCCAAAAAAAAATGGTTTTTATACTCCTAATACTAAAATTAAGATTGTATCAGAAAATTTTTCTCGGTTAAAAAAACCAGATTATTATTTAGTTTTACCATGGCATTTTAAAAGAGAAATTTTGTTTAGAGAAAGATCACAAAGGAAACATTCGAAATTTATTTTTCCATTACCCAAATTAATTATTTATTAGTAATAGTTTGTTGTTTTTTTAATTTTATTTACTAATTAAGATAAATTTTGAGTGTATTTACTATTTTAATCACATCTAAAATTTTCATGTTCAAATGTATTGGTAAGCATATAACTTTTTTTGATAATTCATCACTTGAAACTAAACCCTTCGAATTTTTGAAGATTTTGAGTTTATTAGGGCTATAAAAACCATTACGTGTTTCAATTTTTTTTTTATTAAATTCTTTTATTAATTTATCACGCTTAACACTAAAATTATTGTCTACAACTACTGCAAATGTCCATGGCACATAATTACAACTATTCTCAATTTTCTGAATAATTATTTTTTTATTAATCTTTTTTATTTCTGATAAATATTTTTTATAAATTTTTTTTCTTATCTTTATAATATGATTTATTTTTGAAAGCTGTGCTATTCCTAAAGCTGCTTGAAAATTTGTGAGTCTAAAATTATGACCGTGTACAATATGAAAATATCTTTTTTTTAAAACTCCATGATTTCTGTATAATTCAATTTTTCTTGCATATTTTTTATTATTAGTAATTACAAGACCACCTTCACCTGTAGTTAGATTTTTTGTAGCATGAAAACTAAAAGTTCCAATATCTCCAAAAGTTCCAGAATGTTTATTATTTAACTTTGAGCCAAGTGATTCTGCAGCGTCTTCAATAAAAACTATATTTTTTTTTTTTAGAAAATTAGAAATCTTTTTTAATTCATGCATATTACCGTAAGTATTAATTGTAACTACTGCTTTAGTATTTTTTGTTACCTTTTTTTTTATATTCTCTAAACTCATGCAAAAAGTTTTTTTGTCTACATCTACGAATCTAATTTTAAGGCCCATCAACATGGCAATATTTGCGGCGGCTAAGTAACCAAATGCAGGAACAATAATTTCGTCGTTTCTTTTCAAATCACAAGCAAGATAAGCTAAATGAAGAGCGCTTGTTCCGTTCGTGACAAGAAGTGCATATTTTGTTTTTAAATATCTTCTTAAACTATTTTCAAATTTATCAATATAATATCCCCCTGAAATCCAATTACTATTTAAGGCATCTAAAACAAGTTTTTTTTCAATGTTAGATAATTTTGGGCTAGCCCATGGAATTAATTTTTGCATTTTCCTAACTCCATCATATATTTTTTGGAGATTGATAAAGATCTCTCATAGTTTAGGTGTTTATCATCTCTTAACATTAGAAATTCTTCATTATTGTCATAGACTTTACACTTTGATGATAGGCACAAAGCATCATACGAGTCAAAAAAGTATACATTTGTATTTGTTCGCATCATAAGTATCATTTGATCCTTTATATTTTGTAGATTTCTTTCATTAAGATCTACAATTTTATTGATTTCGCATTCTAGTTTTTGTATCAAACAAGTTAATGGATTTAAATATTTATTTCTAAAATTTGGTATTAAACCAATAGCTAAAAGATTTATTTTTTTTCTATAAATATTTTTGACAATTTCAATAAATTTTTTAAACTCACAAGTGCCATTAATTGATTTTACCAGATGAAATTTATTATATTTTTTTTATAATGATATATTTTTTATAAACAGTAAAATTCTGTAGAAATATAACTAATGAAAAGCTCAATAGATATAAAAATGAACAAAGTAAGTCTTGTTATTACGTCAATTAACAAGCAAAATATGGCAATAAAAAATTTTTATAAATTGTGTTATAAAAATAATGTTAATTTTTATTTAGTTGGAGATAAAAAAACACCCGAATATAAAAATAAAAAAAATTTTAAGTTTTTATCTTTAAATTTTCAAAAAAAACTATCTTTTCAAAGTGTAAATAAAACTCCTATCAATTCTTACTCAAGAAAAAATATTGGTTATTTATATGCAATGATTAATGGATCAAAAATTATCTATGAGTCAGACGATGATAATTATCCTAAACAAAATTTTTTTACTCAAAATCTTATAAATTTAAAAATTCAACAGATTGAGGAAAATGGATTTATAAATATTTATAAGTATTTTAACAAGAGAAATGATTTAATCTGGCCAAGAGGCTTACCATTGTCTGAGTTAGATAAGACTAATAAATCATCAAAAAAATCAAGTACTAATTTAAGAAAATTTATTATTATTCAAAGATTATGTGATGAAAATCCGGATGTTGATGCAATATATCGATTAATAAATAATAAAATTAATATTAAGTTTTTAACTAATAAAGGGTATTACACTAAAAAAAATTCTTATATCCCATTTAATAGCCAAAATACAATTTGGACAAGCTACGCATTTCCTTTAATGTATTTACCTAGTAACTGCACAATGAGGTCTACTGATATTTGGAGATCTTATATAGCATATTATATTTTGAACAAAATGAACAAAAAAGTTTTATTTACAAGCCCTACAGTTTATCAAAAAAGAAATTTTCATAATTTATATAGTGATTTTAATCTTGAAATTCCAGTTTATAGAGATGTTCAAAAAATAATTAAGAGTTTAAGCAAAGTAAATATTTATAAATCAAGAAAATTTATTTTAAGGAATTTATTCAATTGTTACAAACAATTAGTCAAAATAAATATTTTTAAAAAAAAAGAGATGGATATTTTAAAATCATGGTGTAACGATATTTCATTAATTGATAAAAAACTTATAAAAATAAAGTGAGCAAAATTATAAAATTTTATATTAAGAAAGTTTTAAATAAATTTGGCTGGAGATTAACAAAGATTTATAAAAATAAATCATTTACCAATTCAATGCCTGATAAATACCAAATTGAGTCGATTTTAAAATCTAAGGGTATAATACATATGGGGGCTCATAGAGGGACGGAAGCGGCTATTTACAATTGGTTAAATAAGAAAGTTATTTGGATTGAGTCCAATCCCAATATATTCGAAGATTTAAAAATAAATATTGAACAATTTTTCAATCAAGAAGCATTCAATATTCTTCTGTATGATAAGGATAATTTCCAATTAGACTTTAATATATCAAATAATGATTCAGCATCATCTTCAATTTATGAATTTGGCGACTATGTCCATAAAGAAGATTTAAAAATGATTAAAAAAATAAAATTAAATACAAAAAAATTAGATACATTTCTTGAGGAAAATAAAATTAAAAGTAAAGAGTATGATTTTTGGGTAATGGACTTACAAGGATCTGAATTAAATGCTTTATTAGGAGCTAAAAACTCTTTAAGAAATTGTAACTATATTTTAATTGAAGTGAGTAAAGTTGAATATTATAGAGGAGGTGCTAAGTGGGAAGAAATTTGCGATTTTTTATTTAGTAATGGTTTTAAGAATATTAATAATTTGAAAGAAGATCATCAGGATATACTGTTTATTAGAGGCTAGTTTATTTACCAATTTTATAATTATGATCATAAATATTTTTTAATTAAATTAAAATATGCTAAACAATTTTTTTTATAATCGTACTTATACAATTGTTTATAAGCTAAATTAATTTTTCTCTTATTATTTCTATTTAAAACAAAATTATCTATTACTTTACTAATTAATTTATAATCATATAGATTAACTAATTCCCCAAATTTTCCATTATTTAATATTTCCTTTGGTCCTGTTGGGCAATCTGTTGAAATTACAAATTTTTTCAAGTATTGTGCTTCCACGAGTACATTTGGTGAACCTTCAAATATTGAAGTTAAAATTAAAATATCAGCTTGCTTTAGATATTTAAAAGGATTTTTTTTATATCCTAGAAACTTTATTTTCTCACTGAGATTATTTTCAATCACAAATTCTTTTAATTTGGACTCCTCACTGCCTTTACCAATGATGATAAGTTGAACGTTTTGTCTTTGACAATTTTTAATTGCTTTGATCAAAGTGATAAAATCTTTTTGTTTTGTCAATCTTCCTATAGAAATTAACTTCAGTTTTTTTTTCTTAAATACATTTTCACACTTATCATTAGAAAGTTTTTTAATTTTTTTGAATTCAAAGGGATTTAAAATACAATCTGTCTTAATTTTATATTTTTTATCCATTTCACTTTTAAATTTAAGACTATTTACAATTATTTTATCTGCTTTTGGAAAATAATATTTAAATATTAATTGTTTGATTTTGTTTTGAGACCATCCAGCAGATGATGAATTTGATCTAGAAATAATTTTAATTTTAAAGAGTATACATAAAGCAATACAAAAAATATTTGCCTGAAAAGAAAGAACAGTATTTTTTTTATCAAAGAACAAAATCTTAAATAAAACCATCAAGCAAAGAATATATTTTGAATATCTACCCTTGAGATTAAGAAAATTAATACTAGGGGAGATTATTTTTATATTTTTTTTTAATTTAACTTTTGGTTTTTGATAAGTAAGTAATGTTATATTTTTTATTTTTTTTTCTAAGTAATTCAGAAGAATAAAAAGATTTTTTTCTACTCCACCATCTTCAATTGAAGGTATAAAGATGATTAATTTTTTATTTTGTGCCATATCTTTCTTAAAATATTTTTTAAAGAAAAATTTCTAGATTTTATTTTGGTTGGTAAGTTAAGTTGATTATCAGATTTTTTTTTAATAATTCCAAGGCCAGATGACTCAAACGAAAAATTCAAGCTAAAATTATCATAATTACTTAAATATATTTCAAGAACTCTTTTAAAAGTTTCCTGATTATTTATTTCACAATAAAAATCAGTTTTTTTTTTATTATCTAAATATGGAAGATGAGATACATCATCAATAAATATATATCCATCATTTTTAACTAAATCATAATAATTATAAAAAACTTTTTCTACATGATTAGCCTCATGCAAAGTGTCTATAAATAATATATCAATTTTTTTAGGAATTAATGATTTTATAAAATCAAAATTGTCATCTCTAGATTTTATAAACTTCCATCTCATACTATTACTAACATTAGAGCAGTCCTCGACATCAACCGAATATAGCTTTCCTTCGTTATTCTCACAAATATTTATGAATTTTTTGGTTGAAACACCTTCTTGAACACCAAGTTCTAATATTACTGGTTTTGAAATATCTTTTATTAGATTAAAAAGATTATCATCTAGTTTTTTTTCGTAATCATACATAAAATAATATTATTTTATTAAAAATGTATTATAACAATATTAAATAAATTCAATAAACTTTGATAATTTTTTGAGTGCACACACAAAGAAAAAAATTTTTTATTGGTCACCTTCTTTAGTTAATATCGCTACTAATAGGGCGGTAATAAACTCATGTTATGCTTTAACAAAATTCAGTAAATATTATGAATGTTCTATTGTAAATTTTTTTGGTGAGTTTGAAAGGTATAAAGAGGAAATACAAAATAAAAAAATCACATTAATCGATTATTTTAATAAAAATATTTTTAATCTATTTCCTAGACATGGTAAAATAAAAAGTAGAATTTCGTTTATAATTATTTTTTTTGCATCTTTTTTTCCTTTAAAAAAATTATTAAAAAATGAAAAACCAGAGTATTTTATAATACATTTAATTTCTTCCTTGCCATTAACATTACTTTTATTATTCAAATTTGAAACCAAATTTATTCTTAGAATTTCTGGATTTCCTAAATTAAATTTTGTTAGAAAGTTTTTTTGGAGAATTGCATTTAAAAAAATTTACTTAATAACTTGCCCAACTCTAAACACCTTAAATTATATTAAAAATTTAAAATTGATTGATGGCTCAAAGATAAAACTTTTATATGATCCTATTATAGAGATAAATGAAATAAACAAAAAAAAATCTGAGAAATTAGAATTAGGAGATTATTATTTATCTGTAGGTAGATTGACAAAGCAAAAAAACTTTCTTTTTTTATGTCAAGGGTTTAAAAAAATTGTTGATATCAATAATAAATTTAAACTTTTTATAGCAGGTAATGGTGAGCAAGAAAATGAATTAAAAAAATTTATTATTGAAAATAATTTGTCAAAAAATATTTTCCTTTTAGGGTACGTAAAAAATATTTATCCATATTTTAAACATGCAAAAGGTTTTATTTTAACATCTTTGTGGGAAGATCCAGGTTTTGTTTTAATAGAAGCAGCATATTGCAGAACACCAGTTCTATCATCAAATTCGTGGCCAGGTCCAGTCGAGCTAATTAAAAATGATTTTAATGGAATTTTATTTGAAAATAACAATACGCAAAGTTTTTTAAAAGAATTTAAAAAGTTTTCTGAAATTAAAAGTCATAATATGATGAGAGTTAATAATTTAAAAATGTGTAAAAAATTTACAATTTTTAATCACTATAAAAACTTAAGTAAATTATTTTGCTAATTACTAATATGTTTTTTTTAATTTTTTTCTTGTCTTTATTAATTTTTTTTTCAACAATAGGTTACGGATTTATTTTTTTAAAACTATTTAGACTTGAAAATTTTGATTATAATTTTGGAATAGTTGGTATCATTGGGTTATTTTTTTTAAGTATTATATCAAGCTATTCTCACTTGTTTTTTCCTCATAATTATATTCACAACATTATAATTATTATAATTGGCCTATTTTCATTTATTTTTAATCAAACAATAACGTCGAAGGAAATAAAGTCTCAAACAATTTTATTTGTGATGTTGTTTATTGCACTTTTGATAGCAAAAACAAACGAGGATTTTGGCTATTATCATTTGCCAAATTCCATTCAATTTGCAGAGCAAAAACTACAATTTGGGCTAGGAAATTTAAATCATGGTTTCAAACATATTAGCTCACTTTTTATGCTTATGTCTTTATATTATTTACCTTTTGTTGAGCACTATCTATTTAATTTAACTAACTTTTTATTCCTAGTATTTTTCGTAGCATTTGTCTTGAAAGAAATTTTTCTTCAAAAAAAAAATAATCTAAATTTTTCAAATATAATTTTGAGTTTTTTTTTAATATTAATTTTGTCCAAATTTAGTAGATTAGCAGAATATGGATCAGATTTAGCTGGTCAAATAATCATATTTATATTTATATTTTTTCTTATAGAACTTTTTTTTAATCAAAAAATCCAAAATATCAGATTAAATTATCTTAAGATTTCATCTATTTTAATTATATTTGCAATTACATTAAAATTTATTTCAGTTATTTACGCAATATTATTTTTACCACTTTTTTTAATGAGAAAAAAAAACAATTTAATTTTAAGTCTGTTAAAAATAAAAAATTTACTTTTTATAATTCCCCCAATATTTATTTTTATTTTTTTAAATTTTTCAGCTACAGGATGTTTGATTTATCCTGTTGAAGTTCTATGTTTTACTGAAAGTTTTGATTGGTCACTAAGTTCAGACACGATAAGATATTTAAATACTCATTATGAAATTTGGTCGAAAGGGGGCATGGGTCCTGGGTTTTCTATTAACAATAAAGAACAATATCTTGAAAATTTTAATTGGATTTCTCATTGGACTAAAATTTATTTTTTTGGAAAATTTACAGATTATATCTTGGTAATTTTTATAATTACAATAATCTTTGCTAGTTTTTTTTATAAAGAATTAAAAAACAATAAAATAAAAAAATTACAACTTAATAAAAATTTATTTTTATTTTATTTTTTATTTTTAATCATTTTTCTTATGTGGTTTCTAAATTTTCCTACTTTGAGATATTCTGGTTATGCAATAGTATTTTTATTAATAGTTTTTCCAGTTTCTTTGTATTTAAATGGAAAAATAGATTTATCAAATAAAAATACTTTGAAAAAAATTTCAATAATTTTTTTTATATCTTATACTATTTTCGTTTATAAAAATATATCAAGAATATATAATGAATTTCAATTATCAAAAATTGAACATAATAATTTTAAAGAATTTCCATTTTATTGGACAGATAAAAAAAAATTTAAAAAAATTTTAGTGGATAATCACTATTTATATTTAACTCAAGGAAAATGCTGGGCCACACCATCAACCTGTGTTCGAAGTGTAGATTCATTAAAGATAATAAAAAAAAATAGTTATATTTTTTATATTTTAAAAAAATGAATAAAGAACCTTTAGTATCTGTAATAATTACCTATTATAAAAAAAAACTTTTCTTGAAAAACACACTTAAATCAATCTTAAATCAAACCTACAAAAACTATGAAATAATTTTCGTATTTGATGATGAGGACAAAAATGATTTGAAATTTGTAAAACATAATTTACTTAAATTTAAGAAAAAAAAACTTATTATTAATAATAAAAATCTTGGTGTTGCTAAATCTAGAAATATAGCATTAAAAAATTCTAATGGTTCATATGTAGCCTTTATAGATTCAGATGATCTATGGAAAAAAAAAAAATTATCCAAGCAAATTGAATTTATGAAAAAAAATTCATGTGATTTTTCTTTTACTTCTTATTCAATAATAAACGAAAAAAATAATTTTGTTATTAACAGAAAAGTTTCTAAAGATGCAGATTATCAAACTTTAATTAAATCAAATTATATTGGCTTGAATACAGTTGTTGTTAATAAAAAAATACTTAAACATTTATATTTTCCATATTTACAAACACAAGAGGATTTTGCTGTGTGGTTAAAACTTTGCAGAAAAGGCATAAAACTCAGACATTTAAAAGATAACCTATCCTACTGGAGAAAAACTGAAAACTCATTATCTTCTAATAATTTATTAAAAGTTTTTGATGCTTTTAAACTTTTTTATTTTTACGAAAAAAAAAATTTTATATTTTCTATTTATAGTGTATTAGTTCTTTCCTATAACAAAGTATTAAAAAATTACTTATAAAAATTTGAAAAAAAAAGCTTTAATTACAGGTATCACGGGTCAGGACGGCTCATATCTTGCTGAATTTTTACTTAAAAAGGGTTATGTAGTTCATGGAATTAAACGAAAGTCATCAACTTTTAATACATCAAGAATAGATCATATTTACAAAGATTTTCATGAAGCTTCCAACTTTTTTTTACATTATGGTGATTTAGCTGACTCAAATAGTCTTGTAAATGTCGTTAGTAAAATTAAACCTCACGAAATATATAATCTTGGTGCCCAAAGTCACGTTGGGCACTCTTTTGAAATTCCAGAATATACTTCAGAGGTAACAGGCTTAGGTACTTTAAGAATTTTAGAAACAATGCGTTTCTTGAAATTAAAAAAAACAAAATTTTATCAAGCAAGTACTTCAGAGTTATTTGGAGAAAAACGTGGGAAAAATTCATTTGATGAAAAATCCTTAATGGTACCAAAATCACCGTATGGAGTTTCTAAACTTTACTCATATTGGATAACAAAAGTTTATAGGCAAGCTTATGGTTTTTATGCATGTAATGGTATTTTATTTAACCATGAAAGCCCAAGAAGAGGTGAAACATTTGTTACAAGAAAAATAACTAGATTCTTTGCAGAAAAAATACTTGGCTCAAAAGACATCTTATACTTAGGTAATCTTAATGCCAAAAGAGATTGGGGCCATGCAAAAGATTATACGGAGATGCAATGGAAGATTTTGCAACAAAAAAAACCCGATGATTATGTAATAGCAACAGGTAAAACAACCAGTGTAAGAGATTTTGTTAATGAGTGTTGCAAATACTTAAAATTAAAAATTATTTGGCTTGGAAGTGGAATAAATGAAAAAGCATATATTATAAGTGGAAAAAAAAGAGAGCTTATCATTAAAGTAGATAAAAAGTATTATAGACCTCTTGAGATTGATTATCTGAAAGGAAATCCTAAAAAAGCATTTAAAAAATTAAAATACAAATTAAAAAATAATCTTAAAGACCTGGTTAAGGACATGTTAGATTCTGACATCAATCAGGCAAAAAAAAAAATTAAAATTCAGTCATAGTAATGAAAAAAACAGACAACATATTTGTTGCAGGTCATAATGGTTTAGTTGGAAGTTCAGTTTTAAATTTACTTATTGAAAAAGGATATACAAAAATAATCACTGTAGATAGAAAAAAATTGGATTTACGAGATTTCAAAAAAGTTGACAGTTTTTTTAAAAATAGAAAAATTGATTATATGATCATGGCAGCTGCTAGAGCTGGCGGTATAATGGCAAATAGTTCTAATCAAAAAGATTTTTTTCTTCAGAACATCGAAATACAAAATTCACTTTTACAGTTAGCATTACAGAAAAAAATAAAAAGAACAATTTTTTTAGGTACATCATGTATATATCCCAAATTTTCAAAAACCCCTATTAAAGAAGATAGTTTATTGACTGGTAAGCTAGAAAAAACAAATCAATGTTATGCAATTGCTAAAATTGCTGGAATAAAGTTTAGTGAATCTTTATTTGAAGATTTTAACCTTGATATTATTTGTCTTATGCCCACTAATGTATATGGAATTAATGATAATTTTGATAAATTTAACGGACATGTGATACCTGCGATGATATCAAAATTTATTGAAGCAAAAAAAAAAAATTCCAAACAAATCAAATTATTGGGAAGCGGTAAGCCACTTAGAGAATTTATTCATTCTGATGATTTAGCTAAAGCAATATTAACTTGTTTAAATATGTCAAAAAACAAAGCAAGAATTTTATTTAAATCAACAATGCCAATAATCAATGTAGGCACAGGTGAAAATATTTCAATTTTCAAATTAGCAAATACAATAGCAAAATTAGTTGGATTTAATGGAAAAATTATTTTTGATAAAAGATATCCAGATGGAACTTATAAAAAAAATCTTAACTCAAATAAAATCTATAGTCTTGGATGGAAACCGCATATTAAACTTACCAAAGGACTTAAGGAAGTTATTAAAAAAAAATTATTTTAAATGGATTTAAAAAATTTAATAATTTTATCCATAACATTATTAAGTTTAGTGTTTATATTTAAAAAGTTTAATTTTTTAATTGATAACGTATTTTTTTCAGATCATAAAAAAATTGGTATTTTAAATAAATCCCCAGTAATTTTAGGAGGAATTTATTTTACTTTTTCTATAATTTTTTTAGCTCCAGAGATCTATAATATTATTAAAATTATTTGTGTACTTTTACTATTGCTTGGACTTTCATCAGATAAAAATTATTTGACCAATCCTTTAATAAGATTAATTTTACAAGTTTTTATATTGTTAATTTTAATTCATCAGGAAAATTTATACATTAGGTCAATAAGTATTGATTTATTTGATAGTTACTTAGAAATTAGGTTTGTTAATATTCTTTTCACTTTGTTTTGTTTTGCAATACTTGTTAATGGTAGCAATTTTTTAGATGGACTAAATGGTTTATTGTCAGGCTATTATCTAATTGCATTAGGTTCTTTAATTTTTCTAAATTTTACTTCTGAGGAAATCAGTTTAGTTAATTATAATTTCATAAATTTAATTTTTATGATTATTTTAATATTCTTTTTATTGAATATTTTTGGAATAGTTTATCTTGGCGATAGTGGCTCGTATATTATTTCAATGATTATTGGATATATATTAATTAAAGAAAGTCAAACTAATATAAATATCTCGCCATACTATATTGTTTTGATCTTGTGGTATCCAGCATTTGAAAATTTATTTTCTTTAATAAGAAGATCGTATAAAAAAAAAGATGTATCTATAGCAGATAAACTTCATTTACATCAATTAATATTTAGATATTTAAAGCAAAAAAAAGTCATAAATGAAAAAAAAATAAATACATCATCCTCATTATTAATTTTAATTTGCAATATACCCGTATTTGTTCTCGCTAATTTAAATCATTCACACACTATGACATTAGTTTTAATGATTTTTGTTTACGTAATATTTTATTTGTTTTTATATTTTTATTTAATTAATTTTTTTCGTAAAAGTTTATAATCGAAAAATAATCTTAACATCTCAATTAATATTAAAAATCCATCTTTAAATGCATTCACCTTTTTCTTGCCCGCAATTCTTTTGAGTTCATATGATGGTATGCATTTATATTTCATATTTGATATTTCCATTTTTATTGGTAGCTCAACACAAAATCTAAAATCATTAGATTTTATGCTCAATTTTCTGAAAGATTCTGTTTGACCCATTAGATATGTATATAAAATATCTGAAATTTTTAGTGAAAAAAATATATTACCAAGTTTTGAGAAAATTTTATTTCCAATAAATGTAATTAATGTATCATCCTCGCTCCCACCAGTTTTCTCATATCTTGTAGTATAAACGAAATCATTATTTTTAATTTGATTATACATTTTTATTAAATCCTTTTGTTCAAAGGAACCATCAGCATTAAAAATACAAAAATATTTTGTTTCACACGAGTCAATTGCTTCTCTCAATGAATTTCCATAACCCTCGCCAGATTGAAAGTAAATTTTTATATTTTCATTTTTAATAATTGAGTTGATAGTCTCTAAGTCATCATTTTTAAGCGATATTATAATTTTTAAATTTAGTTTTTTAAGTGACTCAAGTACCAAAGGTAATGTTTCTCCTTCATTTTTTGCTGGTATTACTAATGTTAAATCATTCATCATTAATTTCTTTGAAAAGAGCTTGTACAGATTTTTTAGCATTATCGTTATATGAAAATTTATTTTTGTAATCTTTGAATGCAAAAATTGTTGATAATGAGCTGATATCTTGACTGGTTATTCTGGATCCATGGTCAGATAAAATAATGATCTTATAATTGGATAATGATGGAAATAGTTTAAAATAATCATCCATCAATTTAATTACACAATTTCTTTCTATATTGTGTTGAAATATATTATCTTCTTTATTCATAAATATATTTAAATTACTTAATTTAACATCGTAATTGCATTTTGAATTAAAGCCATATGGTTTGTGAGGCACTAATAAATGCATAAAAACTAAATCAAATTTTTTTGAAATTAAATCTTTCTTACTATAATTTAATATATTTTTGATAAATAGTTTTTCTCCTTCGGGCTCTAAAGTAGAAGAAATTAAGTTCATTTGTTTAAAAAATCTCCAAACAATTTTTCCAATAATTGAACCATTTAAAGACCAAGATGAAATTATATTAGAGAACGGATCTATAGAAGCATTTAAAATTTTTAAATTTAATGGATTGTATTGATAACATTTTTTAACTTTGGGGTTATTGCAATAATTAATATGTATATTTTGAATTACTGAAATAGAATTGAATTTTTCAAAATATAAATTTTTTTTAATTTCGTATTCACTAAAGTAATTTTTTGACTGAGTGACATAATCTGAGGTTATATTTTTAACATTTTCTTCAAAATTTATTAAAGATGTTAGTGAAGTAACACTATTATCAGATATTGAATATGCATTAGAATAATAATTAAAATTGTACTTTTCAAAAAGGCTTTTAAAGTTTTGATTCACTATTTTTCCCTCTGATGTTTTACTAGATAATGAATTAAATCCAGACATTTCATCCCAGATAATTACTAAGGTACTTTTTTCAAAATTTTGATTGAAATCCTTCTCAAAGTAAGGAACTTTTGTATAACTTTTCGTATTATCAAAAATATTAAATATCAATAATGTACATATTGTGATTAAAAAAATTTTACTAATTTTATCTTGATTAGAATTTACATAAATTATTGATGTAATTAAAAAAACCAAAAATAAAATTAATAATGCAGGTATGTAAATAATTTTAAAATATTTGAGTAAAAAATGAATATTAGATTGAATAATTCCACTAAATAAACCTAAATGACTATCAATACCAACGGTTATTATGGCACTAATATATAAATTTTTGTATATTTTTTTTTTATTATTTAAATATCTTAAAATAAAAAAATTAAAAAAAATTAAGATAAAAAAAGAAAAAAAAATTAAAGTGGTTTCAAATTTTTCAAAATTTGACTTTAATAAAAATATTGGAAAGAAAGAAAAAAAAAAAATTAAATTATCTTTGAAATTCATAAATAATTCTACCTGTCTCAATAATTTTTTTTGATACAATCTTGCTATGGAGATTTAGATACTTTTCAAAATTTTCTACAGAATATTCGTTAAAAATATCTCCTTTAAATTCAAGCATTTTTTTAACTGTGATATCATCTTTAGGAACAAATTCTATTAAACCTTTCGGCGCTAATGAGGTTAACCATAATATAACTTGGTTTAAAGGAATATTTTTTCCTATTGCTAAATGATGTTCAAAAGCTAAAGCAATCATTCCATCAAAATTTGCTCGTTCTTTAAAACTTTTTCTCTCATTCTCATTCCACCCTAAACTTGAGCTAGGATTTGCAGCGTCAAAAAATAATGGTAAGAAATTAATTTTTTTATTTTCAGATCTCTTGAAAGCATTTTCAACAGCATTTAAATCGTAATCAAAACCAATAACTCTTTTGCATTTATTCTGTAAAGCAATTTCAGAATACTCTCCATCATTACATCCAATATCACAAATAATTTTAAAATTGTTTTTTTCAAAAAATTTTTTTACTATTTCTTTTTTTTCAAAACTTGCTTTTTCAGAATATGAATTATCAAAAGAATAAGTATCCCATGTTGTAATTGACTTATAATCTGTCAATTTCAAAATAAACTTTCTTAGTTGCTTTAAAATTGAAATAAAATTATTTTTTTTTAAAAAAATTTTTTTTTTATTTACTTTTAAACTTTTTTTACTTTTATAATTTTCTTCTAATTTATTTAGTAAATAGATATGAATAAAAATATTGTATGAGAACTTATCAAAAATACTCAAAATTTTATTTATTTCTTCAGTTGATATTCCCTCGATATTTCCTTTAAACCAATTGTTAAAGTTTACTCCTTTTTTTGATTTTAATACTAATGGGTTTAAAAAGTTTTCACAAAATTGTTTATGCCCATTCCAAGTTTGTCCATCTTGATATTTTGAAATTGACAAAACATCTATAAAAATTGGATTATTTCCTATAAATTGAATATTATACGCACTGGCATCAATTAATGTAGCATCGAGTTCCAATAGAAACAGTTGAAAATCTAAGTGAAAAATTGCTGCTTTTTTTAATTGTGAAAAAGACCATTCGTATGGATAAGAAATATATGGAATTTTTTCGTGTTCCAAAATTAAATTTTCATCTTTTAAACCAATATTAAATTTATCTTTGTTGTCTAAAATTTTTGTACTAATTAAATATTTCTTTTCTATAGACTGCTTTAAAATATTATTTTGAGAAACAAATTGAAATCTTTCCTTGCCCGAAGAGCTTAGCATTCTAAATACTCTGTCTTTAAAATAAAAAACCTTTCCAGCCGGGTCTCTGAAAGAGCCTTTTTCTTCAATCATCTAACTTAGTTTTATCAAAATTTTCTTTTTTTTTTTTTCTTAAAAATATTCTAGAAATTATACTTTTAAATTTTATCCAATATACAGAAATTGCAGTTATGCTAGCAGCAATAAATCCAATAATTGCTTGCAGTATTATACTCCCTGTTCCTGGATCTAAATATGCATGTGCAATTGTAGGATTTATTATTATATATAAACAAAATAGTAAAATAAACTTATTCATAAAACTTAAATTAGATAAGCAGATTAATATACTTTATGATTTGGAATTCAATAAATATATAAATTTAATGAAAAAAAAAAAAATTCCCAAAAGTATCAATATTAATTACTAATTATAACAAAGAGAAATATATTGAGAAGGCATTAACCACATCACTAAATCAAACGTATAAAAATTTTGAAGTATTAATTTATGATGATGGATCAACAGATAGATCTGTAAATCTTATTAAAAAATACAAAAATATCTCACTCATACTCAACAAAAATAAAATAAAAAAATCTCCACCACAAAATCAGATATCTGGAATATTTAAATTAATTAAAAGATCAAAAGGCAAATATATTTTTTTTTTAGATGGTGATGATTATTTTAACAAAAAAAAAATCACTTCATTTGTAAAGTATTTAAGAAAAAATGAAAAAATAAAATTTATGCAAGATATACCTATCTTATTATCAAACAATAAAAAATTTAAAGTTAAAGAAAAAAAAAACAAATCTACAATTTGGCCTACAGTAATTCCAACTAGTTCCATATGTGTAGAAAAAAAATATTTAATAAATTTTTTAAAGTACGTATATAAAAACAAGTTTCCTGATTTAGAAATAGATGCAAGGATTGTAATTTATAGTTTTTTAATGAAAGAATTGAATATTATTGATTATAGCTATACTTATTACAGAGATAATTCTCCAGGAATAACTTTTAAATATCAAAAATTTTCATCAAATTGGTGGAAAAAAAGATATCAAGCTTTTAAGTATATGTTTCTTTTAATGAAAAAGTTTAATTTAAAGATTAACAAAGGTAATGATTATTATTTAACAAAAATAATTAACTTTTTTATTGAATTGTAAATATTATTAAACCCATGAAATATATAAGATTAGCATTATCACTTTTTGATTATTTTACTCAAAAAGCAATATTTAATAAAATAAAATCAATACTGATAGGAAAGATCAATACCGTAATAGATGTAGGTGCTCATGAAGGAGAGTTTGCTTTAAATTTTAACAAAAAATTTAAAGTAGAAAAAATTATATCTTTTGAGCCAAATATAAAAGTTTTCAAAATATTAAATAAAAATATATTTAATTACAAAAATATGTATGCTGTAAATTCTGGTGTGGGCAGTAGAGAAGAAAAAAAAATTCTCAATATAAACACAGAAAGCTCATCTTCTTCACTTAATGAATTAAGAAAAGACTCAAATTATTATAAGAAAAAATTTTTTTTTATTAATTTATTTAAAGGAGAGATAATAAAAGATCGTTTAGAAATTAGTATTTTAAAATTAGACGATTTCATTATTAAAAATGACATTTCATCTATAGATTTGCTGAAAATTGACACTGAAGGTTTTGAGTTTGATGTATTAAAAGGTGCTAATAATAATTTAAAAAAAATTAAAGTAATCTATTTTGAGCATCACTTTGATAATATGTTAGTTAAAAATTATACTCTTTCAGATATCCATGATTATTTAGTTCAAAATAATTTTAAAAAATATTTTAAAATTAAAATGAAATTTAGAAAATCTTTTGAATATATCTATATAAATAATCATTTAATTTAAAAGAAATTTTTATTTATAAAGTTTGCTAATAATTTGTTCCCTTTTTTATTAAAGTGAACATCATATTTGAAATAATATTTATCAATAATTTTTTGATTATCTATATAATTCAATTCATCAAAAAAAATAGGAAATGAATTTAAAAATGTTTTACATTTGTTAAAGCAAAAATTTTTCCAGATTTCTACATATTTAGAATTCTCATTGTCATGAATTAATGTACCAGGCCAAGGATAGATCAGTATTGAGAGATTTATACCGTGTTTTCTTAATAGAGAGTAGATTTCCATTGATACAAGCTCAGTTGCCACAATCAATTCATTTAAGCATTCTTTATTTCGGAATTCTTTAATAGTATTATTGTAAGGCCAAGCACTTCTATAAAAATTTTTTTCAAGATATGCTAAGTTAAAATTTTTATTTATTTTTCTAAAATTAAATTCCCACCATAATTTTTTAAGAAGCGTATATGTAATTTGTAAATTATCTTTTAAAAAATACTTTATATATGAATAAAAATTAGTTTTATTTTGAAGCACTTGATTACCATATTTACACTTATTGGTATCTGATTTAAATGTTTCATTATAACTTAATTCGTCATAAATATCAGATAAATCCATGGCAACAATCAAATCATCAAAATGTATTCCTTTGTTTAGGATATAATTTAATTTTTTTAAATATAACGATGGTGATGAGCTTACTATGCCAAGATTTAATATTTTTTTTTTGGGTCAAATTTTCTATTATTCCAACAAATGTATCTTCGTAATTAAGTCCAACTCCTTCGGTAAAACTGTCTCCAATAAAAGCAACATCATATTTTTTATGTTCTACACTATTGCATTTACTTCTAAAACCATGCGAATTAGTACAAAAGGTATATGTATATGGGCCCCATCCAGTAAAGTTTGTTTTATAATTTTTTTTAAATCCGTGATGATAAAAATTGTTTTGTATTCTAAATGTATTATCTATTTTTAATTTAAATTTTACCAATAATTTTTCACCCAAGAAAAAATCAATTGTTAAAAATATTAATGTTGTAATAAGCGTAATTAAAAAAAAGCTAAAAAATTTTTTCATCAATATAAATATAATTTAATTATATTTAATAAAATAAATATTAAATAAAAAAGATAAAGTTTTTTTAATAAGTAGGAATTGATCAAAATTTTAAATTTTCTAATATCAAAAAGTGTAACAAATAATATCAATACCAAAGGATCAAAATATTTATGATAAATTGAAAATTGTGGGTTTGAAATTATTAAACATAAGATCAAAATAAAGTTGTTTAGGTTATTTTTTGTTAATTTAATTAAAACATAAAAACTTAAAGAAAAAAATAAATAAAATAATAAATTATTATTAAAAAAATAATGACTTATTTTAAAGAATATACCTCCACCAGATATAAAAAAAGGGTAATTAAAGTAAGTAATAATTAAATAAATAAATGAACTTAAAATTATAAATTCAAAAATATAATTTTTTTTTGGGTTTATTAAAAATGATTTATTTAAAAATGGTATTATATGAAAAAAAATTATAGTTGATATGATTGAAATCTTATTAACAATGTTATTAATACTTATTTCATTTTTTACTTCTGGATTGACGACATTCTGGAAAAAGAAAAATTGATCTAAGTAGATAATATAATAAAAAGCAGGAATAGATAAAAATAAATTTAAAAATATAATATATACAAGTCTTAGATCTTGCTTGTAATATTTGAAAAAAATATAAAAATAAAAAATACTAAATACAGAATAATTTGGAGATATGTAAGAAGCTATCGATAAAAAAATTATATTTAAGGTAGCATAAGAAATTTTTTTCAGCTCCAAAAAACCAAGAAAAAAATATATAGATAAGAGAAAGAATATTAAACCTAAATTAATACTATTCGGCCAAATTGATAATGAACGAAAACTTGGAGAAAAAATAATTAAAACAGATAATAATACAATAAAATAATTTTGAACCTTGGGATATTTTTTTTTAGACAGTAATAAAAAATTATTACAGATAAAAAACAAAGGTTAAGATTAACGAATCTGATTGAATTTTCATTAAATCCAACTTTATTAAATAAAGACAATATAAAAAAAAATATTGGAGATTGTCTAGAATTTCCTTGCTCTAAATTATCATAATTTAAAAATGAATTTATAGAATTATAATTAAATTCTAAAATGATTGGATATTGACCAATATAATCTTCTGAAGCATTTCCGTTGAGATCTTCTCCAATATAGTAACCAAATAATAAAAATAAGTAAGATAAAATAAATATGTATCTAGTGTTTAATATCATTTGTAAAAAAATTTATTATATTATAAATGAATTGTTAATTAAATCAGGATATTTAATAATGAAAAAAAAAATTTTAATATTCATTATCACCTATAAAGCAAAACATCGTGTTGTAGATGTGTATAAAAAAATTCCTTTTAAAAAATTAAGTAAATTTGATTGCAATGTCTTAATAAGTGATGATGCATCAAAAGATGACACTGTTGTATTTATTAAAAAAATTCAAGGAAAAAAAATTTTCAAAAACATCAATAAAAAAAATTTAGGATATGGTGGAAATATAAAAAAATGCTTAAATTTTGCAAAGAAAAAAAAAATAGATTTTGCTGTAATGCTTCACGGAGATGGTCAGTATCATCCAAAATATATAGTTAAAATGTTTGATATCCTAAAAAATAATGAAAAGATTCTAGCTGTTACAGGATCTCGGATGATATACAGAAAAAAAGCGTTAAAAGGAAACATGCCAATCTATAAGTTTATTGGAAATATTTTTTTAACATTTCTAACTAACTTAATTTCTGAAACGAAATTTACTGATTGCCATAGTGGATATTGGGCATATAAAGTAAATACTTTTAATAAAATAAATTTAAAAAAAATTACAAATGGATTTAATTTTGATCAACAAGTTCGATTAAACTATATTCAAAATAAATTTTTAATTAAAGAAATTCCTATTCAAACAATTTATGGAACAGAGAGATCATCTGTTCATTTAATTTATGCAATAAGATATTTTTTTGAATTAATTTTATTTTTATTCAGACGAAAATAAATTTATGATATTGGAACTTAAATTTAAATGAAAAAATTAATTGTAGTTACAGGTGGAGCTGGATTTGTTGGGTCAAATTTAATTGAATATTTATTAAAAAAAACAAAAAATAAAATAATTAGCTTAGATGATTATTCTTCTGGCTCAAAAAAAAATCATATAAAAAATTCAAGGGTATCTTATATCAAAGGACATACTAAAGATGTAAATAAATATTTAAATAAATATAAATCAAAAATTAGTACAATTTTTCACTTTGGAGAATTTTCAAGAATTTATCAAAGTTTTCTTCAAATGAATAATTGTATAAATTCAAATACTATAGGAACTAATGCTATTTTTGATTTTTGTCTTAAAAATAAAATCAAAGTTATTTATTCAGCTACCTCAGCCTCTTTAGGAAATAGAGGTGAAGATAAGAATCTTTCTCCATATGCATTTACAAAAGCAAAAAATATTGAACTTTTAGAAAATTTAAAAAAATGGTTTAATTTTAAATATGAAGTTATTTTTTTTTATAATGTGTACGGACCTAAACAAATAAAAGAGGGGAAAATGGCAACAGTTATTGGAATATTTGAGCAAAAGTTTATGCAAAAAAAACCACTTCCTGTTGTGCTTCCAGGGACTCAGTCCAGAAGATTTACACATATACTTGATACAATTGAAGTCTGTTATAGAGCATGGAAAGCAAATAGATGTACGTATTATAGCATTTCAAACAGAGAAAAATTTACAATTGTTGAGGTGGCGAAGTTATTTAATACAAAAATTCAATTTCTACCTGAGCGTAAAGGTGAAAGATATGCATCTGCATTATCAAGTGTTAGTTTTTCTAATAAAGTAAATAAAAATTTTGGTAAAATTAAACTTAAGTTATACATAGAAAATTTCATCAAAAATCATAGAAAAATCAATAAAAATTAATTTCAATTTTAGTTTACAATGGTAAATTATTATATATAACTCTTTCGCCGGTGATTATCGCGAAAGTGTTATACCCGATCCCATTCCGAACTCGGAAGTCAAGCCTTTCAGCGCCGATGGTACTTTGTCTTAAGACATGGAAGAGTAGGTCGTTGCCGGCATTAATAACTTACAAAATTATGAAAATAAAAAGTTCACTCAAATCAATAAAAAAAAGAGATTTAAACTCGAAACTAGTAAGAAGAAGAGGAAGAGTCTACGTTATAAATAAAACTAACCCAAAATTCAAAGCAAGACAGAAGTAAATTTTATGGATAACGAGAACCATAGAAATACTTGGAATAATTTCACAAAATTTGTTCTGTGGGGAACTGTCGCTGTTATATGTGTTTTGGTATTAATGGCAATATTCTTGTTGTAAGTTTCTCAGATGAAAATAGGGTCTATTTTAGAGAATCAAAATCTTGAAAAAAGAATAGCTATAACTCCTGATTTGGTAAAAAAATACACATCGCTAGGATTAGAAGTTTGTTTAGTTGAAAATTATGGCTCTCACTTAGGAATAGAAGATGATCAGTTTAAAGATGTGGGAGTTCAATTTTTAAAAAATGAAAAAGAAGTTTTAAATTCATCAGATATAATTTTACAACTTGGAATGTTATCTGATGATAAAACTACACACATCAAAGAAAATCAAACACTAATAGGAGTTTTGAACCCTTACAATAATAAAGCAAAATTAGATAACTTGTTAAAAAAAAAAATTAATCTTTTCTCATTAGAATTACTTCCGAGAATTACCAGAGCTCAATCTATGGATATATTATCTTCACAAGCAAATCTTGCTGGTTATAAAGCAGTTATCGATTCCTTTGCAAATTTTGAAAAAGCTATACCAATGATGATGACAGCAGCAGGAACAATTCCAGCTGCAAAAATTCTAGTTGTTGGTGCAGGCGTTGCTGGTTTACAAGCAATTGCTACTGCTAAGAGAATGGGCGCTATAGTTTTTGCTACAGATGTGAGAATGGCATCAAAGGAACAAGTTGAAAGTTTAGGAGGAAAATTTTTAACCGTAGAGGGTTCAGAAAATTTAGAAACAGAGGGTGGTTATGCAAAAGAGGCTTCGGAAGATTTCAAAAAGAAACAAGAAGAACTTTTATCCGAAACTTTAAAAAAAATTGATATTGTAATCTGTACAGCTCTCATACCAGGAAAAAAGGCTCCTTTGATTATTAAAGATAATATGATTGAAAATATGCGAGCAGGATCAGTTATTTATGATTTAGCAGCAATTCAAGGTGGAAATACCGCTTTTTCAGAAGTTGACAAAGTTATTGAAAAAAATGGAGTAAAAATTATTGGTGAGAGTAATATTTTAAATAAGTTACCTGTTTCTGCTTCAAATTTATATGCAAAAAATGTATTTAATTTTGTTGATAATTTATTTGATAAACAAAGTAAAAGTATCAATATAAATTTAGAAGATGAAATTATTGAAAAGACATTAATAAAATAAGCAATGGAAATAGATCCTTTAATATTTAGATTAAGTATATTTATCCTCTCAATATTTGTTGGATATTATGTAGTGTGGAGTGTTACTCC
>MDTD01061572.1_pt1 | contig 23242 bp, 14 predicted proteins | sample 811221 | NCBI WGS metagenome assembly MDTD01 (sample SAMN05326646, study PRJNA326480) | marine metagenome | isolation source: seawater | place: Pacific Ocean: South West | collected 2011 | reverse complement strand
CAATTGACGAGCCTGTTGTATCTCTGACGCAATGCGATCTTCTGACCAACCGAGCGCCTCACCCACGATCTGCCCTACTTCATTGAGAGAATTAGGGCTGGTTTGTGTATAGCCCAGCATGCTGATGAGCGTCCGCCGTAGTAACATGTCGCTGAGTCGCTCAACTTTTTCATTCAGTGCCAGGAATGTTAGCTCGCGGTTGCTGTAAGCAGGTAGTGTTTTCAGTGGCACATCATTGCCTGTGCTGCAGTATTTGGCGACATCTGCTGCATATGTTCCATATCGATCAAACAGATCCTGCAAGCGTTCGATGGGCAGTTCAGTCGATTTTTGTAACTTCTCTATCCAGAGCTTTTGATCGCTCTTATCAGCAGGGTAATTTTTTCCGCCGCCGATGGGGATACTAGTTGTACTAGATTGGCGTGTTTGTCCGAGATCTTTGAGAGCGACATCGGTCGTTTGTTCGCTAAAGGCACGGAAAGAAGTCCACTTGCCACCTACCAACGAATGAATGGGATAGTTGTTTTCTTTACTGGGGAGCAGGGTTTTTATGCTGTGGTCGCGGCTGATGGCACCTGTACGCTTGTCACTACTGGCTGGTAACGGGCGTACACCCGAAAACTGGAAGACGATCTGAGATGGATCGAGATGGATGTCAGGAAACACTTTTGGAACCATCGACAGGATGTACTCAATTTCTTCATCCGTACATACAACGCCTTCCGGGTCATCTATGCGGATGTCAGTCGTGCCCAGCATAACGCGCTCTTGATACGGTAGAATGAGCACAATACGCCCATCGGAGTTCTCGAAGAAGATTTCCGTTTCATCAGTAGCTTCACGTAATTCTGGATTATCGAGAATCAGGTGAGAGCCTTTTGTGCCACCGATGAATGTCGTCTCTTCTTTGATCTTTTCGTTGATGAAGTCAATCCAGGGACCGCCGGCATTAATGACAACTTTTGGTTTGACAGCATAAGAGTTCCCTGTTTGCTCATCAGCGAGAATGATTGATTCGCTTGTTCCGTCAGAGGCCCGCATATAGTTGAGAGCCATCGCATTGGGATTGGCTTTTTCAGCATCTATAATCATCTCAATGCATATGCGTTCTGGCATAGGCATCCAGGCATCATAGTAAGTTGCAGAATATTGGACTTCGGGGTTCATCTTCGGATATTTATCCAGGGTGCTCTTCTTCCCACGGAAGGTGTGGAAAGGCATGGTTTGCTGTGACCCCGTAAAAGCGTCATACATCATCAGGCCCAATTTAATGACCAGGGCTCCGCGTTCGGCTGGTCGATTCATCAAACCCAGGAATTTGAGAGGTGCATTGAGCAAACCGCTAAAACGGCGAAACATGGGAATGGTTGTCGGGAGTGGCTTAGAATAATGGGGGGCGTTCTTCAACATGAGGTTGCGTTCATGGAGCGCTTCCTTCACTAGTCGGAATTCTCCATTTTCCAGATAGCGGATGCCCCCATGCAGCATGTGCGATGAGGCAGCACTAGCCCCACTGCAAAAATCATCTTTTTCTGCTAGTAATACGCGTACACCCTGTAAAGCGAGATCCCGAAATGTGCCGATGCCGTTAACTCCACCACCAATAATGAGAACGTCTACCTCTGGTTGACGTTGAATGTCCTGTAAAATAGCTTTTCGCTCCATCTTCGGTACCCTTTAGCATGTGGTGGTAGTCGATAATATGCCAATGATGGTGACTTGTTTTTGAAGAAAATCACCTTTTGAGAATCAAGAATGTGTTTAAATTATTATACCACCTTGGATAGCCATATTGTTTTGGTTGACATTAGATACGTCATACAATAAAGCGTCTTTTAGGCATTAAGCTCTGCTGGAACATGTCTGCAAAGAATAGGAAACCTCATGCTGGATAACCACTGGTTGGATGAACAAGCTGCACTTTCGCTAGAACGGCTGCTTCCTCGGATTGCGCCTCAATTGGACCAGGCTGAGGATCGTGACGTTTTCTTTGCGCGTCTGGATGAGCAGTTTCCCCGTCTGTTCCGATTGTTATATCAACTCTATGGCGATCAATATGATTTCTTTTATCACCTGGAGCGAATTCTAGGACACGCTGCGGATATGTTTATTCAGCGGCCAGAATCGCTAAAAGAGCTGGATGTTCAACGAGAACAAAATCCGTTGTGGTTCCAGTCGGAAAAAATGATAGGTGCGGTCTGCTATGTTGACCTGTTCGCACGAGATATAGAAGGCATTCGGAACCGCATTCCTTATTTTAAGGAACTGGGGATTACGTATCTCCATCTGATGCCACTTTTTGAAACACCAGAAAAGAACAACGATGGTGGTTATGCCGTCAGCGATTATCGTCAGGTGCAGCCTCGACTGGGCACGATGAAGGCTTTGTCAGAATTGGCTACCGCATTGCGTTCAGAGGGCATCAGCTTGGTGTTGGATTTTATTTTTAACCACACATCGGATGAGCATATCTGGGCGAAGCAGGCGCTTGCTGGCAATAAGTCCTATCAAAATTACTACTACATGTTCCCTGATCGGACCCTGCCCGACCAATATGAGCAGACCCTGCGCGAGATCTTCCCTGAACAGGCACCCGGTAGTTTTACCTTTAATGCTGAGATTGATAAGTGGGTCTGGACTAGCTTCTACAACTTCCAGTGGGACTTGAATTACAAGAATCCGGCGGTGTTTGATGCCATGCTGGGCGAAATGCTGTTCCTTGCGAACCAGGGCGTGGAGATTATGCGCTTGGATGCCGTCGCATTCATCTGGAAGCAGATGGGCACAACTTGCGAAAGCTTGCCCCAGGCCCATTGGATCATTCAAGCTTATAACGCGCTTGTTCGGATTGTGGCCCCGGCGCTCTACTTCAAGTCAGAAGCGATTGTTCACCCGGATGAAGTGATGAGCTATATCAGTTGGGATGAAGCACCGATTTCCTACAACCCTACCCTGATGGCCTTACTGTGGGAATCGCTGGCGACGCGGCGTGTGGAACTACTGCGCCAATCAATGGCCAAGCGGTTTGAATTACCGCAGAAGTGTGCCTGGGTCAATTATGTACGGGTACATGATGATATTGGCTGGACCTTTGCTGATGAAGATGCTTCTGAAGTTTGGATCAATGGCTATGACCATCGCCAGTTCCTGAATCGATTCTATATTGGTGATTTCCCCGGCTCTTTTGCAACCGGCTTGCCGTTTAACTTCAACCCAAGAACAGGTGATATGCGTATTTCAGGTACAGCGGCATCGTTGGCTGGCCTGGAAAAAGCGATCCGCCTGGAAGATGAACACGCTCAATCCCTAGCTATCAGACGCTTGTTGCTCATTCATAGCATTATTTTGAGTGTTGGTGGTATCCCGCTGCTTTATCTGGGTGATGAACTAGCGACCCTCAATGACTATAGCTATCGCGATGACCCTTATAAACAAGATGACAGCCGATGGGTGCATCGCCCTGTGTTTGATTGGGATCGTGCCGAATCAGAGCGTTACGATAGCGAAACGCTTACTGGGCGTATGTTCAAGCAGTTACAACACCTGATCGCCATTCGTACGCGAACGCCGATTTTCGCGGGCAACAAGGCGCTTTTCTTCGATACGGGCAATCCCCATGTTCTGGGCTATCTCCATGATCGGCAGCTTCTTGTATTGTGTAACTTCACAGAGCAGCATCAAGTTGTTAGTCAGGAGACGTTGCGAGCTTATCTACCAACGTCGGGTCAGGCGGTGGATTTGCTGACAGATGAATTCGTCGCTGAGCAGCCTGAGTATGTGCTCAAACCATACCAGTTCCATTGGTGGCTGTATCAATAACTTGGGCAATGCTAATTAACGCATTGCTCAACCAGGCGTTTATTTAGCAGGCCTCTTTGAGTCGATATGCGTTGACTATGTATCAGGCTATTTTGCGTATAATAACTTATCGTTAGTAATATGTTAGGGTTGCTAATCAGGAGATGTGGAGCTGTCTGTTTCATGTGCAGCGGGTGTTCCTGATTAGCATTTAAATGCCTCTTTTTTCTTTCCAATCCTCCTGAGAATACTTACCTCTAGAGGGTGTTATTGTGATTGGCGTATAGTGAATTTTGCTTTGTTGTTTGGCCTCTTTAAAAGTCGAACCCATGATGCTTTTGTAGTCATTTTTGTTTAATGAACTTAGCCTACGTGAGTTTTTATCTGTCGGGTTTTTTCAAGATAAATTTCGGTGCAGATGTCACGAGATAGCGTGTGATCACACGTTTGGCAGCGGCTCCCCAGTTGATCTGTGTTCTGATTTTTGCCTGCCTAACCTATGTCGAGGTGGCTGCTCATTTGCGACTGGAATCAAGTTAGGCAAATGTAGTGGTTTTGAGTATCCAGATAAATATCGTGATAAGTGAATGGTTTAGCTATCCTCGACCCTTTTTGATAAACATCCCGATAAGTTCAGGACATTTTTTTGAGAAGCCTGTCAACTCTGACAAGAAGACCATTTGGGAAATATCCAACTGCCCTATCAACCGATGGGATATACAAGTTTTTTGCAATTTGGCTATTTCATCTATACGGTATAGATTACACTAAAAGGGTAGTATTGAGTGGATAAAATGCTGTGTGTTTAATGTCCCGATTTTAGCGATGCATCCTCAGTCGATAAAAGGTAAAATAAAAGGCGCTATTCTGGCCTCAAATGGAGAAAAATCGCTTATGAAAGTTATCACCGTGCTTAATGAAAAAGGTGGTGTCGGCAAGACCACGATGACGATGACGGTGAGCGCTGGATTGGCGATTATGGGCTACCGTGTACTTGTCATTGATGCTGATCCTCAGGCACATTTAACGATTTCGTTCGGAGTCGATAAGCAGTACAGCCTCTATGATCTGCTGGTTCGCGATGCAGAATTCAGCGATAAAAACATCGTTCATGCCATTCCGCCTGAAGTTTATGCGATGCCCAGTTCAGAGATGAAGACTGATAAAGGCCGTCTGTTTTTGATCCCTGGCAACAAAGAAACGCGCTTGATTTCCCAGGCTTTGGAAAACAATCTCTTTGCGATTCGCAATCGTCTAGCAGAATTGGAACGCGCTGATCTGGTTGATGCGGTTATTTTTGATACCAGCCCAACGCCATCGAATTTCCACGCGCTGATTTATTTAGCGACGCATCATATTCTGTATCCCACGGAGGTGACGTATCTGAGTTTTGATGGTCTGGTTGCGTCGATCCAGAGCACCACTGGTTACAGTGAGCAGAAGAAAAAAAGTGGTTTGGAAGGGATCAAATTAACTGGCATCATTCCGACAAAATTCCGTCACAATTTGCTAGAGCACCAGGAAAAATTCGCCTCTCTGAAAAAGGGTTTTGGCGATTTAGTTTGGCAGCCGATGCCCATGAGTGTGGTTTGGGAAGAAGCATTGGCACGGCGGCGTTCGATCTTTAGTTATGCTTATGACCATCCGGCCGCCAGCAACGCCTGGAAAATCGTCCGCAAAGCAAAGGAGAAAATATTCGATGAGTAGGCGTAGAAAAGATCGCGGTGACAATCCAGAGAATATTTTCGACGAGCTATCCAACACGAATGCGGGTCCTTCCAAGGATTCGATGGGTAGCGCCAGTGCTTTTGCCAATGCGGCCTATGGTAGCCGGGATGATAATCCTTTTGGTGCTGTCCAGCGGTCAAGTTACCGGGCGAGCCAATTACCCATTGATGAAATTTATCCTGATCCTGCCCAGCCACGCCGGGTGATCCCATCATCGTTACGGCAGTATTGGAATGGCCAGCCTCAGAATCTGCCGGATTTATTCGCTTATTGGCTTGAGGAAATCCGCCTGGAACGTGGTGGTCAAACGCTGGACATAGATGCCATTCTTGAGGGGGAACCCACTGAGTTCAGCCAATTGGACCCGGACAGCAACGAGCTGCCAGCGATAGAGAAGCGCTTTGGCGTCCGTGAATTGGCCATGATAAAGATTGCTGAACTGGCAGCCAGCATCCGGCGAGATGGACTGACGAACCCCATAACTGTCGCACAACATGGGCGCTTGTACGTGATCGAAACGGGCGAACGTCGTTGGTTGGCATACCATATGCTGCGTTGGCGTCTTGGGCATATGGGCGATCAGGACTGGGCGATGATCCCGGCACGGGTCGTGGATGCAGTCGACATCTGGCGGCAGGCTACCGAAAACAATGCGCGCGATGACCTCAATGCTGTTGCCAGAACCCGTCAATTGGCCTTATTGCTGATGGATGTACATGGCATAGAACAGTTCCGACCTTTGGATATGTTTGAGACAGAACAGCGCTTTTATGCCCAGGTCAGCGACGGTAATCGCTATAGTGCGCGCGGACACACGCAGAATCTGCTTAATGCAATGGGCCTGCGCAGCAGTACTCAACTACGACAGTATCGCCAGCTTTTGCGCTTGCCGAATATTGTCTGGATGCTGGCTGATGACTTAGATTGGGCTCAGAATTTTATTGCCAAGAATATTTTGAGTAAGGCCAAAGATGAGCGAGATGAGATTCGTTTGGCCGTTAAATTAGCCAAATCCCAGGGCTATAGCGTAAGTGCACTTACGGATTACGAGCATCTACTGGATGACGATGCTCAGACATCACAGCCCAAAAACCAGGGCACAAAGTTCGATCACTGGCGGCAAAAAGGTCTTAAAGCGCTCAAGAAGGATTTGGCTCGTATGAGTGTCGATGATCGCCATACTTTGATCGCTGACATCCGCGCCTTGCTAAACGAGCTTGAGTAAACTTGCGCTGCTATCCAACGCATATATTTTTCTGATGATGCGCCGATGAATCTCCTACAAAGCGCAAACAAAACTTTTACAGAGCTTGGCTATTGTTGTGCATGTCAAGTCAAGTTGAGTTTTTAGAATGCTTCAGTTGGAGGAAAATCATGGCACAGCGTATCGTTCGTTGGAACCCCGTTCGTGATATGGTCGCAATGCAAAATGCGATGGATCGCTTGTTTGAAGAAACCTGGCGCAATGCTGAAACCCCAGCCAAACACCATTTACCGCTCGATGTTTACGAGACAGACCAGGCTTATACCGTTTTCGCTTCTGTTCCGGGCCTGGGTGCGGATGACATCAACATCACCCTGCATGAGGGCACTTTGACAATTGCTGGTGAATGGGTTGAGCCTGCGTCCGAGCCCGAAGAGAACAAAGTGCGTGCGCTCCTGCGGGAACGTACATATGGCAAGTTCAACCGTACGATCAACTTGCCACAGATCATCGACGCCGATGCAGTCGAAGCCACTTACGAGAATGGCCTGCTCACGCTGACACTGCCCAAGCAGCCGAACGCTCAGCCACGTCAGATCCCGGTACGTGCAGGCAATATCATCAGTGCCAACTAATAGATCCTAAATCCGATAATCAAAAAGAGCGCCGTGAAGCGCTCTTTTTGATTTCTCCTGTATTGTTGCTCAAGGTGAGATGAGTAACGTATCACTGCCATTTTCGAGAAGGATCCGCTCATTAGTGAGTGGATCGTACCAACCGATATGGAGTTGATAATCAGATAAAGGCAATTCAAATGTATGGTGAGTTGTGATGTATTCTTGGGTTGACCAGCTCGTCGTGGGTCGCGTGTAATCCACGGGGATGCCATCTGATACGGCAAGTAAGGCACTGTCATCGAAGACCTGTACGAAGAGTCGTAAGCTAGTATCTAAGCGATCTGTTGTCTGCCATACGAGGGCGATAGTTTGACTTTCTTTGGAAATCGAATAACCTCGCAAAGTTAGTCCGTTGATCCAATGTGCATTGCTGGCGGTAGCAAAGCGAGGCTCACTGAGAATTCGTTCCGGTTCCTGCACGGACATCGTTTGGATAATGTGGGGTGCAGTGACTGCCTCACCATTTGCTTCTAAAAGTTGGATACCCACTGAATAATCACCGGAAGGTAGGGACCCCGGTACATATAATCTGGCGTGGCCTGTCCAGATATCGCCAGCCTGCCATTGTGATGTGGGGTAGCCGGGTGTCATCGGAGCCGAACCACTATAGGCTACAGGTTGGTCATATTCATCTAGCCAAGCTAGGCGTGCCCTATAATTTTGATTGGGCTGGGCATGTGTCTGCCACTGCCAGTTCAAATTGATTTCGTTCCCAACAGTAGCTTGATTCTGAATTCCCGTAATTATCCGTAATGAAAGGTTGCTGGCTTCGTATAGAGTATTTTGTGTGGCTTCGGTAGTCTCTTCCGGGCGCGTGAGTATGATAGTTCCTATTAAAAGCATATCGCCAGCAATATTACCTTCTGCATTATGAATGTTGAGGCGGTTACCTGTCTCAACATCATAAAGTCCGACTTGGACATCGTATGAAGCAGGTGGTGTATCCGCCGGAATATCGAAATTGATGGCGTCACTCACGTACAAGTCGGGTATCCAATTCGACGTCTCACGATTACCGGGTGGGTGAGGTTCCGTTTGCAGCACGATATTGCTATCGGAGTCGATCAACTGGATGAAGCTCATATAGTTATGATCTAAGCGATTTGATATTAGCTGCCAGAACAGCTCAAATGAGGCTATTTCGCCGGATTGAGCGATTTCCGGCGTAGATATGCCCAAAAGCGTTATTTCCTCGTTAAAACTAGCATTTAAGCGATTTATGGATGGCGATTCTGCTTGGGCATTAAAGCGCTCGGACCGAAAGACATTCTGTGTATGGTCAAGCACTGTCGCCTTGATCATGAATACTCCAAGCGATGTAATAATCACTGTAATAATAATTGATGCTGTACTCGCAGGTTGGCTGAGGGTTTCGATGGCCTCTGCCTCTGTCGATGATTTCCACATAAATGCCATAGCTGCCAGCAAAACAAAGCCTGTGATACTGATGATGACTGCAATGGTTTGCTGTTGTGTTGATTGTAAAGCGATTTGCAGTGTATGACGGCCTTCAGGGACCGTTACGCGCAGGAAGCCTTCAGGCGATGTGGGTTCGATCTCAAGTGGCTGATCGTCGAGTAGGGCAGTCCAACCCGGTATATAAAGCCACTGAAAATCCAGTTGTGTAGACTGGCTCGCGTCTAAATCGAATTCTACGCTCAAAGATTGCCAGGAAACGCGGATCACCTCGATAGTTTCAGGTAAATCCAGTCGGCTGATGACAGGATTTACCTGAAATTTGGCGATGTTTTCAGTTCCATTTAAGGCGGCACCCTCTGTCCTGGCTGGCAGATATTCACTGTATGACGATAGACTCAGTTCTCTGCGTTGGTTTTCGTAGTTCAAGACATCTACAAACGAATTTGCCTCAACTTCGATATAAGGCGTATACAGCCAGGGTAGGCTCAAAAGGATGATGAGACCCAAAGATAAGGCTAAAACCCCGTTTACGAGCCATTTTGAGTGTAATCGGTTGGTGATCTGTCCAATGGCTACGCCGGCCATCAGCGAGAGTACCAACGAAGCAACGCCCAGAATTCGCCATGCAAATTGCGAGTAACCAATGAGCGGTAGTGTTTGCCATAGCGGTGCCGATTGTTCCAGGTTGAGAAAGACACTCCCGCTTACGACGAGGAGGGCAAAGATGACTAATCCACGTCGTTGTCGCCATTTGATGGCTAGCAAAACCGAAATAGACCCCAAAATGAGTTGTGGCCAGCCCAGTGTGATAGGTACCTGGGGATTGAACAGGGTGGGGTCGGCTGTTTTAGGGAATGCCAGTACATCAGCCAAAGGTCGTAAGGTTCTGACGGGATCAATAAAGCTGAGTGCTTCTGTTGTGCCTGTGATGTGCGTATAGTGTGTTTCCGATAGGGCAGGCAGCCAAAAAAATGCCGAAATGGCAACAGAAAGCACGCCAACTTCGGCTAGCATGCCAAGTGTTTTCAATGATTGGTTGCTACGAAGCGCTAAAAACAGACTATATGCAGCCAGCAATATAGCTCCGTGCAGGGTGACGATATTGTGAATGACGATGAATACGGCTGTAATCAAGGTTGCTGCGACGAAAAGCCGCCTATTGTGATTCTTGGTGAGTTTGTGAAGAATCCAGAGCGTAAAGGGCAGGATGGCCAGTCCAGCGACTTCGCTAAGTGTGCCGCGTGTGATCGTATTAAACAGCCAGTAGGGTGCATAGACATAGGCCGCTGCTGTGATGAATCCACCCGCGTTGTTGGACCATGATCTGCCTAATAGAAATGCTCCCCAGGCCGCAATATAGGTATACAAGGCCATACTCGCTAGAAATGCCTGAACGAAAGGCAACCCCAGGACATGCAAAAGACGTGGTAAGTAATAGGTCGTTGGTGGGAAGAAGTTAAACAGCGGTGCACCATATCCGAGTGCCAAAATGGAAGAATAGCGCGGCCACAACGCGCCATCAAACGCCATACTGTGATCAAGCGCAATCACACGATATAGATGCAAGTTCCCATCGTCGGTGAGCGGCATTTCTCCAAGCAAAAATGGCTGGATCGCCGGAAGGCACAGGATAAATAAGGCGATAGCTAAGAAAATAGGGCTACGCAACATTTTAGAAATTTGTCGGAACATAGATGCCATCTATACCTAAAGTGTGTGGCTCGGCATTTTACCATGCCAAGCCCAAATTCATGCTGAGTTTACACTTTATCGTGAGTAATAGGCTTGTTTTCAGCTTTTTTCCAGTTGAGATGGCATTTCAGCAGTATAGTGAAAGTGTCGCTTTTTAAATAATGTTACTGGGGGTAACGGCATGGCAACGCCGACCGCATTTAATGCACATATTGTTGGCATTCCTCATATACCGTCTATTACACAGGTTAATGTACGCACTGGGCCGGCACTCAACCGGAAACTTGTTTTCCGTGTTGATGTGGGCACGCGCAATTTGCATGTTTCAGAGATCCAGGAAGATGCCGAGCAGCGCCAACTTAATGGCAAAACGTTCCACTGGTTCCGTTTGATGTTCCCGGATGGACGAACAGGGTGGGTGAGGGATGATCTTATTAGCTTGACAGGTGATGGTACGTCCTTTGGTTATATAAATATTCTTCAGGAAACTTTGGCATTTAACCTTCATCGTTCCGCAGTGACAGAGACACCTGTTACAGAAAATGAGATAGATGATAAGAAAGAACAGGATGGTGTCGGTGAAGCCATGACGCCGGAGGATGTTCGGCGCACAGAAGAACATCGCATCGTTGAAATACCAACCGAAGAGGAAGAAGGCCCCGCCTTCGCTGAATGTCGCATGCCGGGTGGGGTGAATATGCGATCCGGCCCAGGCACAAACAATACGATTATTGGCCGATTTGTCCATTTGCACGTCGCTGAAATCCTTCAATCTTCGGATAGTCAATCAGGTGATCCGCTCAAGTGGATTCGCGTACGTTATCAATCACGCGAAGATGGTTGGGTACGGATTGATTTTTTCCGTCTGAGTGGCAAATTTAGTCGTTTTGGTGTGGGTAGCGAAGATCTCTATCCCAGTCCTGCACCCCAAAGTCATTGGAGCCGAGATTTTGACCCCACGGGTAGTTATTTGAATTTTCCCCATGATGGCTGGGACAAAGCCGGGGTGACAGGTGCACCTATCCTGGGCGGGACTAAAGGTGGCTTGGTTGTTCATACGGCTTTTTGCGACTTCTGTGGTTCTCAAGGTTTGAGCGTTGAACAGAAAGGCTTGCGAGTGGGGTCATCGCAAGTATTCGTGCCTGGTTGGAACTTTGGATATGGTCATTTTGTCATTGTGCGTTACACGAATGACCTGCTGCCAGAATCTACCAGAAATCAATTGGCCGAAATTGGCCGAGAAGGTCAGCATCTGTTTGTGATGTATGCCCATTTGCATAACATCATGGTCACTAATGGACAAGTACTGCGGTCAAATCAGCAAATAGGAACGATGGGCAACAGTGGCAACTCGACGGGTACGCATCTGCATTTGGAAGTCCGCGCTGGTGAAAGTCCAACTTTCTCTCATTGGGCGGCGCTGCGGTCCGGTTTGCTATCACCCGAGATTTTATTCTTGCGATGACGAGGAACGCATCGGGCGAAGGACTAAGGCAGTTACATGGAATAGAGCTGATTATCATTCGGGAAGATAACGTTAATTTTGATTTGTGCGTGGTCAAATAGAGAAACAAACATTAGAAAGTTGTGATAAGAGCGGTTTTTTCTTTGAGTAGTCAAATAGCTTTTCGTCAGATTGCTGAGACAAATGTGGTAGTATAAACGCCATGTTTAATCCTTTGAGAGACGTGCAACACTTGCAGTTGGCAGGGTGTTGTATTTCTAGTAGCTCTCTAAAACCAACAACATAATTTGAAGGTATATCAATGGGTGAGTTCATACAGGATCCTCAGTTTGGCGAGATTGTAGATTTTGAATATTTGCGTGTTCCTCTGCATGAAGCTTATGATGCCATGCATCCTGACTTCAACATGATGGAAGCGATTAATATTGGGACCAAGCATTTTAAGGATGAACCCAGCCAGATGATTGCTGGTGGTGCTAGCATGCTGGCGTGGATGATGCTACCGGCTTCTGATGAGCCGGAATTGGCTGAAGAATTAAAAGATGCCATCTTTACCCTGGGTTGGACCGAGGAGCATACCGGGTCTGACTTGCTCAGCATCAAAACACAGGCAACTCCAAAAAGTGATGATCCTGATGAGCGCGAATATCATATTCAGGGCGGTAAGTGGCTCATCAATAATTCCTATCATGCTGACTACCATATGGTACTGGCCAAGATTGATTCTAATCAAAACGGGCCGCGCTCACTTTCATTGTTTTTGGTCCCGCGCAGCAGTACAAAAAACTGGCAACGGCTAGAAACCCACGTCCTGCGCAAGATGGTGTTGACCAAGTTCGATATTGATGGTCCTGGTCGACTTGTCGGCAAGCGCGGATATGGTCTCTCCATTGTTCAGCGGATGGCATCCGCCGCGCGTTTCCAGTGCTCATATGCTGGGTCGCGCTTGTTGTTGCATGCCATTCCTGCGACCATCGACCATCTATCGACAAAAGAGATTTTCGAAGAACGCCCGATCAACTTCAGCAATGTTTTCCGTCAAATGTATAATCTGGTGCTGCAATCCGCATTCTTGACGTTTGTGATGCATCGCGCGATTGTCTTTAGTGATAGCAGCTTCTTGCAGTTCCACGGAACAATGTTGAAATCCTGGCTGTTACTGCGGGTAAATGAAGTGCTCTCACAAAACTGGTTGGTTGCGGGTTCGAAGGGCTTCCTGCAAGAGAGCGTCATCGGCGGGATGGCAATTGATTCATTTGTGTTGCCCGTCTTTGATGGCCACTACACGATCAATACCTTGATGACGGCCAAGCATATGTCGCGTTATCTGACAGCAGATGACAAAGCCTCTGCCGAAGAGCGCATCACCCGGATGCGGCAAAAGCTGTTCATCTTTGAAGCAGGCAACCAGATCAATGCCAAACCGTCAGAAATTCGCCGTCCAGAGTTCTTTGACTATGAAGCTTATATGGCTGGACTTGATATTCCGTTAGACATTGATGTCCCAGAGTATCTTGCCCGCGTGAAGCAACTGCTTGACGAACTTGACGAAAAAGGCCTGAGCAGCGAAGCCGAATACAAATACAAAGTTGGCACGCTGGTCCACTGGTTGGAAAGTGTGCTCGCTGCTGGTGAATTCTGGAAGACGATGGGAGATGATGTCTATCTGAATGCCATTGTGCAGCAGTACAATGCATTTGTTAAAGCTTTCAATGACATCATTTCTGAAGGTTCCCTGGAGACCCCGTTCTTGACTCCTATGCGTCATGTTCCGCTACCAGAGGTAGAAAACAACGAAGCGTTCTTGCGAGATCTGCTAGATGTGACAGGCAAGATTGAGGCGATGCGTGTTGCCCCTACAGGTGCTTAGGCTAAGCGCTTTATAGATCAAGGCATACAAAAACGAGGCGTGGTTTGCGCCTCGTTTTTGTTTACCTAAGTTGAACAGGCTTAAGGTAGACTTGGCAAATCAACCTCGCATGTTCCTGCATCTGCTTCACAGGTTTGGATGACTTGACCACGTTCTAAAACATCAAAGTCGGATAACCAGAAACGGTCACTGGGTGATAGATTGCTGCGATTGCTCCTGACAAAGCGACATTGGAAGGGTTCTGGTGGCCGAATACGGGTTGCTGCTGCTGACCATGCTTGCAAACAGTCCCTCGAGGGGAACTGGAACAGCGGTGCGCTCCCCGCCTGTCGCCACCACAGTGCAGGCAAGCGTTCCCCGCCGCCATCAAATTCGACATAGCCTAGATTAACGCTATAAGCTGCCTGATTGTGCAGCGTAAAAGAATCGTTATCGTAGATCAATAGCAGCTCTGGGCCAGGTGGGGTGGGGGTTAGTGTGGGCGTTGCCGTGGGTGGCAGCACATATTCAATAGGGGCGATTTCGTCCAATGGCGGATAGTGATCGGGCAAGATAATGATGTCTCGTTCACGATCAACCGACGTGACAACCTCGACTTCTCCATCTGTTACCAGGACAAAGAAGCGCTTACCTGCTGTAAGAGGTATCTCCAGAGTGGGTTCCCACTCGATGAAATCCTCGTTCAGTGGACGGCCTGCCTCATCGAAGAAACGCACACCCGTTGGATTGCTGATCCATTGGTCATCCGTGTTGTAGATCGACTCATCTGTTGTTAGATAAAGTTGATTGGTTATGGGATTAACCAATGCAGGCAAAACATTAGGTCGTCCCCCGAGTACAACGACATACAAATGACCAAAGGGGTGGGGTAAAGCAGCGACACCGACCTCGCGATAGGCAGGTTTGGTCGATGCGCGTCGATGGGGACGGGATGATTGCCAGAATGCGATTGCACTACTGGCTGTGTTGGCTGCGGCGATTTCTTCCACTTCGATACGTGAACTTAAAGAATAAAAAGGCCAGTTAAAACGACCATACCGCGCACGATCTTTAGGCCCTTCACCATTGCGCCCAACGTGAATCGCAACGCCATTGGGTGTCCGCGATAGTGAATTGACGTATTCTGCCTGGTAAAGTGCCAGATCGGTCAGTGTGTCGCTTAATCGTAGCGGATAGAGTCCCTCTTCTAAGCGCCATTCATTAAGCATCCCCACGATTTCATAGGCTGCTAAATAGTCTGGTTGGCTACTGCGCTGCGTCTGCGCTTCTGAAACAGGTTGTAAAATGAACAATGAACTAAGCAACAAGAAAAGCCATATAAGCCCAATAGATGCAAAAAGAGCACGTAAACGTTTATTTGCCATGTGTGACCCACAATCTCTCTTAAGATAATTGAATATTAAGCATTCATGGGGCCGATAGCAAGAAAATCGTTGTTGAACGTGGCTTTATGTACTTGATGGTTGTGGCAGTTGGGCAATTAACTGCTTGATGCGTACCTGAGCCTTATTGATTTTGCTGTCGTTTTCATCGAGTGTTTGGCCGATTGTTGTGATGCGATCCTGGCTTGCTGCCAATTGGTCCAGAATTCGGCTGCGTAATTCGCCCTCACGACCAGCCGTGCCCAGCGATCCCATATTTTGTCTTAGCTGTTCCTGTTCTTTATACAGCGATTGCCGTTCTTCGATGAGCCTGGCGTTGGCTTTATGAACTTGCTCAATGTAGTCGTAGGCTTCTAGCAGGGTACTAAGCTGGCGGAAAGCTTCTTCATCGAGGTATTTATCGGCTAGAAACTCCTGAATTTGCTTATGGGAAATGCTCTTTAGATGTTCACTGCGGCTAATACGTCGTCTTTCCTCACGAGTGAAAAGGGCTTGCGACTGTGATGGGGCTTTGGTCTGCCAGCGATTTGTGTTGACCGTTTCATCGGTGGGTTTGTTGGTTCCGATCACTTCCCAATCACTGCGTTTGTGGGCTTCCAGGGTGATGATAGCATTCCGTGAGGTTTTGTTATCAATATGATAGGCTGTTGTTTCCGTTTCGTATTCATCGAATACGGCATATTCGCCTTTAAAAGCGAGGCCAGCCAATGTGCGCTGATAACGCAGGTCTTCACGGATGTGAATGCCTAATTCAACGGCATAAGGCAGGTAGATAGATTCATGGCTGCGCGTAAAAGGGACGATGGCCTCGCCCTTATAATCACCATCTTCAATGATCGTAACCGGGCCGCGTTCTAGCGTGAGGCCGGTGTTGTTGGTCAACTTCAGCGCAGCAACAGGATGATTGGGTAATTTCTGGGCGTTGTAGAGCAGTTCCCGTTCGTACTTGATGTCGTTACTGAGTATTGGCACCAGGGCGGATTCGCCACGCTTTACGGTGACAGGTTCATTGACAATGTACTGGAACGTCTCGCCGCTATCTTTGCCCTCTGCGGCGGCATTAGTCGTCTTTTTGACAGATTCTGCTGAGGGCCGCGCACTCAATCTTGCCATGCTCGCTTGGCTTCTTAGCTTGGGGGAAGGTTCGGCATAAGGCGCCGCATCTAATTCTTCAGCATACATGGCATCCATGACAGCCCCGCTTGCGAAGCTTTGCTCATATTCAATGGGACCAGGTGTGACGCGACTCTCGTCCTCAATCATCGGGCGCTGTGGAATGCGTGACGCAAAGAGATCGTACATGAAAGAAATGGGCTGTCCGGCGACCAGCGTCACAGCGATGTTTTCTAGGTCTTCACCGATGTGGTTATCAAAAAGCCCCCAGCCCTGCAATAGTGCTTTGCCTGCCATGCCGCTGTCGTCAGGCTCCGCGACGACACGGTAACTGACGCGCCAGGTAGGTGAGGGCGCGACATAATGAATCAACAGGTCATGGTCGCTGTCATTCATGCGCAGTGTGATCGTGCGCCGCTGCTCCTCGCTCATTATGCTGTCGAGGAAGTAGCTTAAATCTTGCTCAGCCAGGGCGTCATTGATCTTAATCTCTTTGATGCCATCCAATGGCAATATGCGAACGCTATTATTGGTTGCCAAAATAGCAACTGAACGGGCATCAGGTTGGTCGTCATCCGTCATGCCAATGATACGACCGGTTGCCATTTCTGCGGAGCGCTTTTCCCCACCTAGGCGCATCGTCACCTGACGACCACGCAGATCACGGATGAGGTCGGGCAGGCTGTTATCATCCCGAAGCTGGATGCTGGTATTGGCTAAACGCTCGGCGGCATTAAGCGGGGTTTGATAGTGAATACCGCGAATCTGGCCTCCAGTACGGTCCACAACAACCAAGCTTTTCAGGATGTCGTTAACGTCACCGTGTTTGAATGTCAAATCCAGGCTGTTGCCTGTGAACTTGCCTTCTCGTGTAAAAAAACCAACCCCATGCTTATAGAGGACAATTTGGCGAACAGGGAGCTGCGACATAAGGACCTCATTATCTGGCTTGCTATGGTCTGTAGTATAAAAGTATGTTGCAAAATATATTACGAAATCGAGCCAGCTTTTGTTCCAAATAAAAAACCGGAGATGATGTATCCCCGGCTTTTATCAGAAGCGTGTGACTATATCTTTTCGACGCTGATTTGTAGCTTAGTGGGTAAATTACCCTCGGCTATAGGGTAGCTCTGCTTGGAGAGCCAATCCCCTGTTTGATAATCCTCATTGCCGCTCAGGCTGATATGCACCCGGACGTTGTAGCGATTTCTTGGGTCGAGCGCTGCTTCAAGCTCAAAATTTGGCGTATCTCCAGAAGATACATTTTTGAGGGTCTGTGATGCGACAACATCAGCTGGCCCACCGGGCATGGATACATCTTCGAGTTTGATATACGCCGTTGCACCCGAAAAATCAGCGTTTGCCGGAAAGACAATTTGGCCGCTTATTTTAGACATGAAATCGCCTGACGGTTAGTTTCCATACATAGTTTCAACGGCGGCAATGTCCTCTGCGCTGAGCGTATCACGTTGACCAATAGTGATGCCCTCGACAACAGGAACAATGGTATCTTTGCCGTTCTTGGAGAATGCCCAGCTAGGATAGTGCATGATCGAGCCATAATCGTACACGCCAATATCGACACCATCCGTAACATGCTTGTCGAAGTTATGTTGCGTGCCAGCCATGATGTTTTCATAGTAGATCGTGACGTATTCGTCGCGGTCTGCACGGCTTTGTTCATGCCATAGGCCGACGGCATGGCCAATTTCATGGATCGTGTTACCCAGACTACAACCACTCCCTAGATAGATCGGCTGTCTGCTACCGCGCATGCCGACATAGGATGCACAGCCACTCCATGTCTGGAAGTAAACATAGTTGGGATACTGACTAGCATTGTCGCTGGTGCGCTCGACAAAACGAATGCTGGTATGCTCTTCCCAATGGGCAATCGCATTATGAATACGGTCTGCATTAGGGAAGTTCGTTTGAATTTCATAGGGAATGAGGCCACCGGGCCAGAGCGACGATTCATAGGCAATGCCCAGGCCTGCTGTGGTAACGCTGTTGAAGTTGAGGACGATGTCGCCTTCATAGATAGGTTTGTCATCAACAACAGAGTAGAGCACTTCTTGATCAGTGAAAGGCATACCATCAATCATGCCGCTGATGTAGCCTGTGTACCAATCTGTCCCTGTGTTGAACTCACCGTTATATGTTTCGGTTGCTGTGCCAGGGGTGATGGATGGCGTGTCCTGTCGTTTGCCACTGACAAGTATGACGGCGAAAACGACCATTGCAACGATGCCGATGCGCCAGTAACGATACGCGCGTTTTGAAAACTGATTTTCGTCGTACATCACACTAACCTCAATGCTAAGTTCTGCATCACCATATCATGATTTGATAGCTGTTGCCAATAGGCCTACCTATGCTTCCGACCTTAGAAATGAGCTTTTTGGGGATTTTATGGAAGGGTAATGAGTGGGCTAACAGGTGACAAATAGCCCACTCAATTCGTGTCTGTAAAGCTAGCCTGTGATTTTGATAATCAGGCCTTCGTTGCTGTCGAGTTCAACGGTTTGATCGATAGCATCTGTACGTTGAAGTGTGGTACTCAGGATGATGTCACCAGAGTAGGGTAGGTTGATGCTTGTCGGCTCATCATTGAAGTTGAGCACGATTAACATGCTTTCGCTGTCTGTCTGGCGTAGGTAACAATAGGTGTTGTTTGCACTGTCAAGCGATTGATAGCTGCCAAATAGCAGGGTGGCGTTTTGCTTGCGTAAGTTGATGAGTGCTTTATACAAACTGAGCATAGAATGGGCATCGTTCTGCTCGGTGGCCACATTGGCCGTTTGATAATCCGCATTGACGGGTAGCCAGGGTTCGGTTGTGCTGAATCCCGCGTATTTGTCATCACTCCACGGCATGGGTGTCCGGCAGACGTCGCGCGTAAATTCATGCCCCAGTACGAGTCCCTGTGGGTCTTGTACTTTTTCCGGCGGGATGATGCCATTGACCATGCCAATTTCTTCGCCCATGTAGATAGTGGGGGTACCGCGTAGGGTCAATAGCATCATAGCCGCAGTCCGGGCACGATGGACCCCACCAATCCGTGAAGCGAGCCTGGGAACATCATGATTACCGAGCACGTAATTGGGCCATCCGTATTCCGGGACGGCTGCATCGTGTTGGTCAATTAGTGTGCGGAAGCGCTTTGCTTGCCAGGAAGTTGGGTTCTGGAAGGTGCCATCGTCAATCAGGTCGAAGTTAAAAGGCATGTGGAACTCGTCGTTTTGACCATCACCGTAGTAGCGCATGCGCTCCAACAGGGGCAGCCAGATTTCCCCAATCATGACTTTGTCGCCGTATTCATCTAGAGTACTGCGCAGTTCCTTCATAATGTCGTGGATGCCGTCGTAATTCTGGGAGTAGATTTGCTGTTGAAGGCCATACAGATCGTTTGGTCCACGGCCTACAGCCCCAGGAATTAAAGGCTGATCGAGCATTTCCGGGTGCTTCCAGACCATGTAGACCACATCCATACGGAACCCATCGACGCCGTGATCCATCCAGAAGCGCAAAACATCGTACATCGCCTCGCGGACTTCAGGATTACGCCAATTCAGGTCAGGTTGGCCAGGGACAAATTGATGGAAGTAATACTGCTGTGTGATGTCATCCCACTCCCATGCGGATCCACCGAAAATGCTACCCCAGTTATTAGGCGGGCTGCCGTCAGCCTGGGCATCGCGCCATATGTACCAGTCGCGCTTAGGGTTATCCTTGCTGCTCTTTGACTCTGTAAACCACTTGTGCTCATCTGAGGTGTGATTTGGAACATAATCAACGATGATTTTGATGTTGCGCTTATGTGCTTCTGCGACCAGCTTATCGAAGGTGGCTAAATCCCCAAACAGTGGGTCGACATTGCGGTAATCGCTGATGTCATAGCCAAAATCTTTCATAGGGGATTCGTAAAATGGACTGAGCCAGATGGCATCAATGCCCAATGAATTTGGTGTGCCATCATTGAGATAATCGAGTTTTTCGATGATGCCTTGTAAATCACCGACGCCATTACCGGATGAATCTTTAAAGCTACGCGGATAAATCTGATAGACAACGGCGCTTTCCCACCAGGGGCGTGTTTGAGTCATGAGGGGCTCCAGACTTGAGTAGGTAAAACTTGCGACAATAAGGTCGCCATTGTAGCGGTTAGGTCTAGGGGAATACAGATACTTCCAAACTAAGAAACTTGTCTGATTACATGAAAGGGCTGTCTTATATTTTTGTCTGGATGTTGCGACCTTTAACAATTAACTTCTGCCCGTCACCCATCAAACCCCAATCTTGAGAAGTGACAAGACTATGCCAAAAATCGCCACGCACGCTTAGCCCAGGCAAATTGTCTCGTTCGGCTTGTCGATCATGTGATTGCTTGCGTAGTCTGGCAACTTCCGTGATGAGCTGTGCTTCCGTGATACCGTTCTGGCCAGGGATCGAACGCGGTTGCACTCCCAGATTTTTTTCTGCCAAGCGCACGAAGCCATGATTGACACCAAAATGCACTCCCATATCGAACAACAAAGCCCACGACAACGGCATCTGGAGTTCACGATGGACAATATAGCCATCCACAACGGCTTGCCAGTAGCCTTCTGTGGCGACTTGTTCTTGTGCGATTTGCATGGGGCGCTCTTTGGCAGCGTTCAGGAGCAGATCACGTAATTGAACGTCATGACGTAGAGATGGATCACGCTGCTGGATGCGGCTCATATACTGCCTGAACTGGTCAGTTAGTGGGCTGTTGGCCCGTCTCATATAAATATCGATGACGCGCCAGAGGGAGCCTGATGCTAGCGTAAATTGAATGAATCCGTAGCTGACAATCCCGGCATCAAAATTGTTATAGGATGCGTAGCCGGTTCCTTCAAAAGTGGATGTAATCATGAATGCCAGCGAACGGACACGATCCAGATCTTGTGGGGCAGGGGTAAAAGGCATTACTTCCGGTATGGTGAGGGGGTTACGCTCCCCAATGGGTTGGATCGTCGTATTGCCAGAAGTTGGAATGTCTGATTCTGATGATTCTTCCGATGTGCGAGCTAATTCAAATGCCCATGTGGGCTGTGTGAGATCAGGATAGCCCCAGGTACGGGCATCGCCCTGGAGCAGGAGCAGATCATCACGGATCCATCCGATAGCCCCACCATGAAATTCTAACTTGAACCACTGGTACAATTTGCCGTTTTGCGTTTTTTCTTCAGCATCTGGTTGGACATCTAAGAGTGTGAGGCCCGACATGCCAACAGGTACCTGGAAAATCAGGCTGTGGTTTGTGCCCGGTCCGGATCGCACGTTGATTTCTGCAATGGATGGGATACTCGGTATGCCACGTATACTGACTTGCACTTCTGTGGGCATGACGATCTCCTGTTGTAATCCTAATTTAACTTGTTACGTGTAATATTTGTTTAAACGTCGCGTCGACATAACAGACGATATCTATGATTACTATACAGCGTAACAATGATATCGTTGGCTTAACCGATTAAAAGCTCGCAAAAAATGAGTCGTCCAATGAACAAGCAAACTACTATTCTCGTCGTTGATGACGAGCAAACTATTCGTGAAGTCGTCCAGCGCTACCTGGAATTGGAAGGCTTCAGCGTTATCCAAGCCGGAACGGGTACAGAAGCATTAGAAGTGTTGCAGTCGCATAGTGCTGATCTGATTGTGCTCGATATTATGTTACCCGGTATCGATGGCTTTGCGATTACACGCAAATTGCGCAACCCAGCCGATTATGCGCCTCTGAGTATCAACGGTGATGTGCCCATCATCTTTTTGACAGCACGTACCGATGAGGTGGATCGTATTATGGGCTTTGAAATTGGCGCGGATGACTACATCGTGAAGCCCTTCAGCCCGCGTGAGCTAGTCGCGCGTGTCAAAGCCGTTATTCGTCGCAGTTCAGTCGGTGTAACCAATTCGGAAGCACCCATTAACTACGACAATCTCTACTTAGACCCGCGCAGCCGCACGGTCGCGGTAGATACGTCGCTGATTTCCCTAACGGCTAAAGAGTTCGATTTGCTGTGGTTTTTGGCCCGCCATCCGCACCAGGTATTCAGTCGGTCGCAACTGCTGGATAACGTTTGGGGCTATGAATTTTATGGAGATGAAAGCACGGTGACGGTCCATGTGCGTCGCCTGCGAGAAAAAATCGAGCCAGACCCGGCCAAACCGCTGTATATTCAGACGGTATGGGGCATTGGCTACAAATTTGAGGTGCCCCTCACCACGACAGAATAGGTCTACCCGGAGTTAAATACATGCTGTTTGCAGCTATACATCGAGGACAACTATGTGGTTAATCGTGCGGCTGATGGCTGCATTCCTGGGTGGGGTAGGTATCGCCCGCTTTTTGAAAAGCCGCCGTAAACATGTAGAGATTCCCAATCCAGAGGATATGATTTGGCAGCCGGATATTCCTGTAAACATTGAGCGAACTGCTGCCGATACAGCCCTTATCTCCTGGACGCAATCTGCACATTCTGTTGTGATCTATAAAGGCGAACATCAGCAGGGCATTGACCGAGCTAGCCCAGCGGCCACAGTTACAGATAGTAATCAGGCTGCTATTGGCGATCTGGACCCACATATACGCTATGACTTTGAATTGGTCTTTGATGATAAAGAACGCACCTGTACCTCCGAAAGACAAATCCCGTTCGAGAAGCTGGCTAATTTCCGGGATATAGGCGGCTATCCAACCGAGGATGGCCGCATGGTTGCCTGGGATAAAGTCTATCGTTCCGTGTCGTTAGCTGGGTTGACGGATGGCGATGCTGAAAAGCTTGCGTTGCTCGATATTCAACTAGTGTGTGACCTGCGTTCGGCGGAAGAAGTCGATGATGCGCCTGATATGCTTCCACAATCAGT
>MDTD01197653.1_pt1 | contig 23245 bp, 21 predicted proteins | sample 811221 | NCBI WGS metagenome assembly MDTD01 (sample SAMN05326646, study PRJNA326480) | marine metagenome | isolation source: seawater | place: Pacific Ocean: South West | collected 2011 | reverse complement strand
CGTGGCCGAGTGGCTAGGCAGAGCTCTGCAAAAGCTTTTACAGCGGTTCGAATCCGCTCGATGCCTCTTTCATATCAAGGAAAAATATGCTTGTCTTTTTTTAAAATCTATTTTTTTTACTTTCACCTCTATTTCATCTCCTAGAACATATTTGCGTTTGCTCTCCTCTCCCTTCAGCGTTAATTTACTCTCGTCAAAATAAAATCTTTCTTTTCCAAGTTCTTTTGTTATTATGAAGCCTTCACACATGTTCTCAATTATTTCTACAAATAGCCCTCCTTCTGTTACTCCTGATATAAAACCTCTTTTTTGCTGTCCTACTTTGTTTTCTAAAAATTTTAACTGCATTAATTTGTTGCCCTCCCTCTCAGTTTTTGTTGATATAATCTCTCTTTCGGTTATGTGAGCACACTTTTCTTCTAGGTTCTTTTCTTTATTTTTTCCTTTCTGAGAATTTGATAATATTCTGTGTGCAATAATGTCTGAATACCTTCTAATTGGTGAGGTAAAATGGGCGTAATTTGAAAAAGATAAACCATAATGCCCTATATTTTTTGTTGTGTACTCCGCTTTGCTCATGCTTCTTATAATTAATTTGTTTATAAGGTTTTCTTCTTTTTTTCCCTTACTCTCTTTCAGTATTTTATTAAGCTGTTTATTTAACCCTTTCCCTTTTATGTTTAAAAAATATCCTAGGGGCTCTATTATTTTTTTAAGTGTTTTTAATTTTTTTTTATCTGGCTTATCGTGGGTTCTGTAAATAAAAGATTTTTCTTTTTTGTTTGATGACATTTGTTTTGCGGCGTTTGTGTTTGCTATTAACATTAACTCCTCTACCAGTTGGTTTGCTTCTTTGTTTGTTTTTATTTTTATTCCCTCGGGCTGTTTTTTTTCAGACATCAAATACTCTATTTCTTTTTTTTCAAAAGAAATTGTTCCGTTTTTTTTTCTTTCTTCCCTTCTTTTTTGTGACAGTTCATTTAGAAACAAAATTGCTCCTAATATGCTCTCTTCTATTTTTTCCTCTTTCTTAGTTATGCTTATTTCTTCAGGTATTATTTTTCCTTTTTTTTCTATAATATGTTGCACTTCCTCGTAACTAAATCTCCTGTTTGATTTTATTACTGTTTTTATAAACTTTCCTTTTTTAATTTCCCCTCCTTCTGTTAATTGAAAAATATATGAGAATGTTTTTTTTTCTTCTCTCGGGTTTAAAGAACAAATCTCATTTGATATCTTTTCCGGAAGCATAGGTATAACTCTGTCTGGCAAGTATATTGAGTTTCCTCTTTTATAAGCCTCTTCGTCTAAAGGTGTGCCTGGTTTTACATAGTGAGTTACGTCTGCTATATGAATGCCTATTTCTTTAATTCCACCTTCCAACTTTTTAAAAGAAATAGCGTCGTCAAAATCTTTTGCTGTAGCAGGGTCAATTGTGAATGTTAGTTCTTCTCTAAAGTCTATCCTTTTTTCCTTTCTGTTTATATGTATTTTCTTTAAATCCTCTATTGCTTTTTGGGGAAACTCACTTTTAATTCCATTCTCAAATAAAATGCTTTTTATTTCTGTTTCGTATTCACCTGTCTCTCCCAAAGAGGCAACTAATTTTCCGAAAGGTGATTTGTTTCCCCTTGGCCAATCTAAAAATTCAACAATTACTTTATCTCCATCCGCATAGTTTTTCAAACTTTCTTGAGATAAAAAAAAATCAGTGTTTATGTTTTTCTCTGTAATGTTAACAAAAGCATAGTTCTGACTAATCTCCAAAACACCAACAAATTTCTTTTTTCTTCTCTCTATTATATTAATTACTCTTCCTTCCCATCTTTTTTTTTTATTTGAAAATTTTATTTTTAAAGAAACGTGGTCTCCTGGGAATGATTTATTTGTATTCTTCTTAGAAATATAAATCTTTTCAGGAAACCTTAAAGTTTCTTTTATGAATGCTTTCCCATATGAACCATAGAATATTATTCCTTGATGTTTGATTTCTTTCCCTGTAATCATCGTGATCAAATTTATTTCCAAATTTATGTTTTTAATAAATTACAAATAGAATTATTTATTAATACACATAATTATAATTCTTATATATTTAAAATTATTATTGTTTATTATTATTGTTTGTTAATACACATGATATAATTATTAATATTATTTGTTTTTTAAAATATTAAAAAAAAACATATACTTATTTTCTATTATTAAAAAAATAAAATACTGAAAACGAGTATAGTAATCATTTTATTAACAACTTGTTTAAACTGTTTGATGTGAATAAAAATTTGTTTTTAGCTGTTGAAAAAGATTTTAAAAAAGAAGAGAATATTAACAAATTATATCCAAATCAAAAAAAATTTTTTTTATTAACATTCAATTAAACAATCATTAAAATAAAAAAGGATCTTTATAACTTTATAGAATGATAATTTCCATAGGAAACGACCACGCAGGAACCTCTTTAAAAAAAGAAATAAAAAAGGAATTAATTAATTCGGGTTACAAAACATTAGATAGAGGAACTTATGATGAAGAAAGTGTTGATTATCCAGATTTTATTCATCTTGTAGCGAAAGATGTAGAAAAAGGTAAAGCAAACAAGGGCATTATTATATGCGGATCAGGAAACGGAGCAGCAATGACAGCTAATAAATGGGAAAAGATAAGGGCGGCATTATGTTGGAACGAAGAAACTGCAATATTAGCAAGAAAACATAATGATGCAAACATATTAAGCTTACCCGCTCGATTTGTTTCTTTAAAAAAAGCTAAGGAAATGGTTTTGTTGTTTATTAAAACAAGTTTTGATGGAGGGCGCCACAAAAAAAGAATTAAAAAAATTCCTTTTTAATACATGTTGTCTTGGGAAATAAAAAATTTTGAAGAGCTTAGTCTTTCAGAACTTTATGAGGTTATGAGAATAAGAGCGGAAATATTTGTTAAGGAACAAAACTGCGCATACAATGACCTTGACAATAAAGATAATATTGCGAAACATTTATTAGCAAAAGAAGAAAATAGAATAATAGCATATGCAAGAATATTTAAAGAAGGGGACTTTTACGAAGGGAAGACGGCGATTGGTAGAATTTTAGTGAGCGAAAAAAAAAGAAAAGAGAAAATAGGGCATAAACTGGTGCAGAAATGCATAGATTACTGTAAGCAAAATTATCCGAATAAAGCAATAAAAATTTCAGCACAATCTCAACTAAGAGAATTTTATAAAAAAATAGGATTTGTTTATAAAGGGGAAACATATCTTGAGGACGGAATACCTCACAGCTCTATGTATTTTTTTTACTAAGGACAACCTTTTTAAGCACTGATAAAACTTTTTTGAAAATGTACTCAGAACCAGCAACAGGAGAACCCTGAAAAGCAATAATATAATCTCCAGAAGGAAAAGATTCATTAATAAAATCAATGTTTTTTATTACGGCCTCCTTAAGAAGGCGTTTAATTCTATTTTTTTTAACTGCATTGAAATGGGGATTTTTTACCACAGCAAAACCAAACCGGATCATGTTTAACTCATTATCATTAACAAATGACTTAAGAACAATATCGCCCGAATGAAAAGATTTTCCTGTGGAAAAAAGTTTGTTGAAAGAGGAGTTTTTTTTTAATATAAAAACCCTTTTGCTATTTTTTTTCAGGGGCTTCATAAATGTTGTTTTCTCTGTCAACATCCGCCATATAGAAACTGGGATCGATTATTATAGACTCTATTTGATCAACGTTCTCATTTATTATAAATGAGAATTCCGGATAAGCCCATGGCCAATCATCAAGAACATCCCAATTAAAAGCATAAGGATTTTCCTTTTTCCCCCTCATCAAAGGTATAGGAATATAATAGATCTTTTTTTTACCACTAGAGAAGGAAACAAGAATATCTAAAGGCATTGGCATAGAGCCAATTCTTTCTAATGAAACTTGGGTTTTACCCCCCTCAACAGATGAAATTTTTTTAATTGCGTAATCAATGGTATTTGTTGTTTGTGTCCAATCTGTTAGGTACCACTTTAGCTGAATACCAGAAACCCTCTCAGCAACCCTTCTAAAATCATTTGGCACTGGGTGAGTAAATTTGAATTCTCTGTAATATTCTTTAATTGTTTTAGCTAAATTTTTTGGGCCAATAATGTAACCAAGTTGGCCTAAAAAAACAGATCCTTTACTGTAAGCAGTTGATTCATAGGCCATGTTATAATCATATCTGTTAGCATTTGTAGACTGAGGCTGTTCAAACCCAGAAAGAGCTAACCTCATGTAGCCGCGATAGGATCCAGCATGAGGGAAAACAAGATTTTTCTGCAACACCTCATTTTCTGCTAGGTCAGATATATAAGATGTAAAACCCTCATCCATCCATTCGTGCTTCATTTCATTTGTGGCAAGAGCATGCTGGAACCACGAGTGAGCAAGCTCATGCGACGTCACTCCAACTAGACTTTCAAAAGAACGCTCCCTGCCAATAAGGGTAAGCATAGCATATTCCATGCCCCCATCCCCACCCTGAACTACTGAATACTGATTATAAGGATATGGGCCAATTGCTTTATTGAAGAAAACCATTAGTTCGGCAGTTATTGGCTGGATATTTTTCCAATTAGGTAAATTACTTTGTTTGTCTTTGTAAAAAAAATGTAGATCAACATTGTTAGGACCGGGATATATGTCATGAATAAAATTAGGATCAGCGGCCCAGGTAAAATCATGGACGTTGGGGGCTATAAAATGCCACGTTATTTTTTCTTTTTTTCTTTTCTTGGACTTAGAGCTATAACCATGGCCAACTTCATCAGGGTTTTGAATATAACCACTTGAAGCAACAACATAATTTTTATCAATAGAAATTTTAACATCATAATCACCCCAAACACCATGAAATTCTCTTCCTAAATAAGGTTCAGCATTCCACCCATCATAATCATATTCAGCCATTTTAGGAAACCATTGTGCCATCGATAGAGCAATACCGTCTTCTGAATTTCTACCCGCTCTTCTAACCATAACAGGAACTTGCCCATTAAAATCAAGGGTTAACAAAGCTGATCCTTTCGGCGGTATTGGAGAATTTAGATCAACTTCTAGGATTGTTCCCGAGACCTTACTTTCAATTTTTTTACCATTTTGTTTTAAATTAAAAACCTTTAAAAACCCCTCTTGACTTGGTAACAATGTGTCAATATCTACTTTAAATCTGTAGTTTTTGTCTTTTCCCGTCTTTATTCTTACAGCCATTTCACTTCCTTTTTGAAAGGCATTAAAAAAAAGATGATAAAAAACCTTTTGAATAGTATCAGGAGAATTATTACTGTATAAAAGTTTTTGTTTTCCTGAGTATAGATAGGTGTTAACATCCATATCGACAGTCATTTCGTAATTTACCTTTTGTTGCCAGTAATTTTGTGAAAATACAGAAGGCGAAAGAACCAAAAACAGAAAATAAAACAAAACTTTATTCTTTCTCATTTCAAACAAAAATAATAACAATAGATAAAACGACATCTTTTTAAAACAAAACAATTAATCACCAAAATAAGAACATAAAGTATGTTTCTGATCAAAAACCACTCCTCGCTCCCCTTTTTTCAATGTAATAAGTTCGTTATGCGGATCATGCTCCAAAAAAAGGAGATATTTTTTTTTGCAAGCAAGATCCAATAAAAAGGCTTTTTCTTTTAATGTCAACAAAGGGCGAGTATCGTAACCCATAATGTAAGGTACAGGCAAATGACCTAAGGTGGGAATTAAATCTCCAGCAAAAATAATTGTTTGCCCCTTATAGTTTATTATTGGGAGTATTTGTTTTTCAGTATGCCCATCAACAATAAAAAGTTCTAAATCCAGATCAGAAGATTTTGTAAAGGTAGCATCTTCATCAATCAATCTAAGCTGCCCACTTTCTTTAATAGGCAAAATATTTTCTTTTAAAAAAGAGGCCTTTTCTCTAATATTTGGACTTAGCGCCCAATCCCAATGTTTTTTGTGACACCAAAAAGAGGCGTTCTTAAAAAAAGGCTCAAGCACCCCCTTTTTATTATAAACAATTGCACCTCCACAGTGATCAAAATGAAGATGAGTTAAAACGACATCAGTGATATCATCGGGAGAGAAACCTGTTTTTTTTAATGAAGATAAAAGCGAAAAATCTCCCCACCTATCATAATGAGAGAAAAACTTTTCATTTTGTTTATCTCCCAGCCCACAATCTATAAGTATTAGTTTTTTTTTATTTTCAATTAAAAGAGAACGCGTAGCCATGTTTATTCTATTTTTAGAATCAGCAGGATTTGTTTTTTCCCATAATGCTTTTGGGACGACTCCAAACATAGCGCCACCATCTAATTTAAAATTCCCACATTCAATAGAATACAATTTCATGTCTACAGGCTAGAATATGTAAAGTTATATTTTTTAGCAAGAATTAACTGCCTTTTTTTGACAACACATCGCCTAAACCTTCAGCAAACGCCATCATTTTTTTAATTTCTTCAATACTTGCAAGCCGATCCCCCCCCTTTATAAGAACACTTCTACCGTTAGATTCAACGTGGTAGGTTGGTTGACTTTCGAAAAAAGAAATTAGATCGCTTGAGAATAGAGATCGAATGGCTTTTCTGTCTTCGCCATAAAGAAAAAACCGATTTGAGAAGACGGGATGTTGTTTAAAGTTGATGTCTTTTGATCTCGAAAAACTGTAAAAGATTGACATTAGGTTTTCTTTATCTAACACAAAAACAGGAAGCTTATTGGGAGATTTTATTTTTAAAAATGTTGATTCTAAGTTCTCTTTTGCAATGAATGCTCCTTCACTGTAAGAAAGATCAAAAAGCGAAGTAATATTGTTTTTACTATTTAAAGAGTTGTATTGGTAATTAATTAATTTGGTTTTGAAAAACAGAAACTTTTCAAGATCTCCAGAATCAGAAACCGGCTCAGCAAGGTACTCCCAATCAAGAATTGTGGATAATTTTTGAAGACGAACCTGTCTTTTTGTAAGAGATGCTTTAAAATTCAAAAAATTACTTTGGGGTGAGCTTTTTCTAACAGCAAAGGGATGAGATGTTTCAGCCGTTCTTATATCTAGACCTATTGTTTCGAGAATACCACCCTTACTTGCAAAACTCCGCCGATAACTATTTAAACCTTCCATTACAGTATGATCAACAAAATCACATAAAGAAAAATCTACAATGGCATGTTCAGTCTCTGGTATCTCATCAAGTTTTTTCTTAAGTTTAAAAAAGTTTAAAAAACTACAAAAGTTCTTTACGCTGACATAATAATTACCAGACTCTTCTTCTAAAAACATTAAAACATTGGGTTTCAACCAATTTCGACTAAAAAGAACAAAACTATTGTTTAAAAATAAGTGAACGATGAATGTACACAAAATGCCTAGTCCAATACCCGTGATAAGGTCCGTTAATAAAGTTCCAAACAAAGTAACCAGAAAAATAAAAGCTTGCTCTTTGCCGATTTTATAAATTCGAATAAAATTTTCTGGAGCAGCAAGCCTGTAGCCTGTATAAACTAAAATAGCGGCTAAAGCAGGAAGAGGAATTTTTTGAATTTGGGAAACAAAAAGTAAAATAAAAAGTAAAAGAAAAAGAGCATGAAAGAAATTAGCAGACCTATTAGTTCCGCCATTATTGACATTTACAGAACTTCTGGCTATGACTGTTACCACATTAAGACCACCTAAAAAACCACTTGCAATAGTTGCTAAACCAAGAGCTCTAAGATCCTTATTCATATTTGATCTTCTTTTTTTTGGATCTAGCTTATCTACAGCTTTTATACTCAATAAAGACTCCAAAAAAGCAACTAAAGTTATAGAAAGAGTAAAGCCTATAAAATCTATATTAAGAGCTTTTGTAAAATTTGGAGCAGGAAATTCTCCTAAAAAGTTTTCTGGCAAACGGATCATAAGATCTTCACTTAAGGGCGCGGTGCTGTTTAAAAAGATTTCGTAATAATAAACAACACCAATGGATCCAATAACAACCCACATTGGCGCAGGGATAAGATGAAAAAAAGGAATTCTTATTTTAGAATATATGAACATGAAAATTAGACTTACAGATCCAATTATAGCCCCTAACAGCATTTTCATGGTTGGATTTTCAAGCAGATATAATATGGTTTTTGGAATATTAGATATTTGTTCTAGAGCACTTCCTTTTTCAGATGCAATGCCAAACATAACATGAACCTGCGTTGCTAAAATACCAATACCAATGGCAGCAAGCATTCCTTGCAGAGCAGAAGAAGGAAAAAATTCACTTAGTGAACCCAAACGGAAAACCCCAAAAAGAACAAGGATTAGTCCAGAAATAATTATTGCAGCAAGTGTAAAAAGATATCCTTGATAATTGTCACCCTCACCTAATGTTAATATGGCAGAGAGAACAACAATTACAAGACCATTACCAGGACCTGTTATCGTGAGATTAGACCCTCCTAAAAGAGCAACGACAGAACCTCCAATGATAGCTGAAATTATACCTGCCATGGGAGGAGCTCCAGAAGCAATAGCTAGGCCAAGACCTAGCGGAAGAGCAATTAAAGAAACAACAAAACCAGAAAAAATATTTCTAGGCAAGTCAGCAACAAAGTTTTGAAAAGTTGATTTATTTATCATTTTTTATAATTAATACATCCGTAGGGATCTCAGCTAAAATATGCTCAAGATCTTTAGGAAATAATCTATTAATGAAAGAAGGCTTTTCTTCAGAACTCATTATCAACAAATCTGCTCTAACAACTTTGGCATAGTGCCCTATTGAATAACCTCTTTTCCCAAAAATACTTTGAGTTCTCCAATTAACATCTTCTTGAATTTCTTTTGGAAGATTTTTGATAACATCCTCAACCCTATTTTTTTCCTCTTTTGCTAGGCGTTCTTTTTTTAGAGTTGCTTTTTTTAACGTAAAATCATCATCTACTTTTACATCAACCATTGAGTTACTTATTTCTTCAACGAGAGTTAATTTTGAGGATAAAAAAGCACGCCACATAAAAAAAGCAATTTTTATTGTTTCTTTTGTTTTAGGGCTATCAAAAGCATTAACAACGATATGTTCGCGAAGACGATTTTTTATGGACGGATTTATTAAAAGCATAACAGAGCACGAAACTTTTCTTGTAATTTTTCTAGCAATAGAGCCAAGATAAAATTTCAAAACATTTTCTCTTTTAACCGCACCGATTAATAAAAGATCAATTTTAAGATCATAACATGCTTTTATTAATATTGGAACAGGCTTTCCATTTTTCCAGCAAACAGAAAAATTCTTGTTTTTTTGAGGGAAGGATTTTATTATACTTTCAATGGTTGATACTTTTTCACTAGTCTTTTCACCAACATGGAAAAAAATAATTTCTGCATTTATAGCAGATGAAATACGAAGCGCTTCATAAATATTTGCTTTAAGGTTTGGAGAAAAAGCAAATCCAATTAAAATTTTTTTAAAAGGCCGAAAATTCAAATTATATTGTTTGTTAAAAAGGTAAAAATTAAGTTAAAAAAAGCAAAATAATAAATACTAAAATTATTTACTAACTATTTAATTTAAGCACAGCCATAAATGCCTGTTGAGGTATTTCTACTTTCCCAACTTGACGCATTTTCTTTTTGCCTTTTTTTTGTTTCTCTAAAAGCTTTCTTTTTCTTGTAATGTCACCGCCGTAGCATTTAGCAGTAACATCTTTTCTAAGAGCCTTAATAGTTTCTCGAGAAATTATTTTAGCCCCTATAGCCGCCTGAATTGGTATATCAAATTGTTGTCTTGGAATAAGTTCTTTTAGTTTCTCACATATCTTCTTTCCTATACTATAGGCATTTTCAGAATGTACAAGAGCGGAAAGTGCATCAACAGGAGAACTGTTGAGTAGGATATCAATTTTTACTAATTTAGACTCTTTCATATCAAGAGGGGAATAGTCAAACGAAGCATATCCTTTAGAGATCGATTTTAAACGATCATAGAAATCAAAAACTATTTCAGCTAAAGGCATTTCAAATGTTAATTCAACTCTTTCAGGAGTGAGGTAGTTTTGATTTTTAATTATACCTCTTTTTTCAATACATAAGGACATTATACTTCCTATAAAATCTGATTTTGTTATTACAGAAGCATTTATATACGGCTCTTCAACACGATCTAAAAAAGAAACATCAGGCAAGTCAGAAGGGTTATTTATAGCAACAACTTTTTCTGGATTTTTTTTTGTATATGCCTGATATGAGACATTGGGGACAGTAGTTATTACAGACATTCCAAATTCTCTATCTAATCTTTCTTGAATTATTTCAAGATGAAGCATTCCTAAAAAACCACATCTGAATCCAAATCCTAAAGCTGCAGAACTTTCAGGCTGAAATACAAGAGAAGCATCATTCAACTGCAACTTTTCCATACTAGACCTCAGATCTTCATAATCATCAGTATCAACAGGATAAATTCCAGCAAAAACCATAGGTTTTACTTCTTCAAATCCAGATATAGGATTGGAGGTAGGCATATTTGAATTAGTTAGCGTATCTCCAACCTTAATCTCTTTTGCTTCTTTTATTCCAGTAATGAGATACCCTACATCACCAGCTGATAGAATACTTTTGGGTTCTTTTTCTAACTTTAATGTACCTATTTCATCTGCAAAATAATTTTTTTTTGTAGCTAAAAATTGAATTCTGTCACCCTTTTTAATTTCGCCATTGAAAATTCTAAAATAAGTTTCTATTCCTCTAAAAGGATTATATACAGAATCAAAAATAAGCGCTTGAAGCGGAGCTTTATTATCCCCTTTAGGCGAAGGAATATTTTTTATTATAGAATCTATAATTTTTGGAATTCCTTCACCTGTTTTAGCAGATGCTGAAATTATTTCTTCTCTTTTGCAACCCAAAAGATTGATTATATCGTCTTTTACTTCTTCTGGGTTAGCTGAAGGGAGATCAATTTTATTTAGAACAGGAATTATTTCTAAATTATTTTCGAGCGCTAGAAAAAGATTTGAGATAGTTTGAGCTTGGACACTTTGCGAAGCATCTACAACTAAAAGAGCCCCTTCGCAAGCAGCAATGGATCTTGATACCTCATATGAAAAATCAACATGCCCAGGAGTATCAATCAAATTTAAAGTAAAACTTTCATTATTAACCTGATATTGCATTTGGATGGCATGTGATTTAATTGTGATTCCCCTTTCTCTTTCTAAATCCATATCATCAAGCAATTGATCTTGTTTTTGACGGTCAGTAATGGTTCCGGTAAAGTCTAACAGTCTATCTGCTAAAGTACTCTTGCCGTGATCGATATGAGCTATTATACAAAAATTCCGAATTTTATCCATTTCGTTTTGTGTTTTGCAAAGATAATGACTTTGTCTCTAGGCTCATGCTATTGTATGCTCGATTTGAAAAAAAACCTATTAATACATATTTTTGCTTCTATGATCCAAATTGGAAATATATCCCTTAAAGAGTTTCCTCTACTTTTAGCCCCGATGGAAGATGTTAGCGACCCCCCATTTAGAGCACTATGTAAAGAAAATGGTGCAGATCTAGTTTATACTGAGTTTATTTCATCAGAAGGATTAATTAGGAGCGCCTCTAAAAGCATTCAAAAACTTGATATTTATGAAAAAGAACGTCCCGTAGGCATTCAAATTTTTGGAGCTAATCTTGATTCGATGCTTGAGGCAGTTGATATAGTTGAAAATACAAACCCTGATATTATAGATATAAATTTCGGATGCCCTGTAAAAAAAGTAGTTTCTAAAGGTGCTGGGGCAGGAATATTGAAAGACATTCCTTTAATGGTCAAGCTTACCAAGGAAATAGTTAAGAGAACAAAACTCCCCGTAACGATAAAAACTAGATTAGGTTGGGATGAAAAATCCATAAAAATTGTTGAGGTATCTGAAAGACTTCAAGACGTAGGGATTTCGGCTATCTCTATTCACGGGAGAACTAGAGCTCAAATGTATAAAGGGGAAGCTGATTGGAGGCCAATAGCTAAAGTAAAGGAAAACCCTAGAATGCAAATACCGGTTTTTGGAAATGGCGATTTAAATACTCCAGAAAGAGTAAAAGAAATGAAAGATACATATGGGCTAGATGGTGCCATGATAGGGAGAGCATCGATTGGCAACCCTTGGTTTTTTGATCAAGTAAAATACTTTCTTAAGTATAAAAATCATAAACCGTTACCAAACTTATATAAGCGTATTGAAATGGCCAGACGACATCTTCAAATGGCAATTTCCTGGAAGGGAGAAATACTTGGCCTATTAGAGACAAGAAGGCATTACGCAAATTATTTTAGAGGAATTGAAGGCTTTAAACCCTATAGGATATCAATGGTAACTGCTAATACACCTGAGGAGGTATATGATATTTTTGACAGGGTTCTAAGCAAAGAAATATTTGTTTAGGAGTTGAAACTTTTGTTAATAAAACTTATGTTTTTAACTGTCACAAGAGAAGCTATACTTCCAAAAAAGATAAGTGTAAAAAAGACAAGCAAAAGATTTTCAAACTCTAGAATTACTGGATAAGCTAACTCAGTGCCTGGAACTTTTATAAATTGGAATTCCCTTTGGAAAAGTATAATTATGCAACCAATAATGATTCCTAATACTCCCCCAACAAGTGTTATTAAACACCCGACGTAAAAAAATATTTTCCTGAAAGCTAATTTTTCTAAACCTATGGCAGATAGAATTTTTAATTGTCTTTTTTTATCCATAATAATTATTAGCAAAGCTCCTGAAAGATTAAACAGAGCTATGATTAGAATTAGTGTAAAGATTAAATAAACGGCTAGATTTTCAGTTTGCATCATTTTTTGAATGGCTTCATTCATATCAGACCTACTTTTTATTTTCACATCGGCATTTAAAATCTTCTCAACTTTTTCTTTGAGAATACTTATATCTGTATTTGATTGAGATTTAATTTCTATAAATGAAAAATTATTTTGTTCAAAATCAAAAATATTCTTTGCAAAAGATAAGTTTGTAAAAATATATTTTTTGTCTATATCTTCACTTACCTGATAAAGACCTACAACTGAAGAAGGAAATGATGTGAAGGGTTTCTTATTAATTAAACTCCGCTTACTGGCTTTGGGTGCAGTAATTTTTAAAAAAGAGGAATAATCATAAACACTTGCTCCGAGTATTTCAGCTATGCCAAATCCAATAACCACTGACGAAGATTTAGGATTAATCCATTCACCAATTGATAGAATAGAATCGATTGGGATAACAGCTTCATAATTTTTACCTACTCCTTTTAGAAAAGCAACATGATTTTTTTCTTCAAAGGACAAAAAAACCTTTTCTTCTATTATTGGAGAGATTTCAAGTATTTCAGAAAGAGATTTAAGTTCATTTATTGCGATAGAATCAACATAAATTTGCTTTCCTTTACTCGGTAAGATCCTGAAATCAGGGTCAAAAAAATTAGTAAAAGAAAGTCCATAATCTTTTAGCCCTGAGAAGGCACTTAAAACAATTAATAGTGAACAAGTGGCAACCAAAATAATAAATACAGCTAGATTACTTATACGATTAATAACTGTTTGCTTACTTTTAGAAAAAAAGTATCTCCAGGCAATTTTATAATTTACATTATTCATCATCAAATTTTCAAAACCCTCCTTTTATAGGATTAAAAGGTTTCTTAAGGGCCTTATCTATTCCCTCTATATAATCTAAGGAGTCATCTAAATAAAAATTTAATTCAGGAACTTTTCTTAAACTAGATTTAAGTCTTTGTGATAGTTTGTGTTTAATTAAGGAAGAATTATTCTTAAGTTCTTCTATTTGTCTAGAGCTTAATTCAGAGGGAAAAACACTTATGTATATTTTTGCAACCGAAATATCAGGAGTGACATATACTTTGGTAATTGATAAAATTAAATTTTCCTTATGTTCTTGTCTGATAAGTTCTTGAAAAAGCGACGCCAGTTCTTTTTTAAATAGCGAACCAATCTTTTTTTGCCTATTTGACTCTAAAAATTCCATCATTAACAAAAATAACTATTCCAATGGATTATTTTATATTTTTGAAAGAATGAAAAATATAATCGGAAGATCTAATTACACTTTATTTCTTTTTACAATTGGATGTTTTTTTACTCAATTAAATGCACAAAATAGTAATAAAGAAATCTCTGAACTGATAGTCTATGAAACTAATCTTCTTCGCGCAGAAAAAGACTTGCCAAAATTAAAGTTGTTGGATACATTAATGAATCTAGCACAGTATCATAGTGATAATATGGTTAAATATGATTTTTATTCTCATATAGATCATCAAGGATTGGATCCAGTTGAAAGAGCAGAGAGACAAAATATTAAAGCTTGGTCAAAAAGAGGGAATACTTTTATAGGTATAGCTGAAAACATTGCGAACACACCATGGTTTGAAAATGTTATTGGCTGCGGAGACACAAGATCTCCAGAAAAATTTAGTAAATGTGTAGTTAAATCATGGAAAAATAGCCCCCCTCATTATAATAATATTATGGGAGACTATACACACATTGGTGTGGGTGTAGCTTTTGATAAAAATGGAAACGGATATAGCACCCAGAATTTTAGGTAAGAATAAAGTATTGGCTATTTTTTAAACCAAACAGTTCGTATAGTTTTTTCTGTTTTTTTTTCAAAGATTTTTTCTTCAAAAACAGTGATAAATTCATAGCCCTTTTCAAGATAAGTATTTATTATTTTAACTGAAGAAAAAGACGAAATGTTGGAATTAATTTTATTTTCACCATCATCCTCATAAACAACAATTTTTTTTTCTCCAGAAATACTTTCTTCTAAGGATATTGTAACTATTAAATAGCTGGTAGGTTTTTGTTCGCCGAAAATTCCTTGTTCTTGAAAAAAGAATCCAACCGATATAATAAGAAATAAGCTTACGCTGACAATTAATAAAGAAGCTCTATCAGTAGGATTCACAGAAAATCTTTTGATTAACAAATATAATAAATACCCAGGAAAACTAAATTAATAACTAAATCAGAAAAAATTAATATAATGCACTCTTTGCAAAACGGCCTTTTTTATCACGAAACCTCTCTCTTTTTTGGGCTGCTAGAAATTGTTCACGATTGTAACTTATGCCATTTATGCAGATTTTCTGCGTCCCCTTGGGGAATTCAAAAAACAGAAGGTTTCTTTTCATGATTAAAGAAATTTAAATATAAAAAGAAAAAGGTTAAAAATTTAAAAAAAAAATTAAAAATTTTAATTATAATCACCATAATGTTCAGAGAGATAATCCATAATTACATTTGACAATACTGATGCAAAACTCTCCACTTGATTAAGATCTTCTCGAACTCCTTTTTTATTTATTTCCAATTGGATAGCATCTATATTTCCTTGCGCCCTTGAACCGTAAGAAAATGTATTATACCCTCCTGTAAAATAAAGCTCATTAGCACTTGGATAGTTATCATTTAACGAAGGAACAGCAGGATAGCCGTTATTATCTAGTAGAGATCCGAATGATTTCTCCCCTTTGAGCAGCTCCGAGTGATTAATCCCTGAGCGATTATTTTCAGCAAGACTCCTAATGGAGCTTAACGATTTGATATCCTCACTATTTAGGGACTCATCATTTTCAGAAAGGTTATTTTTAGACAAAAGATATCCTAATTCAATTCTTTGAATTGGATGACCATGACCATGAATGTCAAGGACCAAACCCTTGCCGAAAAGAGTCTCTATTTCTTGCCTATATTCTAATACTTTTTTATGAAAAAGATCCCAAAATTCTTCAGTACTCGTATCTCCGCAATTAGAATCCTCAAGGGAGCGGTTGAGATCAATTTTTTTTCTACTCATTTTATTTAAAACAACATAAGGATTAGCTTCAATTAAAGAAAGGAATTCTTGAGTTTCTTTCGCTAACTCATAAGTGTTATCATCTTTAACAGTTACAGCGCCAGGGCAAGATCTGTCAGAGATCCATTCCGGAGACATGGTCCCGCCATGGACAGAAATTAGAATGACAGGGATATTACCTTTACTGTATTCTATAAATTCGCTCCAGTCAATATCATTATCAACAATTAGAATATTTGAATCTTGATCATCGCTTGAAGTTTTATTTGAAGAGCAAGAAAAAAAAATCAAAAAAATTATTAAGAACAGAACTTTTTCAATCTTTATTACAAACAAGGAAAGTTTTTTAAGCCTATTAGCCATTTGATAATTAAAATTTCCTTTGAAGATAAAGATTATTTTTACCTTTATTAAATTCAGATAATTAAAAAAATGACAAAAAAAATTTCTTTAAAAGCAATAATTTTATTCTTTTCTTTCTTAACTGTCAAATCTCAGCAGAGCATCCGAGAGCAATTGGAGGCGATTGCAATAATTGATGAAAAAATAATGATGCCGATGAGAGATGGAATAAGACTCTCGACAAATATTTATAGACCAAAAACTAATGGAAAAGTCCCTGTTATTTTTTCAAGAACCCCATATAATTTTAATTCATGGGGGGATGGAAAAGAAAGAACTAGAACTCTTCAATCTGCTTTACAAATGGTTAAAAAGGGATATGCCTATGTCGTACAAAATGAACGGGGGAGATACTTTTCAGAAGGTGAATGGGATATTTTAGGCGTCCCCTTAACAGATGGATATGATGCGTTTACTTGGCTTACTAATCAGACCTGGTCAAATGGTAAGATTGGAACGATTGGATGTTCATCAACTGCTGAATGGCAAATGGCAGTGGCATCATTAGACCACCCAGCCCATGCCGCTATGGTACCCCAGGGGTTTGGCGCAGGAGTTGGAAGAGTAGGGCAATACTTTGAACAAGGAAATTGGTATAGAGGAGGCGTTGAACAATTATTATTTGCTTCCTGGCTTTATGGAGTTGAGCAAGATAAATTTAAACCAAGGATTCCTCCCGGAGCTAGTCAAGAAGATTTGATTAGAATTTCTAGATTTTACGATTTAGCTCCTGAAAATCCACCTGTTAATTGGGCTGAGGCATTGAAGCATTTACCCCTTAAAGACCTCTTGAAAAATGTTGGAGGTAAAAAAGAAATTTTTGATAAAATGATCATAAGAAAACCTAATGATAAGGATTGGTATACAGGCGGGCTTTATCATGATGACATGGATTTTGGAGTGCCAAGTTTTTGGTTCGTGTCCTGGTTTGACGTTGCTACTAGTCCAAATCTTGAACTTTTTAATTATGTTAGAAACAATGCAAAAAATAGGAGCGTTAGGGAAAATCAATATTTAGTTATAGCACCTACCCTTCATTGTGGATTTAAAAGAGCCACAGAAAATACAATTGTAGGAGAGTTAAGTGTTGGTGATGCAAGATTAAATTATGATGAACAAATTTCTTTATGGTTTGATCATTTTTTAAAAGGGGAAAAAAATAATTTTGAAAATAAAATACCAAGGGTTCAATATTATACCATGGGTATTAATAAATGGCAATATTCTGATACGTGGCCCCCAAAAGGTGTAAAATATCAGACTTACTTTCTTGGCAGCGATGGGAATGCAAAAACTATGTATGGAAATGGCTCACTTTCGCTAACAGAAAACTCATCCTCTGAAACAAAAGATTCATATGTGTATGATCCTATGAATCCAGTTAAATCATATGGGGGAGGGGTTTGTTGCACCGGAAATGCTGTTCAGGGAGGGTCATTTGATCAAAGAGTAATGGAAACACGAGGAGATATATTGGTCTATACTTCAGAACCATTAGAAGAGGGTGTTGAAGTGTCGGGATTCATAGAAGCAGATATATATGTCTCGTCTGATGTAAAGGACACTGATTTCACAATTAAAATAATTGATGTATATCCTGATGGGAGTGCATATAATTTAGACGAAACAATACAGAGGGCAAGATATAGAGAAGGATATGATAAAGAGGTTTTTATGAAAAAAGGGGAAGTTTACAAATTGAGTTTTTCTCCAATGTCAACCAGCAATTATTTTAAAAAAGGTCATAGAATTAGAATAGAAATTTCCAGTAGTAATTTCCCCCGATTTGCAAGAAATTTAAATACGGGAGGTAATAATTTTGATGAAAAAATAGGCGTTATCGCAACAAATAATATTCATTATTCTGAAAATTATCCATCACAAATTAGGATCCCAGTTGTTTCAAAAAAGTAACTTTTACACTAGGACAAATTTTATAGAAGAATTTATCTCTAAGTTGTATATTTGCCGAGATAATGGTCCTATAGCTCAGTTGGTTAGAGTAGATGACTCATAATCATTTGGTCCCTGGTTCGAGTCCAGGTGGGACCACTAAATAACTCCTTGATAATCAAGGAGTTATCTTTTTTAAATCACCCTTTTTGTTATTTGTGTACCATTTTGTGTACCACAAAAGTTTTTATAAAATTAAGTTGTTAAATACTTTGTGTTAAAACAACACAATGAACTCCTTCAATCAATAATTTGTCAGTTAATTCCTTATTTCATTTAACTTATTAATTAATTCAATTTTATTTTGATTATCATTACTCGACAAAGGAAGTTGATTTTGGCTAAGTAGATTTGGTTTTTCAAATTCATTCACAGATAAATTAAATAAAGATTCAGATCCGTCTTCAAGATGAATATATTTGTGCGTGGAATTTCTAATCGCATAGTTATTATTTCCCAGTTCAGAGTATATATATTCCCTACTAGTATTAAACGAACTAGAGTTTAATAGCTTTATAAAACTTTTGCTATCATAAATATTGCTATTTCGAATACCACATAGCTCTGCTACAGTTGAAAATAAATCAGTAGTATTAATCAATGAGTTATCAGTATCATTTAATCTAGTCACTTGATTTCCTGAAACGATCATTGGCACATTAATTCCACCTTTATATAAAGATCCTTTTACTCTTTTTGGGTTATATTGCTGAGAAACCTCGCTTGGGGTTCCATTATCTCCTACAAATATTATTGTTGTATTTCTAATAATATCCTCTCCAAGACTTTGTATTAACCTTCCAATTTCAGCATCCATAGCTTCTATCATTGAAAAGTAATAAGGTAAAGGGTTACGGTCAATACTTGTCTCATCGCCAGGAAGTTGACCTTGACTGTGCAGATGATTGGGAGCTAGGTGAAATGGTGCATGCGGAGCATTATAAGCTAAATAAAGAAACCAAGGGTTATTCTGATTATTTATCCATCCAATTGCTTCATCAGTTAATTTGGTTGTTATATATTGGCTAACATTAGAGTTTTGACCATTTTTAGAAAAAGTCCAACTAAAATAATCTGTAACCCCGCCACCTAAAATTCCAGCAAAATAATCAATCCCTATATTATTTGGATGATTCTGATTTAATGGTTTTCCAGAAAGATGCCATTTCCCTATGTAAGCAGAACTATAATTAGTGTTGTCGTTTAAATATTTAAAAATTGAAACTTCAGAAACTGACAGCAAATCATCTACATCTAATACTCCTGTTCTATATCCATATTTGCCTGTTAAAATTGTTCCTCTTGTTGGAGTGCAAAGAGGATTAGACCAAACATTATTAAATTTTACACCGCTATTTATTAGCCTCTGTAATGTTGGCAGATAAGGTTTTTGACTTCCAACATCATAGCCAATTGTTGCATCTAAACCTATATCATCAGCAACTATTAAAAGAACATTATTCCCTGTTTGGATTGAATTGTGATTATTATTTTTAGATTCTTCCTCTTTTTCACATGATATTATAAGAAATAATGATAAAACAAAAGATAAAATTTTGTTTCTGTAAAAAATTGATTTATTTGACATTTTAATTCATTTCATCAGAGAATATTTCACAATAGCTCACTCTTCTCTTTTAAAGACTCATGAAAATTTGAAATGCAACATTTTAAATTGCATCAATTAGTTATTTAGATTATATGGAAAAGAGGAGTGATGTAGGTCAATTTTCAGCGAATCCTTAATTAATTTATATCCAAATGTATATTCTACTTTAGCTTCATTGCCATCAACATCAGTGAAAAAATAGTTTCCCATCGCTATTGCACGATTTTCTTCTATAATTATATTAAAATTCTCAAATCTAACTTTAGTCCATGGTTGAATGGCAAAACCCTTGTCTTCTTCACAAGCTCTATTTTCGCCAGCAATAAAATAAGATAATGCGTCAGATTTAGTAGGTCTAAATTGCTTTATAGCACATTTAGTGGGTTTAAATGATACTGATCCAATTTCAAAAGCATATAGATCATCAAGAAATTTATTTGTAAAGGCTTCACATTCAGATCTGTTTTCCTTTAATGATCCGATTTTAACTACTCCATCGCCCCATGTTTTTTGAGCATTTTCCACTTGTTGTTTTGTAACCATACCTCAAATTTACCGTATTTTTTTATTTTACAAATACTTGTATCTTGCGAGTTATTAACCATAATTTTAATAAAATGAAAAAATTAATTCTAACACTATTTTTATTCAGCGGATTTTTTGCAAATTCTCAGTATTGCACATTTTTTGATTTTGAAGCTAAAGAGCCAGAAATGGTTGTCTCAACTTTGAAAGGAATGATGGAAACAGGATGGGGTAAGAATATTCAAGGGACAAAATCTCTTTTTGCGTATCAATTTAACGGAGCAAATAAAGCAACTCATTCTGTTCAATTTTGTTTCCCAGACGAAAAAGCTTTTGCTTCTTTTTTTAGCACTTGGGCAATGTCAGTTGATGCTCAGTTATTTGGCGAAAAGCTTGGTAAGTTTTCTGAGCCTGTTTCACAGTCATTAAATACTCCTGTTTGGTACAAAAATGATTGGTCAAATGATAATGCCTTCATGTTATATCAAATGGAAGTAAATGATCCAGCTGCATATTTAAAGGAGTTTAAAAGTTTTTCACAGAAAATGGCAAAAAAGCTTGGTTTTGAAAATAATTCTTATGGATTAGCTTACCCTATAGTTGGTAAAACGGCTGAATTCTCTCACTTTGTTTGGATAGGGTCACCTAATGTAGAAGAGGCATTGAAAAGAACAAAGCAGATGTTTGCAGATCCATTATTTGCAGAATTTTCAAAAAATGTTTCAGGAATAAGAAAAGTTGTTAATACAACACTTTCTGTCCGTGTGATGGATTTTTAAAATCTAAAGTTAAAGACAAATATTAACCCTCCATTTGGAGGGTTTTTTAGTACATACACTTAAAAATTTGACAGCTAATACCATTTGATAGTCTTAAGAGATTCATACATTAGACTAATTTCAGCCTCCGAATATACATAACCTCTTTCATTTTCGAAGGAAAAAGATACCTTCCCATTATCTGCTACAAAGTAAAAATGATATTCAAATTGTTTCATACTGCCATCTTCATTCCAAACAGCCCCCCAAAATTTAGTTCTTACAATGAAACCATTTTCATCCTCATGAGTAAATCCTCTGAAATCTGAATTAAGCGAGCCCCCTTCTTCCCATGACTTTTTATATTCCTTGATTAACATTTCTTTGCTTTTCCACTCTCTGTATGGTGGAGGTGTTTCTTCACTAATGCTAATGCTAAAATTTCTTTTTCTATCATCTTCATTTTCTCTATTAGTAATCCGAGTATCCCAAGTTTCATTACTAATAAGGCGGGTTCCTTCAGGCACAAATAGACTAAAGGGCATGCATAAGCGTATTTGATAGCCATCAGCATTGTATTCAGAGCCACAAAATTCACTTAAATCTAAACTCGAATTTAATAATGGTAGTTCTTGTGAGTTGATAGAGAGGGAAATTAAAAAGCAAATTATTAAAAAGATATATTTTTTCATAAGGCCATAATATTGATCTAATTAAATATACAAAAAAGAGCAATTCTAATATTTTAGTTGTAAATTGATTATCAAATAAAAAAAAGATTATGTCTAAAAAAATTAAAATTTTTACCGTCATTGCTTTTTTGATGGTTTCTTGTTCAAAAGATGTTACTGATGATTTACAGTCTCAGATAACTCAACTTGAGCAAACCATTCAAACATTACAAGCGAATATTACTACTTTGGAAGGACAAATAAGTTCTGCAAATGATGCGAACTCAAGCCTTTCACAGCAACTTTCTGCAGCACAAACAGCTTTAAATAATGCAACTGCGCTTATTGCTGCAGCAAATGTTGATATTAATGCATTAGAAGCTAGTTTAGCTTTTGCACAGGAAGCCCTTGAAGGAATAGATTATAGTGCTACCCAAGGATTTAATTCTGTAGGAAATGTTGCAGATCAAACACCAACTCAGGCTAAAAAGACTATTTATGGTCGTTGGAATATAGCTGGAGCATCCAAATCCTCATGTTCATATGACTTTCTTGAATGGAATGATGATACATATATACTCTCGTTGAATACACCTGATGGGACAGCTACAGTTTTTGGCCCCTATGCTCTAAATGAAGCTGCAGATGGTACTGTTGAGAGTGTTGATTTAGATTTTGATGCAGGAACATCTATGGTTCGAATAGCAAGAATTACAAATATTGTTGTAACAGAAACTGCAGGAACTATTAATGCAACATTTGATATTGAATTAACTTTGCCTGAAGCACTTGAAGTTTGTCAAGCTTCTTTGCCAGGGAGTGTTACTTGTGAAAAAGAGGAGCCTATGGATGAAGCAACAACTTCATCTGCAATTAGTAATCATGCAAAACTAATTGGTAAATGGGAGTTAACAGATTTCTCTAGTAGTGATGGAGAGACCATAGATAGTATTAAAAATGGTTGTGATGATAGTGATGGAGATGGAACAGTTGACGGCACCGGAGACGGTAGTGAGTGTATCCCAGCAGATAGACTTTTTGTTACTTTCTCTGATTTTGGAACATATTCAGTTGTAGCAGTGGCTGCAGACGGAGCGGTTCTTGGTGTTGAAGTTTCAGCTTGGGATTGGGCTAATGCTAGCCAAACTAGAATGAAAGTTTTCTTTTCAGGAGATTATACTGATGAAACTGATTTTGGACTTTATGATATTGTAACACTTACTGAAACAGATTTACAAGTTACAGGAGGTTATACTGATTCATATACAGTGGAAAATGCGGATGGCACTTATACTGAAGTTTCAGAAGAGATAACTGAAACTCTAACTTTTGCAAGAGTAGATGATGAGTAATTAAGTTTAGCTCTTAAATTTTAATTATTAAAAACCCCTTGTTTTATTAAGGGGTTTTTTAATTTATTAATTATTTGATTTTAATTAAATTTG
>MDTD01091009.1_pt1 | contig 23245 bp, 16 predicted proteins | sample 811221 | NCBI WGS metagenome assembly MDTD01 (sample SAMN05326646, study PRJNA326480) | marine metagenome | isolation source: seawater | place: Pacific Ocean: South West | collected 2011 | reverse complement strand
GCAACCGACACAAGAAGCCACGGTCGTGGTGCTTCTTGAAGGCCTTACTGATGGCCAAGGTCCAGGCCTGTCTGTCCTCGATGACGCTCTCGCTAACCTGCTCGTGCATGTGAGCCAAGGCAGCTCTATCCAGTCGTTTGGACATATTGCCCGCACCAACGGAGCAGAGCACGGCGAGGAGGCAGACATTCTTAAAGACCTTATAGAGGATGGCCTAATCGCTCGAAGCTCAGCGTAGGCCCTGCTGCAGCCGCTTAATTGTCCTGCGGTTGTGCTGTGCTTTGAACCGCACGCACGTCTCAACCGATTCTCGAACTGCGTCATTGTAACGGAAAAAATCCAAGGCCAATGTCGGGTCCGTCTCTTGATAATCCAGGAGGTCATCAGGGTTAGTGAAATCCGGTTCGATTGGGACATTGTTCAAATCAAGCCACCAATCGCGAAGCTCATAGGTATCAGCCCATCGATCATAGATACCTGTACCCGGAAATGGAACCAGCACTCCTCGGGTGTTGAAGTAGTCGGTCATTTCCGACAGTTCGACCATGAAATCGAGGGTTTGCTTCAACTCATCAGTTCCCTCCTCGGGGAACCCGAACATGAAGTTCACGACCGTCATCATTCCAGCAGCTTTCGCACTCCGAACCGCATCGCGAATATCGTCGGGGCGCTGTCCCTTCTGAATCGCCTTGAGGATTCGAGGGTCTCCGGATTCTATTCCGAAATTCACCGATACACACCCCGCCTCGCGCATTCGATCCAGGTCCTGTGGCTTAATCATATTGCCGGGCGTAATGCAGGACCACGTGATGCCGTCCAGGTCGCTCTCGGCTTCGATCGCATCACATAGCTCCCTTAACCGAGGTCTCAAGGCCGTAAACGCATCATCCCAAAACGGAAAGGTGCTAATCCCGTATCGATGACGGAGGTGTCGCATCTCTTCCACGATGTCCTGACTTGAACGGTACCGATAGACACGGCCCGTCACATAATTCGCACAAAAAGTGCAGCGTGCAGGACACCCACGACTGGTCATGATGCCGCCTGGTATGACGGCACCATTCGTAGGTGAATACGACTCCAAGTCGAATGACTTGTAGGCCTCGTGTGGGTAAGGCAATGCATCTAGATTGGCAATACTTTGCGGCGGCACGCCCTTGGAGTCATGCGTGCTGAGTCCCGGTATCGACGATAACGACTCCTTGCCATCACAAAAGCGAGCAATGCGTTGAATTGCCAACTCTCCTTCGCCGGCCAAAGAAAGGTCAAAGCCATGGTCTAATGGCTCCCCAGGCATCACGGTTGGATGGGGGCCCCCTGCAAGGAGGAAGCGGGTGAGCCCGCGTAGGCGTTTAGCCAATCGGTATCCTCGCGCCGCGTTATACGTGAAAAGGGTCATTCCAATCAGGTCGGGCTCATAGGCTTCGGCGATGCTTACAACCCGATCGTCTCCACCACGCCAATATGGTGCTGAGCAATCGATACAACGCACCTCATGGCCATCCCTGAGCAAGCTCGCTGCCACGTACAATTGCCCCAGATAAGGCGAACCTAATCGCTGCGGTAATCGAGGCATAATGAGCAAGACGCGAGCCAACACCACTCCTTGACGGTCAGAACCTCTCCATTCTTGCGCTCAAACCGCAGTGGATCAACCCTCAGGTCCAACGATACGCAGCTCATAGAGCTTCGAATGCCTAGGTACATCAGTATTGAAGAGCGCTGACGCGACCACCTCTATCGCCTCCCACGAAGTCATGCGAAGCTCTATCTTCAGCACACCGCGTTCTCGCAGCCGTGCAGAAATTGCCGGAGGACACAGATACACGGGATCTGCATGCGACCTGTCGGTCGATTCCCTGGACCGCCTTATCAAGCATTCAACGAAGTCTAGCTCGATTGCGACCTTAGCGAGACGTTGTTCGACCCTGTAGGACGCTCCTTGAAGGTGGCTATGCAGACACATTGCACGCAATCCATCTGCCAATATTTCCAGGTCCATCGCGTCGGGCTTCCCAACGGGAATGCTTGAGAAGGGCAAGGCTTGAATATCCTGAAGACTCCGCCCGTTGAGAGACTCTTTCGCCCCTAGAAGAGCCACTATCTTGTGCCACAACATTGGGTTGTCATGGCCAGCTAGAAGAGAAACTTCCTCGGATGATATGAGCTGGTTCCAGCCCAAACGCTCGATATCAGCAAACCCTTCAACACCCAAGAGAGCTTCGAACGTAGAGTCACCAGCGTGCGCTCGGAGCGTTGCTTGGAGCCCAAAGTTCCGAACGAAAAACTGACCTATCTGGATGAAGAACGGGGCTCCCATCAGTGCATTGTCGCTCCCTGGTTGGGGAAACGCGATCGAAGGGCATGCGATAAACCCGAGGTAAGCACTGATCGACTCATCGAGCAGAGGGGGAAATAGGGCCGAACGCTTCCGGCCTAAATGACTCAGTTCGTGCACTAAGGGGTGAGTCATGCGTCGGTCGAATACATCCCAAAAATCTCCCGTGTCTCGGACCTCTTCAGCGTACGACGAGATGTCACCTGGATAGGCGTAAAGCAAGGGAAAACATGAGCCAAAACAAAGCATCGGCATCCAATCCGATAATGTGCGAACACGCGTCTTGAGTTCATCTATCGACGCCCAAGACCACACTCCGACCGGTGAGACTCCATGTGTCTCCATCAAATCGACAAAGGAACTCAAAGCACGCGACAACCGCGGTAATCGATCCCACTCCAGCACACGATGAAAAAAATCCTCATCGGCGAATCTTCGAGAAGCCATCTGTTCCACCCACAAGGCAGGCATAGATTCGAGAAAATGAATACGTAGGATGTCGGGTTCTCGATGAGTCTCAAGCATGAGCCTGAGCACCTCTTCATAGAGAGACGGCAGTTTAGGAACCAAAATCGGCCTCTCACACAGGAGCCGATTGTCTCGCTTGAGCTGGATTATTGCCTCCTCAACGGACCGATTGAGTACGGCCTCAATTTCATGAGAGCCAAGTCCCGGAGCGTCGATCTGGAGTCGTTGCCACAAACGTTTCATACGTGAAGAGAAGCCTCGCTCGAAAGGTCGCTCGTTTCAAGAGTCTCGGACTCGGCCTTGAAAGGCTCCGCTCAAATGAGTTCGGTCCGATATCTCTAATGTAACCGGAACCAGCACCGTCTCGCCTAGTGTTGGGCAAAATTTGAGGACTTTATTTCCTCACCTTGACCCTGCCCCTCGCTTGACGTCCCTACTGGCCGTCGATACCGTCACTGTGGGGGTAGCGCCGTCTCGCTAACCAGAAGGTCGATGTGATTGAAACACCAATGAGCCAATCGGTCTCAGCAACGGAGGACCGTCCGCATGCTGTGGGGGTCCCAACCGCAAGGCGTTCGGGGCTGCGCAACCGCCTACACCAATGGACTACATCTGCCGATCCTGAACTCACCAATCCTGCCGATAAACGTCGTGCGCAGCTGCTTGCCGCGATGCTCCTGGGAGCGATTCCCCTAGGACTTCTCGCCGTCATCCTGAATGTGATCACACGCGAAACACCGGTCTCTGGGTTTGAACTCCTTCAGCAGACCGTATCCGGGCTCCTTCTTATTCTGGGCTACCGCTTGAGCCGAACAAAGCATTACCGCATGGCCGCCGGTTTAACGACGGTTGTCATCATGACATGGAGTTGGCTCGCCTTAAGCCATGAGCAAGAAGCTGTCAGGGTCGTTGGACTCCTCGCGACAACACTCACTGGCATCCTGGTCTCGGCCTCCATCCTTTCCACTCGCCTGACGGTCATGCTGAGCTTGGTCAATCTCGCGATTGCCGTCTCTATCCCCTACATCCATCCCAACATCACTCTCGAGTTGGCGACACCAGCACTGTGGTCCCTCATCTTCCTGACGGCACTAATTCTGACAGTCAGCGCGATTATCAATCAGGACTTGGCAGATCTTCAGAAGCGACAGGAACAGCTCGCACTAAGCGACGAACGTTATGAATTGGTGGCAAGCGCAACGAACGATGCATTGTGGGATTGGAGCCCGCGAAGCAAGGAGATGTACTACTCACCACGCTGGGAGGCTATCCTTGGGGAACCACCACCGCCTGAGGACGGCTTGGAATGGTGGATGACGCGCGTGCATCCCGGTGATGCCTCCCGCCTTCGTCAGGATATCGAGTCACACATGGCAGGGCACTCCGTACACCTTGAGAATACCCACCGAGTTCTACACAGTAACGGCGAGTGGCGATGGGTGCTGGCGAGGGGAATGGCCTTACATGATAAGAGTGGCATTTCTCGCATAGCAGGGTCTGTCAGCGACGTAACGGAGAGCAAACGGTACGAGCAGCGCCTTCTTCACGATGCCTTTCACGACAGTCTTACGGGGCTTCCGAATCGAGCCCTTTTGATGGACAGACTGCGTCTGTGTACGGCGCGGCGTCAGCGTAAAGAGGATTATCTATTCGCTGTGCTCTTCCTCGACATAGACAGCTTCAAGCTGGTCAACGACAGTCTCGGTCACAGTGTTGGAGACCAGTTGTTGATTCATGTAAGTCAACGCCTTGGCGACTGTATACGGCCCAACGATACCGTCGCCCGCCTTGGCGGAGACGATTTTATCCTCTTACTCGATGATCTTGAAACGGTTGAAGACGCACTCCAGGTGGCCCAACGAATACATGAGACCCTCGCTCAGAGCATTATTCTCGGCGGAGAGTCCATTTCAACCCTGGTCAGTATTGGTATCGCTGTGAGCGACTTAAACCACGATCGGCCGGAGTATCTTCTGCGAGACGCGGACACCGCGATGTACCAAAGCAAGGCCGAGGGACCTGGACGAACGAAAGTCTTCGAACGCGGCATGCATGCGACCGCGGTAAGTCGTCTTCAGGTGGAAAACGAACTTCGATTTGCCGTCGAACGAAACGAACTGTTCCTCGTTTATCAACCCATCGTGAGTCTCGAAGAACTAGTCGTTCAGGGGTTTGAAGCTCTTGTTCGATGGCAGCATCCAGAACGTGGTCTTCTCTCACCGATGGAGTTTATCCCGATAGCCGAGGAAACAGGGTTTATCGACCGTATCGACGAATGGGTGATGAACGCTGCCTGTCAGCAGCTTTCCGATTGGCGGAAGAAGTTTGGACACGAACGCCTGCTACGCATCAACGTAAACGTGAGTGGTAGTCAGTTCCGAACACAGGGTTTGACGACAGGCGTGTCAGGGATTTTAGAGCGCACGGGTCTTAATCCGAAGGACCTCCAAATTGAGCTCACTGAAACCACCATTATGGACCGTGCAGAATCATCCCGACGTGCTCTTTCCAGTCTTCGAGACAAGGGTGTCCGTATATGCATCGACGATTTCGGAACCGGATACTCATCCTTGAGCTACCTCGATGCATTCGATCTCGACGGTCTCAAAATCGATCGGAGCTTCATCCAAAGCATGCAAACGACGAGTGGACCGCCCAAAATTATCCAGGCCATCATTGATCTCGGCCATAATCTTGGCCTGGGTGTGACAGCTGAAGGCGTCGAGACCCAAAACCAGCTGGAGCAGCTCCGAAAAATGGGATGTGACACTGCTCAGGGTTACCTTCTGTCTCGCCCCCTTTCCACCCGCCAAGCCGAAGCGCTCCTCAAAGAGCCTCGAATTCACTTCTAAAGGAATCGGCCGACGCTTACGGTGGGCAATCACTCAACTGAGACACTCAATAAGCGCCAATTGTTGCTTCCATGATTGTGAAGGTGAAAGGCGACAGGAGTTCCGTCGGAATACGACTTCTCAGAGACAATGTGGGGAGAGTAGGCGTTTGGATACGATGGTATTTCAAACGTCGCTTCCCAGATGATATCTCCGCCGATAGCAAGCGCTGCGTGGCCCTCCCCTGGCTCGTCCGCGAGCAACACGTCATGCCAAAGAGAGATATGAATCGTGTCACCTTCCTTGATAGGCGCAAGAGAAGGTTGGGTCACACTGAGATAATTACAACTCCCAGTATCGACCTCGAAGGTGCCAAATTCCTCCGCATATGCCCACTCAGGGCAGTTAACGGATGCGGGACGTTCGTGCACAAAGGGGTCTGAGTCGATATCCGCAAACGCCCATAGGTTGTTGTCAACCAGCGGGAGCCGTTCCTCTACTTGTTCTCCTCCGTCCAGCACCTCGGATGATACGACATCACCGCATCCGGCTGGTCCGAAAAGAAGAAGAACTCCGCCTAGCATCTGGTGCATTAAAACCTTCACCTTCAAGAGAGTGTCATCTTCGGCTTATCAACTCAAACTGGACGTCAGTGAGGAATTGCAAGCCTTGGAAAAGAACCCTTGGAGGATTCTAGCGAAGCCCCTAGGCTGAGCGCATGAAGATAGCTATTACCGGAATCACCGGCTTTCTTGGCTCCCGACTGGCCCCAACTTTGAGCGAGCAAGGGCACACGATCGTCGGTCTCACTCGCTCTCCGGAGACGGCATCAAAACGCTTGCCATACTGCGAGTTCGTGCATTGGCCGAGCTTCGACCAGCCGATACCAGCAGGAGCTTTTAACGGGGTCGATACCGTGATTCATCTCGCAGGTGAAAGCGTGAACGGACGCTGGACGCGCGCCAAGCGCGAACGGATCATGGAAAGTCGGCGGATTGGTACCCAAAAAGTTGTCGAGGCAATTGCAGCAACCTCAACCCCGCCAAACCACCTTGTTTCCTCCTCGGCGATCGGTATCTATGGAGACCGCGCTGATACGCGTCTCACGGAAGCCTCAGACATCGGAAACATATTCCTATCCGATGTATGCGTTGCCTGGGAGGATGCCGCGAAGCGCGCGGCGCAAACCGGTACCAAAGTTAGCCTGCTTCGAACCGGACTCGTCCTCCACCCCGACGGCGGAGCCCTTGGCGAGATGCTGCCGCTTTTCCGGAAAGGTCTCGGTGGGACCCTTGGCTCAGGGCGTCAATACTGGTCGTGGATTCACCTAGACGATTGGATATCTGCAGCCTGTTTTGTTCTCGAAAAGAAGCTAGAGGGACCAGTCAACCTTGTCGGCCCTTCTCCCGTGCCCCAAAAGGAATTCGCGAAGACCCTTGCATCGGTTCTCAGTAGACCAGCCTTTTTGCCAGCCCCGGCCTTTGCGCTTCGCGCGGTACTCGGTGGCTTTGCATCTGAAGTCTTAACCAGCAAAATGGTGATTCCCGAAACGTTGATAAACGAAGGCTTCGCCTTTGAGCATCCATCGCTTCGGGAAGCTCTTGTCCAATTGATGGGTTTCTAAAGTCGTTTCATAACGCGCGTATTGTGGCGCACACACCCGTCGATTCGCCCGTTCCTGTTTTATCATTAAGGCGTCTCTATGCAGCTCAATCTTCGCGACCGACTTTGGCTGAATCTCGTGGTTCTCCTGACGCTATCGGTTTGGGCAATAGGCGTTGCGCACGCTAAGCCCAACGCGACCCCGAGAATTGAGCAGGTCGGTAATGTACGCGTCATGCACCTCTACGGCTCACACCGAGAGATGGGTCACCAACATGGTCGACTTCTCCGAGACGAAGTCCAAATGCTCTACAAGGACTACTTTGTGAGGTTCGCTGGAGGAGAGATTCAAATTGCGATGGCCACCAAGTTGGCAGAGTTCAGTATGCTGCCGCACATTCCCTCAGACTACCTTGAGGAAATGCGTGGGCTCGCTGAGGGATCGGGCCTGGAATTCAAGCAGGTGCTGCTTGCGCAGGCATTTCTCGACATAAAAAAGATCGTCCAGTGTTCCACGGTTGCGCTGTCCGGACATGCCAGCGCAGAGGGCGAGCCGATGCTTGGCCGAAATCTCGATTTCCCATCGCTAGGCATCGCACACCGTCACAGCATCATCGTGGTCAGGCACCCGACAAAGGGACAAACGACGGTGTCTGTGGGATGGCCACTTCTTTTGGGAACATTTTCGGGCATGAATGAGGCGGGTGTCTCTCTCGCCATGATGGAAGTCTATACTTCTGACTCGTCAATCGCGGGCATGCCATACGCATTTCAGTATCGGCGAGCACTGGAAGTTTCCAAGAGCACTGCCGACGTGGTGTCATTTATCCAAAAGGGGACGCACACGGCGAGCAACAACCTCATGGTCTTGGACTCTCTCGGAAAGAGTGCGCTTCTCGAAATCACTGCCAAACAAATCGCGGTCAGGACCTCAGGTGATGGCAAGCTATACGCAACGAATCACCATCGATCGCCGCCATTGACCCAGAAAACGGGTTGTTGGCGCTATCCTATCATTGAAAAGCGCTTACGCGGACCAGCAACTCAACTCAACATGAAGCAACTCACGACGCTTCTCGACCGAGTCGCACAGGGAGAAGCAAACTTACAGGCCATGATTTTTTTCCCGAAATCTAGAAAACTGCATCTCGCAGTTGGGCAACTGCCAGCTTCAAAAGGTCCCTTTATTGAAATTCCGAGTGCGACTCTGTTTGGAAAAAAATAGAGGGTTACACTTCAACAATCATATCGTGAACGCCACTTGCGAATGGACCTCTGACTCCGTATGACTACTACGAGAGAGGAGAATACTGATGAACCATGGACAGTTGAATGCAACCTATGTGCCTCCGAAACGGAAAACCAAGGTGGTCTTTGTTCAACTGGGCTCGCCAGAAGAGCCCACGCCTAAGGCACTGAGAAAGTATCTTCGAGAGTTCTTGGGAGATCCGCGGGTGGTCGATATCAATCCCTGGGTCTGGAAATTTATTCTCAACTGCTTCGTTCTGCCTTTTCGTCCAAAGAAGTCCGCGAAGCTCTATTCTCGCATTTGGGATGGTGAGAGCTTTCCCCTGATCACGAACACCGCGGAGTTTACCGAGAAGGTTCGGGAAGCTATCGCAGACATTGATCCGGAAGGATACGTCGAGGTGAATCATGCCTTTCTCCTGTCACCTCCCTACGTTCACGAGGTCTATGACAGCTGGGAGGAAGACTTAAAGAACGGCGTGGGTGCAACAAAGCTGCTGGTTATACCCATGTTTCCGCAGTACTCGGAAAGCACGATTGCATCCGGGATCGATGCGCTCGCGAAAGAGCTCGGTAAGCGGGTGAAGATTCCAACCTTCGAGGTCATTACGAATTTCCACAAAACCCACGCATTCATCGATAACTCCGTGAAACAGGTCGATGCGAAACTCTTGGAACTCAAAGAGAAGGGAATCGATGTCGACAGTCTCTTAATCACGTTTCATGGCATGCAAAAACGCCGCATCACCGAGAAGGGCGACGACTACTACCGCCACTGTTACGAAACGTTTCGGCTGATCGTAGATAGGCTTGAACACCTTCGGCCTGAGCAGGCGGTTATGACGTTCCAAAGCCGCTTCGGATCCGAAGAGTGGATTACACCCTACACCGAAGAGGTCGTGGAGCGGTTGATTAGCGAAGGTAAGAAGGAATTGGTCGTCTATGCGCCCAGTTTCGTTGTCGACTGTCTTGAAACTACTGACGAACTCGGTCACGAACTGGTGAATGAAGCTAAAGAGTGGGGTGGAAATATCTACCCCGTCGAATGTCTCAACGTGGACGAGCAATGGTGTAAGGACTTCGCCAAGTATACATTCACGCAGGCGGAAGGCTCGGCTCAGGATAAGGAAGATCTCGAGTATAAGCTCCAGGCCTCAGACTATGTGGCAATGCCTTCCCTGGTGCTGGAAGAAGAGGGCTTTTCTTTATCGAAGGAAGCACTCCAACACGCTCGAGATACCGACTAAGCAGGTGAGAGTCTAAGCACGCCTGGCGACGCATAGTCACCGGTAACTAGAGCGTGACGAAAAACGGACCCTCTAGCTTTTACGTAGGTCCGAGAACAGGTGTCGAACCCACGCTGCATCCTCCTCACTCATGGGCATGGCCACCGATGAGGCGCATCTAACTTGGGCAGGATTCCGCTGGCCCATGAGAACGCAGGATGAGCGGGAGTCTTCCGTTAGGGGACCCACAACACCGTAGAGAACCGGATTCGGGTGCTCTGAAAATCGTTCCATTAAGTGCCGCTTGTTAGCGCTAAGACGTTCAAGCAGAGAGGCATCCATAAACTCGGGAACATTCTGACGGAAATCGCCATCGGGAAAACTTACCGGTGTATCGTACTTTCCGAGTAAAAGTCCGTGCTTTAGTGGAGAGAAGAATGCAACTCCAGCATCGTTTTCCTCGATCCATCCCTTGAGCCCTGATGATTCATAATCATCATCCATCAAGTTCCGATAAGGTTGGACAACGTCAGGATTCACCCGTTCGATAACGCTCATGATGCGCGCTGCACTCCAATCAGAGAGACCAATACAGCGAATTAAGCCCTCTTCTTTGAAACGCAGCATCGCGGCAATCGCATCGTCAAAATAGGAGTCATCAGGTCCAAAGTCGCAATGGTGGAGATAGTAGATATCCAGCACATCCGTTCCCAATCTTTGCAACGACCCCTGCAATTGGCTGCGCATCCACTCTGGGTGGTAGAAGTGCTCGTGGGGCCCCGGGTCCCATCCAACCTTACTCGCAAGCACCAACTCGGACCTGTCGACCTGTTTTAGGACCTCTCCGATAAGTTCTTCTGAGCGCCCGCCACCATAGACATCCGCAGTGTCCCAGTGGTTAATCCCTTCATCGAAAGCATCGAGTAATCCTTGCTTCGATTGGTCCCTGTTATAGCCGCTCCAACCTACAGAGCGCTCACCAGCCTTATTCGGCCCCCCATGCGACCAAGTTCCGAGGCTAATCAGCGACACCTCAAGTCCTGTTCGTCCGAATCGTACAGTCTCCATCCCTATCGTCTCCTTCTTCGTCTCTCGCGTCGCTGTTCGTAATCCAGCCTGAGTCCACGATATGTCTTCATCGGAGAAATCACGAGATCACCCAACAACTTAAGCGGATCAAGGTGACGCCCATCATGCCGCAATTCAAAGTGGAGATGAGCTTGTGATGCACGAATACCCGTGCGGCCTACTGTGCCGATAATTTGTCCCCGCGAAACATTATCACCTCGCTCAACCAATAAATCGTCCAAATGCATATAGAGCGATTGTAAGCCACCCGCATGCCTTATTTTCACATAGAGTCCGGCAGCTCCTAGCCGTCGCTTTGCCCACCGGGTGGCTTCTCCTTTCGCAACCCTCTGAAATCCACCACCGCGTAAGGCTGCACCCGATAGGACAACGGTACCGTCGGCCACACTCCGAATCCATTCTCCGCGGGGTGAGGCAAAGTCGATGCCTTTATGGCGACGACGCCCACCGTCTCTGTCATCACCCATTTTTGAAGTTATTTTACGTGGACTTCCCGCCATAGGACTGACCAAGGGGAGATCGTTGAAGCTGCCTTTCGCAAGAGGAGGTATCCCGGCGTAATGACGAATGAGGCGTCGCCGGGCAATCAAAATACGATCCTCTGCGTCGGTACCCCGTACGCGGTCCCCCCAGACCGCATGAGAAATCGGGTGCCTATGAGGGAGTGAGCCAAAGGCACCATCATTGTGCGGGCACTGCTCCATGCTGACTCGAAGGAGTGCCGCAGCGAAGTAAATGTTTGACTCGGCCTGCTTCATCGCAGCCTCGTAAAATAAGTACTTCGGCAACGCCAGTGTCTTCATCTTCCATTCAGAACCGGTATAGACCCAATAGGTGTATGTCCGATCCTTCACGAAATTCAGATGCATCGGAACAGACAATTCGGCGAGCCCCAGACCGGATGGGCCCTTATGCTTGGGACGACACTGACTAGAATCGTATATCCACGCCGCGAGTAAAAAGGGATCGACTCCGAAGTGCTTGGCACTACCAAGAATCCAAGCGGAATACGTCAATGGGCGTTTTGTAGGCATCCATCCACATAGATGTCGTAGGGAGCGCGCAAAGCGCTTCACCTCTACATTGTCCGGAGAGGTAGGCTCGTTGGGCCATGTTCCAATCTCAACCAGCCCCATTCCATTGGGTTTCATAGAGCCACTTGGTCGCTTCCGTGCACGATAAGGCGCCTTAGGCCCCTCGAAGGATAATTGCTTGGGCGACGGAGGCCTCCCCTTTGCGTCTGCATCGATACTGTCGCACACCATGGCAAGGAACGTCAGCACGCCAAGCAACGAACGCGTGGAAAGGGTTACAGTCATGGAGCGATTCTTAACGTTTTTAAGACCGATGGGTAGAAGTAAAGCCATCAGCAAGGTAGCTTGATCCTATGGAACGAAGTGGCAAAGCACTCGTTGATGCATGCATTTACATTGACGAGAAGGAACATACGTACCGCGTCCAATTGGATGGCCGCAAGACGCTTATCGGGACAAGCCCCGACTGCGACGTTCTACTCAAAGACAAGACGGCAAGGGGGCTTGTTGGAGAGTTTATTGCGACCCGCCGCAGCTTTGAGTTTCGGTCCAAAGGGCTTCAAACGATTACGCTCAACGGCCATATCGTGCGCGGAAATCAGCGACTCTATCACGGGGATGTTCTCTCCTTCGGGGAAACCCGCGTACGCTATTTCGAAGTACCAGAGGTGTCGGAAGTGACACTTCAATTTGGTATCGCTGGCATCCATTCAGGTCATGCGTTTTTTCTCACAAACCAGAGTTTCGTCCGCATCGGCCAAACAGTTGGTGATTTGCGTATTCCAGACAGCACCCTCGACGATCCACAGGTGGCGATCGAGAATTTGGGTCCTGATGCAACCTATATTCGTCAACTGAGTATGGAGAGCGAGACAACGGTCAATGGGGTTAAACTCTCAGAACGCATTCCGATACGTGACGGTGCCGTCATACAGATGGGAGAAACTCATATTGTCATTCGAACGATACCGGACGTACCGCTTCCAGCCCCATCAGAGACGCTTCTTAGAGCGCCAGACGCTGAACCCCGAAGAACGGAAGATGACGAGAAGCAAACAGCCCCTGAAAAATTACAGACTGTTCGAAAAGCACATATCCGAGCAGGGGGCGATCTGACGAAGACGCCTGGCAAACAACAGCCACCATCTCTTCAGGACGACCCAATAGCCGAACCAACGCAAGATTCGGCAGAGAGAAGTGGTGCTCCTAATTGGGCGCGAGAAGGCGAGGCTGCACGGCCGAAAAAAAGCAGGAAAAGTATACCAACGCCACAGCCCTACACGATTCGTCAGGCGGACTTACATCAAGCAAGGCGTCACAAAGCTCCTGGAAACGCCGACCTTCCATATTACCTAAAGATGGATTCCAGTGGGAAACACGTCAAGGAGACCTCCCCCTCCGAAAAACCATATTACCTGCGGGACGGTAAGGGCGAGCCCACGAAGGACGGTTCAAAAAGAAAAGCTTCAAGACCCTCGCAGGACGCTACGGCGAAACCCTATTACGTCCCTGACGCGGGAGCTGAGCACCGGATGGGTGAACGAAACTCCCCACTCGACTGGATGGAGGGTCGACCTCCGGAGAAGGATGACGAGCAGGCAGGCTCAACCATCATATTCGCACGCGATGCCGTGAACAGACCCGTGGCATCGGGCAAGAATTATTACGTTCCAGATCGAGAGCCTACCGAGCCAGTGTCCAGTGACCTCGACCACGATGACATGGCTATCGATCGCTCGGGAATTACCCTTCAGGACACATCCCTCGAAGACCTAGACTAGAGCTTGCTGTCAATCACGTCTTGTGGAGCCTGAACAAGCTCGATTAGAACACCGGAACCACCTATCGGCTGCTCTGGTGAACCTTTGGGGTGAATGAAGCATATGTCGTGTCCCGCAGCACCTTGTCGGATACCACCCGGCGCAAAGCGTACGCCGGCAGCACTCAGCCAATCATGAGCAGCCCGGAGATCGTCCACCCAGAGGCCTACATGATTGAGAGCTGGTTGATGGACACGAGGCCGTGCTTCCTTGTCCAGAGGTTCCATCAAATCCACTTCAACAGCAGAGGCGCCCTCTCCCATCTGGAGGATATCTTCCCGAACATTTTCGGATGCACTCTCAAAACTCCCAACTTTGGCAAGCCCAAAAAGATCCACCCACAACCGGGTAAGCGTGGACTTGTCCTCGGCTCCGAGAGCTATTTGCTGAATTCCAAGAATGCGGAATGGACGCTCTTCCATAATGGTTCGTTCTCCTCGCAAGTTCAGTTCTAAGCGAATTAGCGCTTAGTCATCAATCAACACGAGGTTTGATTAGAACGCTCTGTGGTGGTCGATGGCAAGGGGCAACCCGGGAGACCATCCTCAGTCGCCACCCCTCATCGGGAGGGCGATACGAGCGAGCGAGAGTTCTTGTCCGGCCAAAATGAACATCCATCCGTATTCATCACTCATTTCGACCGCATGCTTGATACGAGCTGCGTCGGGCAACCGTGCATATTCAAGCGTCTCAAGCGACAGAACACCCAATGTGGGGGAGGTTAGCAAGAGATGATCCGACCCCATCCAGGAGCAGCACCCCGAGCGAAAGCTAACCTTGTCGTTAGGCGGTATTCGGAAGATTCGAGCACGATCGGTTCCTCGGTCGACAACCTCAAGACCATGTGCGTTTAGCTGATATTTCCATCGACCGTTGGGAGATACACCCTTGTCCACCACGAGTGGCACAGGAAGTCGCTCCACTCGCTCGGTCTGTCCCGTGCTCGGACGGGCTAGATACGGAATCCGTGTCGTTGCGAGCATTCCTCCCGTCGCAAACATGGCTTGGAGCGTGCTATCAAACCCATCCCACCCTCTGAACTGGTGCAATGTCTTTGGCAGGTCCAAGCGGATCGCCGAGCGACTTGCGATATGAAGCGCGTACCAAGCATACGCACGCTTGGCTGTACGCGCACTGCGGTGAACTCCTTGAAGGAGTAAATACTCACCGTCAGGACTCAAGAAGCGACTTTCTGACCAAGCTCGATGTCCATCCCAAGGCCCCCTAAGACGAATCATCTCATTGGTCTTCGCGTTGAGGGTCCAAACGTTACGTGGATGCCTGGACGTCACGACATTATTCTTAATGCTGTCGGGCGGGACGTCGATGATGAGATAATTCTGCCCACCCGGATCCAAACACACCATTTTCCAAAGACGTCCGTGGGTTCGTCCAATGAGACTGGAGAAACCAGGCTTCGATAATGCGATGCGGCGAATCTCAGAGCGCCCATCACCGAGCCGCTCCGTGTAAAACGCATGCTTCGTCCCAGGGCAAAACCCCCAGTCCCCAACCGTAACTCTGCAGGCAGGATCCGTGGAATCGGGCGCACAATCCGATGGTTTCGCTCCTTCACGGGGCCAAACAACTCGCCAGTCCTTTAACGAGGGAAACTGACTATCGGCCGACACTGGGCGATTGCTGAGTTTAGCATCGAGAATGCCGCCGCCGTGTGGGAAAGGGGCGCCTCTTAATGAGGCCGCCAGCACCATGATGAGCGCATCCTTGTCCTGGGAATTGAACTCGACGAACTCGCCCTCGTTGGTTTCGAAATCAATCCCCATCATAAGGTCGGCTACCCGCCCTTCGTGCTGCAAGAATAGGCGTACATTGTTCCAACTGCCACCGCCTTGGCGGTAGTTACCCGGACCGACCCGTTGGTAGTTCGAGCCTTTGAACCATGCATCGAATTTGAGGCTCCCTATGCTGTCCGCAACGTCCAAAGGAGGGAGTGCACCACCCATCTCGGTACTCATACTGCGAAGAAACGTGTCGCCGCCTTGTTCCGAACGAACTCCAATGACCGCGCTAGCCATTGAACGCTTCACATCGTCGAGGGCCGGTACCCGATAACCGAAAACAAACTTAGCACTCTCATCATCGGATAGGTGTGCCTCGACAAAGGTCCAGTTACCCCCGTCCGTATGCCACGGTGGGCTTGATGTTACCGTGCGATTGAGAAAGACGTTATCAATCGTGAACCCCACGACACCCTGCGAACTGATCCCGTTGGCGTGTAGCGAATCAGGGGAAACCGTATCAGGTCCTCTTTCCTCGTAGCTTGTGACTGCGCGTTCCAGCCCTTCCCCGTAGTAATCCTTGCATCCAGCTCCGCTCAAGAGTCCGAGGACGATGAGAGCCACGATGGGTATGGACGGTCGGGAGAAGATCTTCATATCTTGTACTAAATTGACGCCTTTTGGCTGATTTGTCGGTCCACTACTACTTGGGTTTGTGTCCGCCCAAGCTGCGATGGATCGAAAGTTATTAGTGTCATTATGCCACATAACCACCCCTTATTCCCAATTACCCATACGATTCGCCCCCTCTGCTCCATGTGATGCCGGGAGCGGAAAGGAATGCCTCGAACCGTATCTCTAATGGTTTCTTACGTTTGCAGCCCTGGAATAGTTAAGTCTGGTACATGAGAAATGGTTTTCCGGGTTTTAGGAGTTCCTGTCACTCAGGGGAACTCTACCGGTACGTTGGCGTTTCAGAGCCCGCAAGTTGCAGCCCCTTGCTCCTTTCCTTGAAAAACCTCACGTTCTCCAACAAGGTGACAGTTCATGAGTGAGTTATCGGCTAAACTTCAACCTCCCGCGACCAAGGAAACAACGTCAGTCGTGAGCGTGACACGTGCTTGGTACGTGGCAGGAACCTCCAAAGAGGTGAGAACCAAGCCTCTTGCCCGAACAATCATGGGTATTCCGATGGTTCTGTACCGCGGCCAATCGGGAAATGTGTCCATATTCCTCGATCGATGCCCGCATCGGAATGTTCCTCTCTCTCTGGGACGGGTCGAAGGGGATAATCTGGAGTGTAGCTACCACGGATGGCAATTTTCGACGGACGGTTCGTGCGTGAAGATTCCTGGATTAGCCGGAGAGATTTCAAGCAGAGGTAAATGTGCGGTCGCCTTTCAGGTACGCGAACAAGACGGGTATGTTTGGGTGTGGCCGGATCTCGAAGCTGCACCCGATCACGAACCCTACAAGCTCGAGTTTATTGGGAAGAAAGGCTACACCACGATCCGCCACATGCTCGAACTTGAGGGAAGTGTCCACGCGACGATCGAAAACGCACTCGACGTCCCTCATACAGCCTTCCTTCACTCTGGCCTCTTCCGAAAGAAGTCTGCAGGAAACAAGATTGAAGCCATCGTTCGGAGGCGAGGACAGATGGTCGAGGCCGAGTTCGTCGGAGAACCAGCTCCGAAAGGACTGATGGGCCGTATTTTGGCACCACAAGGTGGCCAAGTGGAACACTACGACCGCTTCTTGCTGCCATCCATCGCCCAAGTCGAATACCGTCTCGGTGATAAAAGCCATGTTCTAGCCACCAGTTTCTGTACGCCAGTCAGCGATTTTAGAACGCGTCTTTACGGTGTCGTGAATATCTGTCTGCCTTTGCCAACATGGCTCCTTGCATCCTTCGTTAAACCGATTGCCTTGGCCGTACTGAAGCAAGACGCACGCATATTGAAAGCTCAGAGCGAAACCATCCGACGCTTTGGCGGTGAGCAGTTCGAGTCTACGCCTATCGACGTCCTGGGTGCTCAAATCCTGCGCTTACTGAAGGAAGCTCAACGTGGCGAACGCCGCGACCACCCTGACGAAGAAATCCGTCGGATTACGCTGCATCTTTAGGAGTCTGCAAGCTCAATTCGAAGTAGTTGCCGTCCGATAAATAACGAGTCTCCCTCGGTGAGATTGCGCTCGCCCTTGATCTTCACGAACGTCCCATTGCGGCTGTCGAGATCTTGCAGAAAGAACAACGTTCCCCGCTGTTCCACAAGCGAGTGTTGTCCGCTAATAAAGCGATCGACAGGGAAGTTCAGATCGCAACCTTCTCGACCAATGGACGTGCTTGGATTGACGGAGCAGTACACTTGCCCGTGGTCATGCGTAGCCAGCAATTGTACGAGCTTGTACCTCCAGGCACGTAGCGGCGTACTGAGGAATTTGGGTGACGTCTGGCCTTCATGGGTCTCTTCCTTGAGCCAAGACATCTTCTCGAACCTGAGGAGCTGCTTTCCGCACTGAAACACATCACCATCATCGAGTATTTCGTCTGAGGCAATACGAACGAAGGTGCCGTTACAACTCTTGAGATCTCGAATAACGAGCCTGTCCTCAACAAATTTAAGCGCCGCATGCATGGGTGAGACCGTCGAATCATGCGGAAATCGGATCTCGCCTTCCGTGCGACCTATAAGAGCCCCTTTTTCGGATAGTTCATAAAGTTCCCCATCGGATCCATCTTCCTGAACCAGGCGCAATGCATAACGAGGCCGTTGTGTTGTTCCAACGCCTTCTTCGGGATTTAGCAATGCACCGCATCCACCACAAAATTTGTGACCGGCGCTGACGGTAGTCCCGCATGCGCTGCATCGTATTGTTTCTGCCATGCACAGAACCCTTCGGCTGAACCATGATTGGCGACAGTCTCAGTATCGGTTGCCGCATGACTACGGTCAAGATGACCTCCGGAGAGTCCAACTATGGTGAGAAGGTTTATCCCGATGAAGCTCTCAGCGATCGGCAAGTAGAGAGGCGACCGAAGAGCGGATAGAGGCAACGGGATCATTTAGCATGGTTCGTAGAATGGGCTGGATCGAACTGATATTACGTCCCCTCAAACTGTCGATTATTGCGGCACGAACCGTCGGTGATTCATCCATCAAGAACTCCCGAATTTGGGGTGCTCTCTCGGTGGCCATGTGCCGTCCCCAAAGGCGTGCAAGCTCCGCACGCAACGCAATGTCGGAAGCACTATCATCATCCCGGCGTAGCTCGTGCGCTAGACGAAGAGCTTTCTCTGGCTCCTTGAGCGGTGCTAACGAGACAAGCAGTTGCGCAGACGCTCTCTTCACAGACAATCTGGCGTGCTTCAGTCCATCACCGGCCAGCGTTTGCCACCGAGCTTGCTCCTCCATCGAGACTGGCTCCAACCGCGCTAAGACGAGTAAAGCCAACTCTTGGTTAATGTCTCCTTCAAGACCACCGGCCAACCGCTCGATACTGTTTAAGGATGGCCGCAGTAATCGCGAGACAAACGCTTCAACGCCTTCTAGGTATGAATCATGGGGAAGAAGAGGCTTCAATGCCAGTCGGCGTCCTTCGCCGAGAAAGGAACGTAAGAGGGATTCAGTGACCCCTCGTCCCCGCAATAACTCGGTTTGGATGAACGTCCTCAACTCCTCCTCAAGCGCCCCGAGTTCCTTAAGCATCGCCGAGTCGTCCCCGGGCAGACACGTCGGAATGTCGAGCACAAACCGCATCTGTTTGTGTTGAAAGCGCATGGCTGAAGCATCGACAAAACTAGAGTAGGCCCAGGATAGCCTCTTATCCTCGGCCGCTGTACGTTCATGCCGAAGGCATTGACCTATTAAAGCACTGTGTTGCCTCGGTTTGGTCCAAATTTCCGTGAGTAATTCAGTGTTTAGATTCGCGGGGCGCGTCCTGCCCATGGCCCAAGTCAGTAAGGCCGATTCGTGCACCATGTCTTTCGTGATGCGGCGACGGTTCATCCGTTCCTGCAAGGCCCCTAACGCCTTCTGTAGTAGAGGAAAAGATTCCTTGGAGGCAATTCGCCCGAGACTCCAAATGGCCGCTAAACGCGTCGATGAAGCACCCGAGACTAAGCCAACCCCCTCAATCACGGACCGATGAACGCCATCTCCCATTTGCCCTAATGCCAGAGCGGCATAAGCTCTGAGGTCCATCGAGCCCGTGCGTAGAACATCGGTCAAAAGCGACACCGATTCGCCCGTTTGGATGTGTCCCAAAGACCACACGGCAAGTCGTCGAAGCTCTCGACTGGAAGATGAAACGAGTTTCCTTAACTCACGCACAGCCCCGTCGGTCCTAAGTGCCCCCAAGAGCAGAGCAGAACGGAATTGTAATTCTCTGTCCTGGCTTTGGATTAACCGAGCCAGCGCATTTCCAACAGCGGGCGGTCGCGTCAGAGAAATAACGCCAAGCGCTCTATTTCGCAATGTGACATCGGAACTGAGAAGTCCGTCGAGAAGAGGCTTTAGGGCTCGTGCTCCCAATTCCCGGAGTCGCCCCTCCGAAGCTGAACCCGGAGAATCGTAAGCATAGGAACGCGCCAGCGCACCATAGACGTCCACAAGCAGCCGCAGGTAGAGTTCTCGATTTCGTCGATTGAAGACGAGAGGTCGCACAATCTCCTCAAGGGATTCGACACGGTCGTTTGTCACGGCCACACTGAGAAGCTGCCGCCCCGCCTTGAGTACATCAGACGGCTCAGTTGATGTCCGAACAATGTCTGCCAGCACCTGCTCTTCACGGATAGAATTTCCGAGTTCCCGGTAGATGGTTGCTAGCCGAAACTGGTTACGCGTGTTTCGAGGGTCCAAAAGAAGCGACTGACGCCATGCTTCAGCGGCTTCATGAAGACTTCCCATCCGCTGATGTAGCTCAGCCACTCGAGTATGTGCCAAAGGATCGGCAGGGTTCAACTCCACGACTTTGCGCATGCACTCAAGCGCTTGCTCTTGCCGTCCGAGCGACAACGCAAGGTCCGCTGCTCGATGCATGTACTCCGATGCGTCTTTAGAGTTGGTCTCCGCCAATCGAAAAAGGATTTGAATGGCCTCTTTCGGTCTATTTTGACGCGTATAGACGGACTCCAACCCAACCAAGGCATTCACGTGACTTGGATACGCTTTAACAACCCGAGAGTACACACGCTCGGCATCCGAACGCCTTCGAAGGTTCAGGTATACTGCACCGAGGAAGGTTCCTACGGCGGGGTCTACAGGCTCGCGTTTAAATTCTGTTTCCAATCGCGAGATCTCGAGTTCTAAGCGTCCTTCACGCTTCCACAAAGCGATTACCCTTCGACGAGCTTCCCTCGTGAAGAGAATGTGGCGGCGTCCAGCGTCGTCTAGAACACGTTTCCACTGCTTGAGCGCAGGGCCAAACTTGCGATTCTTCTCCAACAAGAGGGCATAAGCCTGCCGGTATCGAGGGTTCTTTGGAGCGAGTCGAATAGCTTCTTGGAAGGCCTCTGAAGCCTCATTACCCATGTTGTGGTTGGCATATACCTCTGCCAGTAAATAATAGCCTTCCGCCTTGCGCCGAGCGACCTTGAGCAGCTTCCGCCAGGTGGCCAATGCCTTCTTGCGATCGCCATTCGACCAATACAGTTCTCCGAGGCTGATAGGATGACTCTCTTCTCGAGGCTCCAACTTCATCAGTAGTTTGTATGCTGTTTCAATTTTCGACCGAGAGCGTCTGTTTCCATATCGAATAAGCATATCGATCACGCTTTGGTGTACGCCGGGGTCACTTTTGTAGTTACGCGTAATGCTATCAAGCATCGCGAGACCATCCTTCGTTCGACCCCGCGTGAAGTAGAGTTCAGCCAACCGAATCTCATGCCTTGCTTCGCCTCGCGTCGCTTTTATCAGAGCTTTGTAGGCGTCGATGACCTCATCCACCTTGCCGACACGCTCGAGGAGCGCGATGACACGAAGTCGAGCGTTAGAGTCTCTGGAACGTCGCTTCACTGCCAATTGGTAAAGCCTGAGGGCCTCCTTATCGTTCGCTAATTCTTCGTAAAGACGGGCAACAGTGACCAGGGTTTGGTAACTAGTGCGGGTTTTGGGCAGCCACGCTTCGATCAGTTCATCGAGTCTATCTTGTCGTCGATGAAGACCGATCAACCCCTCCAAAAACGTGCTTCGTGCCCAATGTCCCTCGCTGAGCCGTTCAAGCCCCTCTCTCCAGGTTTTCTCCGCCTCATCATAGCGTTTGAGAGCAGTCTGAAGCTCCGCAACTTCACGGAGCACGATAACGAGATTCTTGAGTTCCCGTTTCGATCGGCGCTTAAGGTCTAACCAAAGCGCAAGAGCACGTTCCTTATGACCTGCTCGGGCGAGATTACTTGCAAACTCCATCCGCAAAAAGAGATTGCCTGGTGCCGTCTTTACGAGCGCTTCGAAGTACTTTTCAGCGCGTTGAATATCCTTGCCATCCATGGCGGTTTCAGCCGCCGCCTTGAGCACTTCCTGCTTGGCATCCTTATCGCGTGCAAGTGCAATCGCCCGGTCGAAAGATTCCAACGCCTTGTTCAATCGGCGTTGTTGTCGATGGAGTTTCGCCAACGCGACATGAGGTGCTGCCTTTCGTTTTCCAATCTCGGCCGCCTGGGCATAGGCTTTCTGAGCTTCCTCATCCTTATCGCTTGTACGGTACAGGTGCCCCAAGACCATCCAGCGAGCATAGCGCTGCTGCTTCTTTCCCAAGTTCCCGAGATAGAGCTTGATAAGGCCTTTGACACCACCTCGGACATGGGAAACCTCTAACAATCGCCTGTAGGGGTATTCCGCTGTCGGATCCTCATCGAGCATCTTACGATACGTCTCGAGCAGCCTTCCTGCGCGGTCGTCCTTTACCTCACTTTCGGCCCGGACTGCTGAGTGATCCAGAATCAATGGGACGGACGCCATCAGAAATACGAAGCAGAAGCTTCGGCCCAGATGTCGTCGTCTTACCGGCATGGATGCACTCCTAGGGTTGCACTAGCGATAGATCTATCATTCGAAACGAAGTCCAGTTCGGTCAAGTACGCTTAACCGATCACCCGCTGAATCCATTCCGTAAGCGCATTCCGTAAGCGCATTCCGTAAGCGCTAACAGCCTAGGCGCTTTCCACAGCGTCGAGAATCATTCCCTCAACACAAAGATTGTCGAGGCGATTGAGTTCATGAATCCCGGTTGGACTCGTAACGTTGACCTCGGTAAGAAAACCACCAATGACATCGATTCCCACAAAGACCTGGCCTGCCTGACGCAACAGCGGCCCGATGGTGTCACAAATTTCTCGGTCTCGCGCATCGATTGTTGTCGCCGCCACCCGTGCTCCGGCATGCATATTGCCACGATGATCGACGCCAGTAGGAATGCGATTTATCGCACCGACAGCCTCACCATTGACGAGAATGATCCGTTTGTCCCCTTGGGCCGCTTCGGGCAAGTAACGTTGCGCCATGACCTTACGCTGACCATGCTGCGTCGAGAGTTCGACAATAACGCCGATGTTGGGATCGTCGTGACGAACCACAAAAACACCTTCGCCACCGTTACCATCCAGCGGCTTGACAACGACAGTGCCCTGGCTGCGAGCAAAGGCGCGAATATCGTCCATGGATTGCGTGACCAATGTCTGGGGCACCAAGGATGGAAACTGCATGGCCCACATTTTCTCATTCATGTGCCGCAAACCCGCTGGCGCATTCACGACCATCGTATCTTTCGCAGTGTGGTCCAAGATGTAAGTGGCGAAGATGTAGCCCATGTTGAAGGGTGGATCTTTGCGCATCCACACCACATCCGCTTCG
>MDTD01063844.1_pt1 | contig 23253 bp, 22 predicted proteins | sample 811221 | NCBI WGS metagenome assembly MDTD01 (sample SAMN05326646, study PRJNA326480) | marine metagenome | isolation source: seawater | place: Pacific Ocean: South West | collected 2011 | reverse complement strand
ACTCTTTCTATTGAAATAATAAGTATATTTTAATATTTATTTAATAAATTAATCAATGAAAATTCATACAATCTTTTTTTTGTCAGAATTTGTTTTGGGTGGTGCAGGAAATTCTATATATAAATTATGCAAAAATTTACCAAAAAAAAATTATCAAATATCAGTAATTTGTGTAAAAAAATGTTACTATAAAAAACTTTTTAGAAAAGAGGGCATAGATGTTTATGAGATAAAAGCTAAAAGAGCTTTATTTGCTTTTTTTAAAATAAAAAAATTATTAAGTAAGCTTATTTCTAAAAAATACAAATCTAACATATTTTTATCAAATATAAATTATGCAAATGTCTTAACTGTCCTTTTTTTAAGAAGTTTGAAATTAAAAATATGTTTAATTGAAAGAACACCTTTTCAAGAGTTAGATATTTATTATGATAAAATAGACTTTATCAAAAAAATTATAATCAAATTATTCATAAGGTTTACTTTTCACAGGGCTGATGTGTGTGTATCAAATTCAAAATATATTTCAAAAATATACAATAAAAAATATGATTTAAAATTTAAAACAATTTTTCCTCCGTCTTTTGATGGAATATTTGTAAATAAAAGAAAATATTTAGAAAATTCTAAAATTAAATTTGTTACTATTTGTCGTTTAACTAAAGAGAAAGGTCTTTCAAAATTAATAAAAATATTTTCAAAATATAGAAAAGAATTTTCTTTAGACATAATTGGAAACGGACCAGAATTAAGTAATCTTAAAACATTAGCCCATAATACTTATAAAAATAAAAACATAAGATTCTATGGAACAATAAATCCCTCAAGAATTAAATTCCATTTAAGAAGATATGATTATTACATAAATTTTTCAGATTTTGAGGGTTTCCCTAATACAGTGATTGAATCCCTTAGTGTGGGTATTCCAGTTTTAGCCTCTCAAAGTCATGGGGGCATAAATGAAATTTTATCTAACAAAAATTTTGGTTTGATATTTAATAAAGAAAGTTTATTGGAAAAATATCTGAAAAATATCTATAAAAAAAAATTAAAATTTAAATTAAATAGATCACAAATCACAAATCACTTGAATAATTTCAGTTTAAAAAAAAGTGTCAAAAATTACGACAAATTGTTAAAGAGACTATCTAAATAATTTCCAATTTTTTTCATACCATTTAATTGTTTTAAGTAATGATATTTTTATATCAGTAAATTTATTTTTTTTAATAATTTTTTTTATTTTTGAATTCGATCCGTGTGTTTTTTTCACATCAGCATTTTGAAAACTTCTTTTATATATTTTAGGTTTATTATGGAAATATTTATTTATAAAATTTAATACTTTTGTTATTTTTATTGGATTATTAGAACAAATATTTATTATGGTGTTATTTTCTGAGAGATTAATTTTCATGAGTTTATAAAGTATATCCATTACATCATCAATATATGTAAAATCCCTGGTATGATTCCCATAATTATTCAAATAAAATTTTGTTTTTGTATAAAAAATTGATCTTAAATATTTAAAAATCAACATATCAGGTCTACCCCACTCTCCATATACTGTAAAAAATCTAAGTCCAACAGTCCGCGTGACAGAATCTTTAAAAAATAATTTTGTAATTTCCTCGTTATTTTTTTTAGTGTACGCATATATATTCTTTGGAGAAGTAACTTGAGATTCTTTTAATGGAAATTTTTTACTATCACCGTAAACAGAACTTGAGGATGCATAAAAAAATTTTTTAATCTTATTTTTTTTAATAACTTCAATTAAATTATAAAATGCCAATATATTACTATTAATATATGATCTTGGGTTAACAAGTGAGTATCTTACCCCTGCCTGAGCTGCAAAATGATAAACTACATTAAATTTTACTCTAAAAATTTTATCTAATTTTTTCTTGTCACAAAGATCAAATTTATAAAATTTAAAATTTTTATATTTTTTTAAATCTTTTAATCTGGCTCTTTTTAATCTTTGTGAATAATAATCGTTGATGTTATCAATTGAAATTATTTTGTAATTTGTATTTTTTAGCAGATATTTACAAAAATTATATCCTATAAATCCAGCGACGCCAGTAATTAGAATTTTCATATAAAATATATATCAATTTTGTCCAAAAAAAATATAAGTTTATTTTAAAAAATATTAAAAAAATAATTTAAGTAAATACTATGATTAAAACTCTTATTTTTTCAGCAACCTATAATGAAAGGGATAACGTAAAAGAATTAATCGAAAAAATTAATGAGAGTAAGTTTGATTTAGATATATTTATAATTGATGATAATAGTCCAGATAACACTAAGGAAATATTAGAAGAATTAAAAAAGAATAATACAAACTTAAAATTTTTAATAAGAAAAGAAAAATTAGGATTAGATACTGCGCATAAATATGCTTACAGTTATGCAATCAAAAACGGTTACAAAAAATTAATTACAATGGATGCTGATTTATCTCACGACCCAAAAGAATTACCTATATTTAATCAGTTATTAGATGAACATGAATTTATTATCGGTTCGAGATATATTAAAGGAGGTGATTGTGAAATGCCTATCCTTAGGCTCATTTTAAGTGTAATTGGAAACAAATTTATTAAATTTATTTTAAACTTAGAATGTAACGAATTTACAACAGCTTATAGGGGATTTAATTTGAATAAATTAAAAAATTTTGATCTTAATACCGTTAATTCAAAAGGTTATAGTTTTTTTATGGAGACGATATATAGATTAAACATACTAGGTTTTAAAATTTATGAAATCCCAATAAAATTTAAAAATAGAAAAAAAGGAAAATCAAAAATACCAAAAATTGAGATACTTAGAACTTTAAAAAACTTATTTAAACTTAAATTTAAACTTTAAAAAGATCTTTTATCAAGCTTCGTTTTTCTAATCCGTCTGATAAATTAATAACTTCACAACCTGATATTTCATCTAATTTTTGTTTATCTGATAAAAATGTAAGACTACCAGAATTAGATCTGCTCTCTAGAATATTTGATTGAGTGTATTTCTCTAAATTGTTTAAGTCTGGTAGGTCTATATTTAATTTATCAACTTCACTTTTGTTTATAAAAAATGCGTTATTACATGCTTTATTCGCTCCAATAAAAACATAATTTTTCCTCTTCATCAGATTTATTATTGCTCTCAAAGACATTCCATAACACAAATTTGAGTAATGGTACTTTGTCCTATTAAAATTATTTATATTCGGCACTGTGACCTCTAAATTAGCTCCAAAGGTCGCATTGTACTCTGTAATCACAATCTTACTTAAATTATCCGGAAGCTCTCTCATTACCCAGTAATCTATTCCGTCAATATCCAAACTGAAAAGATCTAAATTATTTTGAAAATTATTTATCTTAAGAATATTATAAATATTATCACTAGTTACTGTTTCCTCTATAATTGTTAGATCTCCTTTCCATAATTTTACATGTTTTGATACTTTTTGTTTTAAATTTTTAACATTATCAATGATCATTCCTTTGTTTGGACTTTTCATGAATATGTATCTAGTGTTAGATTCTTTATAATTTCCTACACCTATTTCTAAAAATTTTGGATTTTGTATATTCAATTGATTTAATAAAAAATCAATAATACCATCCTCACCATTTTGTGAAAAAACTTTATATTCAACTTGATTTAGATTTTTGACATCTTTATAATTTTTACTTGCCAATCCAAAATGTGATGACCCAATCGCAAAAATATTACGATCATTATTGTCTGAAATTACTGAACTTATAAAATTTTTTATTCGCTTAAGCATTAATATTTTCCATAATTTTTTTTATTTTCATTAATTAATTAAATCAACATAATTTTTATAGTATTTGTAAAAATTTTCTTTACTTTTACTTAAAGCATATTTTATATGTTTTTTCTCTATAGTATGATTGTATTTAATAAGAGACTGTACCAACAAACTAGATAGTTGGTTAAAATTATCTGGTGAAAAATACTTACCTCTTAAAGGATTTTGTTCTTTGTGAATACCAATATTTGATAATAGTATTTTTTTTCCCATCGATTTTGCCTGCTCCACTGTACTACTTCTGCCCTCAAATTTTGAGGGCTGAATTACAGCAACTGAGTGATACATGAGAGATAAAACCTCTTTAAATGATACTGTTCCTAAATATTTATAATATTTATAAAGATTATTATCACCTATAAATTTCTCAATTTCATAAAAGTATTTTGTATTTCGGTGCTCTTCTTTACTGCCAGTGGAAACTACAAATATATTTTTTAATTTTTTTTTATTTTTAAGATATAAGAGTGCATTTAACACAACTTTATGATTTTTATGCATCCAATATTGATTTGGTAAATAAAAATATTTTAATGGTAATTTAAATTTTGTCTTGAGCAAAGAATATTTAATAATTTCATGTTTTTTAGGTGACAAAAATACAAAAGGACTCACCGTTGATTTTTTAAAAGCTAATTTGGATACAGTCTTAAGATCATTTTTAACATCTTTACTACTAACTATTATTTTTGTTGAATGTAATGCACACATATAAATATTGATTTTTCTCAAAAATCTATTTTTTAAGGAAAAGTTTTGAGGATAATGTAAATACTGTAGATCAGCTAAAAATGGGTAGCTTTTAATAGCACTTTTTTTTCCCAGAAAAATACTATTAGATAATGCATTGCTATGAGATAAAATTTCAATTTTATTTTTTAAAAAAAACTCATCATAAGTTTTAGATCGTCCAAATAATAATATTAGAATTTTATTATATATTCTATCAATCAATGATTGATTTTGAAAAAAATTCGTTTTAAGAAGCTCAAAATTTTTAAATTCTTTTTGCTCATTTTTAGAAAGTTTCTTCTTAACTATTATTATTGGTTTTATTTCATTTTTTGAAAACTGCATAATGCAATTAATCAAATTTTTTATTAAATATGTCCCTCCAAACCATTTAAAAATATTAAAATTGATCAGAAAACCAACTCTCTTCATAAATTGTTCCTTTTAAACCATTTCACATATTGCTTTATTCCAATTTTGAAATTTTTATTTGGCTTAATCCCAATTTTTTTAAGTAGCCCAATATTTGATATTAGGTTAATTGGATTTGAATTTAATTTTTTTTTGTTAAATATTATTTTATTTCTCATATTAAAACTGCTGGATATCAATTTTAGAACATCTTTTATTTGTCTACCCTTTCCAGAACCACAATTTATTATGTTTATATTAGAAAATCCTTTTATACAAAAATATAAAATAATATTTACTAAATCTGATATATGAATAAAATCTCTTTTCTCTTTACCAGTTCCATAAAAATTATTTAACCCTTTTGATATTTTTAAACACGCATCATAAATTAATTGTTTTCTTAAACCATCTCCATAAAGAGATGCTATTCTTAAAATCATTAAATGCGATTTATATTTTTTTGAAAAATTTAATAAGAGATTTTCAGCTTTCTTTTTATTAATCGCATAAGTAGAGACTGGTTTTGTTGCAAATTTTTCAGAAATTGGGTTTTTAAAATCATTACCATAGATAGAATAACTCGACAAAAAAATTATTTTTGCTTCGTTTTGATTTTTTTTTATAAAATTAATTAAAGATATCGTTGATTTGACATTGTTAGTAAAATCTATTTCTCTTGCTAAACCAACTAATCCACTACCAGCGCAATGAATTATAAAATCAAATTTGAAATTATACTTAGATAGATTTTTTTTTGATAAATTACCGTTTATTTGATGTAGGTATCCCCATTTTTTATAATCTTTTTTTTCCCATTTACCTCTACCGATTCCGTAAATATTAAAATTTTTTGTTTTTAATTTTTTTGCAATATTTTTTGCAATGTATCCGTGAGAGCCTGTTATGAGTATTTTTTTTTTCACTTAAATAATAAATTTTAAAATTACTAAATTTATAATTTTTAATATATATTAATCATTCTTGTAGTAAATTTGTTCTCAAAATGATATTAAAAAAAACTTCTAATGGAAATATTAAAAACAATTATAAACATTGCAATTTTAAATTTAAAGATTTTTTTTTATAAAAATTCTGTCAAAAACGGAAAGGTACTACTTTTTTTTTTTTCAAGAAAGAACCTCACATTAATAAGCAAAAATTATTTAAACTATCTATTTGATAATTTTGATAAAAAAATTTTAGTGATTTATGGTCATCAACTAAAAAGTATTAATTATAAGAATTATTATTTTTTAAAAGAAAGTTTTTTGCTAAAATATTTAAAAAATATCGATATTTTTTTTACTAACTATGTAAGTGATAAATTTACTGATAATTCAATAAAAATTTATATGCATCATGATATTTCAACTGCACCCTTAGTGGACAAGAGAAAAGAAAAAGATCTTTTTCAAAGATTGATCAAATATGATTTAATATTTTCTCCACAAAAAAAAAGTAGCATTATGTTCCATGAATTTTTGAATAAACATAATAAAAAAAAATCCTTAAGAAATACCCCAGTTATTTATGAGGTTGGATACCCAAAACTAGATTATTTAAGACAAAAAAAAATCGAAAGAAATCTTAATGAAAAAATCATTGTAATTGCACCCACAGACTATAGGCATGTTCAAAAATTATCTATTTATAATGAATTAGATAATATTATTGATTTAATTTTGAAAAATACAAACTATACAATTTACTTTAGACCATATCCAGCAAATTTAAAATCGGAAAAAATTTTGAGATTAATTAAAAAATATTCAAATATTAAAAGATTTAATTTAGATAACAGCAATGACTACATTAATATATATTCAAAGGCTAGATATTTGCTCACTGATATTTCTGGGACTGCAATCACATATTCATATTTTACAAACAGAAAGGTAATTTTTTATTCTAGCAACGAAAAGCTTGTTAAGAAAATGTTTTATAAAGATAATTCATATTTTAAAGACAGAAATAGATTTGGAGTTGTAAAAAATAAACCAATAGAAATTGTTAATTTTATTAATAACGATAATTCAAAATACTCAAATAAACAAATTAGAAAAGATATCAAATATTTAGATAGATCAAAACAAAGAATTAAATTTATATTAAAAAAATACCTAAATTAAACAAAAGAATTTTTTAAAAGATTAATTAATTTTTTTTAAAATAACTCTACATATATGTGGTCTTTGATTATGATAAACTGCATATTTGTTACTAGTTTTAAAATAAATTATTTTATAACTCATTTTTTTCATTTCATTTTTGAATTCATGAGGATTAATAAACCTCCTGTAATGACCATCATATCTCTCATGTTTTGAAATTTTAATTCCTTTCTTAATTAATGGATCTTTAATTGTTCTAAATTCAAGAAAAATAAGTCCCTTCCTTCTTATAATCTTTTTTACATTTTTAAAAAAGTTTTTTTGCTCTTTTGCATTAATGGCGTGAATAAAAAATCTAGCATATAAAACATCAAATTTCTTTTTAAAATTTAAATTTTGTAAACAAATATTTTTTTTCACAAAGTTTTTTTTAAAAATACTTTTATTTTTTTTTATTACATTTGATTGATCCAAACCAATGATATCAATTTTTTTTTTTATAAAAAAAATTGTATCTCTTCCATTTCCACAGCCAATATCAATCATTTTAATTTTTTTTTTTAATTTGATAAGTTTTTTATACACAAATAATGCAAATCTACTTTGTTGCTGAACCTTAGCTTTTTTATAAAATTTATTCCAATAATCTAAATTTCTATTTTTCATATTTTAGTATTTTCTTTAATATTTTCTTAGAAATTTCAGAAGTTGAGTTTTTAAAATTATTTTTTACTTTAACGTCAGGTTTTCTAGGAATCTCTGGTTTTAAATCTAATCCTAAAACATTTCTTTTTTTTTTCTTATAATGAATTTTTTTTGAATTTTTTTTTATTTTTGTTATGTCTGTATCTATAAAGATTTCAACATAATTTTTTATTTTTTTTCTTCCAAATTTACGTATATCATTGTATAAACCTACGACTGTAAATATTATATTAACATTCTGATCTAAAATAATTTTTAAAAAATTTATATATTGTTTCCCTAATTCTATTCTTGAAATTTTATCATAATTTTTAAAATTAAAAGAATTTCTAAAATTATCACCACTGATAACAAGTGTTTTACCAAACTTATTTTCAATTTTTTTTTTTATTTTATAACCAATTTCAGACTTACCTGAGCCAGAAAAACCTGTTATCCAAAATAAAATCCCTTTTTTTCTACTAAATTTTCTTTTCATATGATTATTGAATCTTCTTTAGAAAAAGAAAATTACTGAACATATTTCTTAAATAAATTTTTATTTCTTTCTTATAGGTATTTAATCAAAATAGTAAATAGATCATCTATTTAAATAATTTAAAATCGATGATATACATAATAATGTTAAATTTAAGTAAAATAATTAATAAAATTTCATTTTTTTAATATAGATGTAAATATAGTAATATTTTAATTATAAATATTATATGAAAAATAATAATATTAAGACTGGATCAAATAGAATTTTTGGTATTTTTTTTGCAATTATTTTTTTCATAATAGCTTTTTGGCCCTCAATAAATGGAGATGGTATAAGAAGCTGGCCAATACCCATTGCAATTATTTTTTTGATATTAGGTGTCTTAAATTCAAAGCTGCTTTCACCTTTAAACAAAGCTTGGATTAAATTTGGTTTTTTTTTAGGTTCAATTGTATCGCCATTTGTAATGGCATTTATCTTTTTTTTAGTATTAACTCCTACAGGTCTCATTTTAAGATTGTTTAAAAAAGACGTGCTAAATTTGAAATTCAACAAATCTGGTACGTACTGGCTTGAAAAAGAAAAAAATAAAAGTACTATGAAAAATCAATTTTAACATGGAATTTATTAAAGAATTTTTCAACTTTTTAAGTGTCAGAAAAAAATTTTGGTTATTACCAATAATTGTTGTTCTTGTTTTATTTGGGGGTTTAATAATATTAAGTAAGGGCTCAGTTTTTGCTCCATTTGTGTATACAATTTTTTAGGTGACAACAATATTAGGTATATCTGCTTTTTATCACGATAGCTCTGCAACACTATTAAAAGACGGAAAAATAATAGCTGCAGCCCAAGAGGAGAGATTTACAAGAATAAAGCATGACTCTAGTTTTCCATACAATTCTATAATTTCGGTTCTAAAAATTGGAAATACCAGTTTGTCTGATGTTGATTATGTTATTTTTTATGAAAAACCCTTCTTAAAATTTGAGAGACTTCTCGAAACATATGTAGCATTTGCACCAAAGGGTTTCAAGCAATTTACTAAATCAATGCCAATATGGCTTAGTGAAAAATTGTTTCAAAAAAAATTACTCAAAGATAATCTTAAATCAATAGATAAAAAATTTAATATTGAAAAAAAATTGATGTTTTCTGAACATCATTTTAGTCATGCTGCTAGTGCTTTTTATCCGTCACCTTTTGAGGAAGCAATAATTTTAACAGCCGATGGAGTTGGAGAGTGGGCAACTACTACAGTTGCAATTGGTAATAATAATAAACTTGAAATTGTTAAAGAGATTCATTTCCCGCACTCTTTGGGTTTGCTTTATTCTGCTTTCACATATTTTACAGGCTTTAAAGTTAATAGCGGTGAATATAAATTAATGGGATTAGCTCCGTATGGAAATCCAGTATTTGTTAATGAAATTAAAAAAAGATTAATTGATATAAAAGAAGATGGTTCGTTCAGATTAAATCAAGATTACTTTAATTATTCTACTGGATTAACTATGACAAATGAAAAATTTAATAACATTTTTGGAATTAAACCAAGAAAAAATGAAGTCGAACCTATAAATCAAATTCATATGGATATTGCTGCCTCTATTCAAAAAGTTACAGAGGAGGTGATATTGTTAATTACAAAATCATTAAGAAGAGAGTTTAAAATTCCAAATTTATGTCTTGCGGGAGGTGTTGCTCTTAATTGTGTTGCAAATGGGAAAATTTTGGAAAGTAAAATTTTTGATAAAATCTGGATTCAACCTGCATCAGGTGATGCTGGAGGATCTTTGGGAGCTGCGCTTGCCCTATGGTATAATGAGTTTAAAAATTCTAGGTTACTCCCAAAAGAAGATGATATGCAAGGTTCCTATTTGGGTCCAGAATATTCTAATAAGCAGATTGAAAATGATTTAGAAAAATTGGGAGCTAAATTTGAAATTTTGAATGATGATGATTTAATTGATAGAACTACCGACGATTTAAAAGATGATAAAGCTATAGGCTGGTTTCAAGGAAGAATGGAATTCGGTCCAAGGGCGCTTGGAAATAGATCAATCATAGGTGATCCACAATCAGAGAATATGCAAAAAAATTTAAATTTGAAAGTAAAATTTAGAGAAAGTTTTCGACCTTTTGCACCTTCAATATTATTAGATGATGCACCCGAATGGTTTAACATAAATGAAAAAAGTCCATATATGCTTCTGGTTTCAAAAATAAAAGATGAAAAAAAAATTAAGATGACTGATAAAGAAAAAAAACTTTTTGGAATAGATAAATTAAATGTAAAAAGGTCAAATGTTCCGGCTGTCACTCATGTAGATTATTCAGCAAGAATACAAACGGTTGAAGAAAAAATAAATTATAAATACACTAAACTTTTGAAAAAATTTAAAGAAAAAACAAATTGTCCAATGATAGTAAATACATCTTTTAACATAAGAGGTGAGCCAATCGTTAATACACCTGAGGATGCATTCAGATGCTTTATGGGAACGAATTTAGACCGACTGGCGATTGGTAACTGCTACCTATTGAAAGAAAATCAAAATTTAAATTTAATAAAAGATTATAAATCAAAATTTAAGTTAGATTAATTTTTTCCCTCAATTTTATTAATTTTATTTTTTATCTGGTTAGCAACAAACTTATATCCTTCTGGGGAAAGATGTTTGCCCTTGGGTGCAAATGCAGATTTTCCCATGTCAAAAATATCTTTTGAGATATCTAAATAATGAACATTTGTTTTCTCAAAGTATTCATTTAAATGTTTAATGTAATACTTTTCTAGAGGCTTATTGTCCTCCCAATACTTGCTTACAGGAATATATAAAAAAATTGGTGTACATTCATTTTCGTTACAAATATTTTTAAGTGTATTTATCGATAAAGTAGTTGAGTAAGGAAGTTTATAATTAATTGATCTAGAGAGTTCATTTAAGTTATATCTAATAGTTGGTAATGATAAGTATCTCATTCCTCTTGCTAGTAAATCATCTCTCACACCAGGAGTTCGAATTAAATTTTGTTCGACATATTCATTTGTTTTGTTGATAATTGACAAAATTTCCTCTGAAGGCTCAAAACTATTTTCTTTGAAATATCTTTTGCCTAAATTTTGCACGTATAGATTTTTTTTAAAAATTCTTCCCTCATCATTGTCGTCATTAAGATGAAAAATTTGAATTACATACTTAGGTTTAATTTTAGGTACATATAATTTTGAGAGAACGGTGTAAACGTAAGGCATATTCCCATCAAGACCAAGATTAATTGGATTTAAATCCTTAAAATAACTTGAAATCGTTTCTTCCTCCTGGACACATGCGCCTTGAGTAAAAGAGTCTCCAATAAACAATATATTTTCTTCTGAGGCAACTCTATCCCAAACTTTGTCGTTATTTCTAAAACCTGCCCTATCAGTTTTAAAATTTATCATTCCATAACCTTCATTACAATAATAAACATTATCATTTGGTTGAGCACTCACAGGAACTATATCTTGAACAAATTTTTTTGATATCTCGGGATATTCATCAAAAAGCCAAGGAAAAATGATTTTATTAAAACCTTTATCTTTTAACTCAGTTAAATACTTTCTATCTTCATTTTTTTTTCTCTCAGTCAAGATATCATTTGTGGTTCTCATTTTAGAATATTGATGTAAATGATAAAAATAGTCTCCTATTACAAGTAACCCATAAATAAAAAACGAAGTAAAAAAAAATGTTATTAGATAAAATATTGTATTTTTTTTCATAATTTATAAAATAATTAATCTTATTTACCAATTTTTAAAAAATCAAATAAATTAAAACTATTTTCAGATGATTAATAATTCTTTTTAATTGTGTGAGTTTTATTTTTTTTTATTTGATATTTCAAACCTTTGAAAAACTCATCATGATTTAAATTGAAATATTTTAATCTTCTATCTAAATTTTTCCAAAAATTCATATAATTTTTTTTATAATATATTTCACTATTTGTTTGAAAATTTGGTAATAATGACAAATTGTGTAGTGATAGATTTAATTCTAATGACGTATAAATTCTTGAATTAATTTTTTGTTCATTATTTAGTTTTCTGATATTTTTGATATTATTTAACAAATAATCATATTTTATTTTACTTTTAGGTTTATAAGTAAAGCCTAAATGATCATAATGAGAATGATTGGCTAATATGCAAGGTACTCCGAATGTTGCAAATTCAATTCCAACAGTTCCATTTCCAGTTATTATGGCTGACAAAATATCAAATAGATTAGAGTAACTGAGATTATCTGAAAAAAGTTTAATGTTATTAAAATTACTTCCTATAATTTTATTAAATTCAATCTCAGTTGAAGTTAGTGGTTTATGTGTTTCTGATAATTTTATTGGATGAGATTTTATCAGCCAATTTACATCATTAATCTTTTTTATTTGGTTAAATGTATAGTTGATCCATTCGTAGTTTGTTTGAAATATAGATCTTCCGCTTATAAATAAGCCATCGGTATAACTATGGTCAAAAATTCCAACTATAGGTTTTTTTAAATCCCAATTATATTTTTTACAAAGTTGTTTTTTAGTAAAATTAATTCCTTTCCTAAAGGCAATTTTTGTATCATTCAAATCCTGATCATTATTAATTCCATTTATTCTGTTATGAATAATTCTATGACCATCTTCAGATGATTTTTTTTTAAAATTCTTTTTAATTTTATTGAAATCTTTTATGTCAAATTTTTGCTTCCAAGTGTAAATTTGTTTTGGATTATCGTAAACTCTTATTCCTATTTTTTTTGGACCACCATATCTCGCGTATACTTTTATTTTTTTTGATAAAGCATTTTGAAAAACTATTGCTGAAGGTATGAATTGAGTTTCGGATAATATTATGCCTTTATAATTATTTTTATCAAAAATATTATTAATAATTTTATTATATTCTGAAGCTTCAAAAAAAAAATATATATATTTAAAGTTAATTTTACTAATATATACATCTCCACTGTATCTAACATAGTGGTCATAAGCAATTTCACCTATTTTTACATTATTTAATTTGATTTTTTTTACTTTGTCTAGGCTACTGATATTAATTAGAGAATATAATAATTTTATAAAATTCAAAAATCTTAATATAAATAAACCTTTTTTAAAGTGTAAAAAATTTTGAATATTATAACTATTACCAACGCTTCTTATAAGAGCGTTATTTTTTCTATTTAATATAACTAATTCAGCATCAGTAATTTTTTGTATAAATTTAGAAATTATTAATTGCGTACATATATATCCAGGGTGAGCCATAATGGCATCGACTAAAATATAGTTTTTTTTTTATTACTATTAAAATTTTTGAATACTTTTGTGTTTGACTTAATAAATCTTTTAAAACTCAAGTTTTTATTTGAGTGAACAAAAAAATATAACTTAACAATGTTTTTTGTGTCATTTATAAAATAGCTTAGTTCCTTATAAAAAAAATATATAAGACTTAAAAAAAAAATCTTAATTTTTTTTATTATACTCATTTCGTTTTTTTACAAATTACTAAATAATGATGATTTACGTCATTTCTTTTGTCCAAACAAAAACTATAATAACCTGAGTTTAAAATTTTAAACTTTCTAAATTTTTTGTGAAGATGATCATAAGATTTTGTGAAATTTATGTAGTGTTTTTCAATTTTTTTAAAATTATCTTTATCAACTAAAGTTAATCCGTTTTTATTTTGTTTGTTTGAATTTAAGGATGATTTCGATGATATCATTGTAGCATATATTATTCCATTTTTTTTTAATATCTGATCAAAATAATCTATATATAATTTAAAATCATAATCAGAAAGATAATACAATGACTGAATACATGTAATTATATCAAATTTTTTTTTTTTAGTAATTATTTTTAATTCTTTTAAATCTTTAATAAAAAAAAATTTACTTTTTATTTTTTTATATTTTTTTTTTGCAACACTTATATCTTTTTTGGATATGTCTACCCCAGATGCATTTATTTTTTGTAGATTGAAAAAATTCACTGCTGAACCTTGACCACAACCAAAATCAAGTAAATTAATTTTTTTTTTTAATTTTTTTTTTATAAATTGACCATAAAATCTAAAAACTGCTGGTTCTATATTTGGTGCATAATAGCCTTTTTGCCAATATTGAAAGTTTTTTTTTAGATAGTTTTTTTTCATTTTAATTTTGATCAATCATTAGTTTAATATTTAGAAACTTAAATAAGAAATAAGAATTATTCTGAATATCATTTTCTCGTATAATTTTATAAATTAAATCCTTTTTTACATATTTATAAATTTTAGAGTCTTTATAAATAAAATTTAGAACATTTTTTGATTTAAAATTAATCAACTTAGGTAAGGAAATATTAAATCCTATCTTTTCATAGTTTTTTCTTACATGAACAGGGAGTATCAATTTTAATGATTCTCTTAGTAAACTTTTTGCGTATCCATTTTTTATGAAATACTTTGTATCCACTGTATTTAGATATTCAAAAAGTTTATGATTTAAGAAGGGAGACCTGTTTTCAACACTAAAATACATTGCATTCAAATCTTCTTCCTCTAATACTACTGGTACACTTTCTAATAATAATTCATTTAACATTCTATTTCTAAGCTTAGACTTTATGAATTTTTTCTCTTTAAATTTAAAATTCAATTTTCTTTTTGAAAATCTATTTATATCTTTATTTTTATCATATAAGTAATGGGGAGAATTGAACTTAAAATAAAATAAATGATCTTTAAAAAATTTATTTCTAATTAGAGGTAATACATTTTTTTTCCAATTTGATAGAGATACTCTAAATAAAGATTTATTTTTTCGAATATCATAAAAATATGCTAGGTGGTGATCGTAATACCCAGAAAAAATTTCATCAGCACCTATGCCGCTAATCGCTACTTTATAACCTTTTTTTGAAATATTTTTATAAAGTAGCCACTGAATATAGTTTGTTAAAGTGGATAATGGGCTACTTCTATGGTGTAATATTTTTTTTAAATTTTCAAAAGTTTCATTTTTGTTAATTTTTACCCATGTATGTTTTAATTTTAACTTTTTAACTGAGCTATTTACTGCTTTCTTTTCATCATAATTTTTCTCCCCGGGATCCAATGTAAAACAATGAATATTTTTTTTTAATTCTTTTTTGGCTATCGCAGCTAATGAAGAAGAATCTACACCACCACTAAGACAAAAAGCAACTGGCACATCGCTGTTTAATGTTTTTTTTGAGCTGGATATAAGTATTTTTTTTATATTAGTCTTAATATTCTTATATGATTGTTTTTTAATTTTTTGTTGAAATTTAAAATATCTTTTTTTTACTATAGATAAAGTTTTATCAATTACAATATAATAACCTTTTTCCACTTTATACAAATTTTTATATATCGTGTGATTACTTTTATTTAAATTTCTATAATTTGTAAAAAGATATGTTTTTAAATAATCATGATTTATATCTAGTTTAAAAGGAATTAATTTTTTAATTTGCGATATTTCTGAAGCAAAGTAAATATTTTTATTTTCTTTTAAAAAGAAAAGCGGTTTTTCTCCAAATCTATCTTTACAAAAAATTAACTTATCTTTTTTTCTATCATACAAAACAAATGCCCACATGCCCTCTAACTTATTTATTTTTTCAATACCCTCGTGATAAATAAATTTAATTAATACTTCAGTATCTGAATTCGTGCTGAATTTAATTCCATTTTTTTTTAGACTCTCCCTTATTTCTTTAAAATTATAAATCTCACCATTAAAACAAATTATTAAATTTTTATATATAAATGGCTGATTTGATCGAATATTTAGATCAATAATTGAAAGCCTACTAAAGGCTAAAAATAAATTATTATTATCATATTTTTCAAATATTGACTGATTGTCTGGTCCTCGATGTTTGAGAGAATTAATTATATCTTTTTTATTTAAATTGATTTTTGTTTTACCAAAATATCCACTTATACCACACATTGAATAATTATGTATTTATTACAAAATTTTTTTTATAATAACTTATTAACTTTTCTATCCCTTTTTCGATTTTAAACTTTGGTTTATAGTTTAGTCTGTTTTTTGCTTTCTTAATAGATAGCGTCCCTCTGTAAGGCATATTTTTGTCTCTCGTAATAAATTCTTTGTTTGTATTTGGAATTAACCTCTGAACTATGTTTGCAGCATCAACTAAACTTCGAGATTTTCCATAAGTTAAGTTAAAAATTTGGTTCATTGATTTCTTTGTTTTTATAATCAAATATAAACCATTTACAAAATCATCTATGTATGTAAAATCTAAAAATTCTTTTCCATCACCATATATTTTTAAACTTTGTCCTTGTAAAGCATTTTCTATAAACAATTGCAGTACTCTTCCACTAACACATCTCTCACCATAAAGTGCTGAGGGTCTCACAATTGTGTATGGTAGTTTGAAGATCTGATTATAGCCGATTACTAATTTTTCTGCACCAAATTTAAGTGCTCCATAAATTCCTAGTGGATTACACTCAGTTGTTTCATTTACAGTATTTGTTTTGAAATTACCATAAACCATGCTCGAAGATAAAAAAATTAATCTTTTTAAACTTTTTAAATTTCTTGATGCATCTAAAACATTTTCTAATGTTCTAAAGCTATGGTCAAATGTGGAAAATGGATCTTTATTAGAAACATTAGCATGCGCTACTGCTGCAAGATGATAGATATAGTTCGGTTTAGTTTTATCTATAATTCTACTTATACTATGATAGTTCCTTGAGTCTTCTTTAATAATTTTTACTTTATTCTTTTTGAGCAATGAAATTCTCTCTTTTAATAATTTTAAGTAAAAATTTTTTAGTATAAATTTTCTCTTTTTTTTCAGAGAAATAAGATTATTAATTGCAAAATTGTCAACGATTGTTACATCATATTTTTTTTTTTTTAGAAATATAGAAAGATTATGACCTATAAATCCTGCTCCACCTATAATTAAAATTTTTTCTTTCATTTAAGAGTAAATCTGTATAATTTTTTTTAAATTTTTTTCAATAAATATTAAATTGGTTTTATTTATATGAGGTGCAATTGGAAGACAAATGGAATTATCGCTTATAATTTTTGCATTTTTAAAATCATTAGATCTATAATTATATTTTTTTTTATAATAAGTAAACTCTGGTAAAATCTTAGGGTAATATATACTTGTTCCGATGCCTTTTCTATTAAGTTGTTTAATTATCTGAAATCTTTTTTTTTTTAAATTTCCTAATAAAATAAAAGACAAACAATAATAACTACTAATTTTATCTTTTTCAGATTTCGAATTGAGAATTTTGATGCCTTTTAAATTTTTGATTCTGCTATTCAAAAAAGTATAATTTCTTTTTCTTTTACCAAGAATATAATTAATTTTTTTTAATTGACATATTCCCATAGCTGATCTGAGTTCATCTAATCTATAATTAATTCCTAGATATTTAACATCATAATCTCCTGGAACCTTTCTTTCCTGGAATCTCTTATCTACACCAAAAGCCTTTACTTTTTTTGCTTTATCAAAAAAAACCTTTTTTTTAATTCCTAACATACCTCCATCTGCAGTAGTTATATGTTTGGCTGGATAAAAAGAAAATGCAGAAAAATCTCCAAAGGTACCTACATGCTTATTTTTAAATTTTGCACCAAGAGCTAAGGCACAATCTTCAATAAGATAAAGATTATGTTTCTTGGTCAATTTAGAAATTTTATCCATATCTACTGGTTTCCCGAGAAAATGAACAACACATATTGCTTTAGTCCTACTATTTATTTTTTTTTCTATTTTTTTTATATTTATATTGCCTGTGTGAGCATCATCGCTATCTACAAAAATCGGTTTTGCACCAGTGATCTCAATAGAGTGTGCTGTAGCTACATGAGTTTGGGATGGAAGTATTACCTCATCTCCTTTTTTTAAACCTATTAATAAATAAGATATATGAAGTGCTGCAGTGCAATTCGATACACTTGTACAATAATTTATTTTGGTGAATTCTTGAAATTTTTTTTCAAACAAAATTGAATTATTTCCATGTGTTAAAATATCTGATTTTAAAACCCTCATCACAGCATTTCTTTCTGTGTTGTCTAAAAGTGGTTTTCCAAATGGAATTTTCATTTTCTAATATTTTATTTTAATTTTTTTTTTATATTTTATTGACTTATCTATTGCATAACAAATTTTTAAAGAATTAAAAATTTCATCTTTAATCTGTTTTCTTTTAGCATTATTTTCAATGCATTTTATCATATCGTTAAATAATAAACTCTTATCTTTGACTAAATATGGGATGCTGATTGATTTGCTACTATAAGAGTCTCGTTTATCGAAGATATGACTAGAATGAAAATTGTTTTCAAAAGTTTTTTTAGTACCATAAATAGAAATCTTATGAAAATGTGGATAAACACACCCAAAATTACTGGTAATTTTTCCAATAAGTTTTTTATTTGATTTAAAGATTGTTGTTATTAAATCTGGATATTTAAATTGTGTTTTTTTTGTTGTAATTTTATTTGAATAAGAAAATACCTCATCTATTTTCATATTTAAAAGCCAACACAATAAATCAACAATATGCAAGCCTCCTCCTAATGTAACTGAATAAAAAGGAATTTTACCTCTCCATTCTTGAGTAATTTTTTTTAATCTCCCATAATTATAATCACCCTCAACATAGTATATTTCACCAAAGTATTTTTTTTTTATTTTTTCCTTTAGAAATTTAAATCTTTCAGATTTTCTTAAAATCACATTAGATAATAATGCGATTTTTTTTTTTTTATTTAGTAAACTTTTAAATTCTTCTGCCTGATGTTCATACAAGAAGGCGGGTTTTTCAACAAATATGTGTTTATTTGCCTTAAGTGACTTTTTACACTGCGCAAAGTGATAGTTGTCATATGAAGCGATATATACTATGTCTATATCTTTATCATCGTAAATTTCACTTTCAGTTGAATATACTTCAACTGAATATTTTTTTTTACAAGTTTTTAATTTATTCTTATTAAAATCAAATATCTTTATTTTTTTTATTCTTTGATGGTTTTTTAGAGATTTTAAGACTTTTTCACCAACCCCAAGACCAATTATTGCTAAATTATATTTTTTCATTAGACTTAATTATATTTTCAATTTTTAAAAAATCTTTTTTAGTATTAATAGATAAGTTTTTTTTTGACTCATTTTTTTTATTTCTAAAATTTATTATTTTAAAATCTTTATCATTCTTATAAAAATACTTGGTTATATGTTCTTTTTCATCTTTTTTAAGAATATTCTTATAATTATTTATAAAGATTTTACTATTAATAACCTCGACACTTTGTCCAATTGGAAAAGTCCTGGGGAAAACATTTGTAATAATATCAGGTTTTTCTATTAAAAATTTTTTGATTGCTTTATTAATTATTTTATAATTTATTAATGGACTGTCACCAGTTATTCTAACAAAACCATCTAACTTAAATTTTTTTATAGCTTGGAAATATCTAAGATAGACATTAGTTAGACTCCCTTTCAAATATTTAATTTTATTTTTTTTACATAAATCAATAATTGGTTTATCGCTTTTATTTTTAGAGGTAATTATATAAATTTTTTTAAGACATGATTTTTTACAATTATTATAAACATGTAGTAGTAACTCTTTATTAAGTATTTTTAAACAAACTTTTCCCGGCAAGCGTTTTGAATTATATCGTGCTTGGATTAATATAGCAATTTTCATGAATTAGTTATAATAAATATACATTAAAGTTGAAATCTTAAAAATAATTTATTAAGAATAATTTAATTTAAAACAAAAAAGTGTCATTATATAATCCATTAAATCTCACTAAAAAAAAAGTAATGATTGTTGCAGAGATTGGAAATAATCATGAAGGAAATTTTGAAATAGCAAAAAAATTAATCGATAAAGCTAAGTCTTGTAAAGTTGATGCCGTAAAATTTCAAACATTTAATAGAACCTTGTTTTATGCAAATAATCAAAAAAAAAGTCATAAAAAGTTAAAAAAATTCAACTTAAATTTTAAAGAATTTAAAAAATTATCTCAATATGCCAAAAAAAAAAAATTAATTTTTTTTTCAACACCTCTAGATTTATTAAGTGCTGAAAACTTAAATAGTATTCAAAATTTATTTAAAGTTGCCTCTTCAGATAATAATTATTTTGATTTAATAAAAAAGATAATATCTTTTAAAAAAGATATTATTATTTCAACTGGTTATGCAGATATTAAACTTATAAAAAAAATTGAGAATAAAATTCTTAATAACTGGGGAAATAAAAAAAATAAACTTAATTTAGCTTTTCTTCATTGTGTCTCTAATTATCCTACAGATTTTGCCGAAAGTAATATTTTTTCAATAAAATATTTGAAGAAAAATTTATCAAAAAAAACTATTATTGGATATTCAGATCATACTATTGGTATTGAAACCTCTTTATTGGCAGTATCATTAGGCGCAAGAATAATAGAAAAACATTTTACTTTGGATAAAAAATTTTCAGACTTTAGAGATCATGCACTTTCATCTGACCCCGAAGAAATGAAAAATTTAGTTAAAAAGATTAGGCTTTTGGAGAAAATGATGAAGAATGACAAAAAAATTCCACAATTATCAGAAATAAAATCAATTAAGTTAAATAGAAGATCATGCGCAGTCTCAAAAAATCTTAAAGCTGGGATGAAAATTTTTGAAAAAGATATAATTGGTGTGAGACCTATGCTAGGAATTCCAATAAATGACAAGAAAATTTTTATTAAAAAAAAATTAAAGAAAGATTTAAAAACGGGTTCTATTTTGAAATTAAATCAAATTAAGTAATTATATTTATGAATTATATTTTAGGATTAAATGCAATAGGTTTTAATACCTCAGCATCGTTATTAAAAAATGGTAAGTTAATTGGTGCAATAGAGGAAGAGAGGTTGACAAGGAATAAAAGAACAAGAAGTTTCCCAAATTTATCAATTAAATATCTACTAAAAAAAAATAATTTAAAATTCAAGGACATAAGCGCTGTAGGAATCTCCTGGAATCCGATAATAAATTTAGAAAAGTATGACAAAGCTAATTCTACAAATCATTCATTTATTCCAAATTTATTACATACGGTGCCATCAAATTTGATGAATTTTTCTGATAGAAAAACTTTTAAATATTTTAAACAAGAATTATCTGTTGAAAGAAATAAAAAAATTCCTATTTACTATATAAATCACCACTATTGTCATGCAGCAAACTTTTTTATTTCACCATTTAAAAACTCATCTATTCTTACAGTAGATGCTTTTGGAGAAAAACAGTCTGTCGGTTTTTTTAAAGGAAAAAATAACAATATAGAATCTTTATGGTCTCAAGAATTTCCACATTCCCTTGGAGCATTTTATTCTACATTTACAGAAATTTGTGGATTTAAACCACAAAATGATGAATGGAAATTGATGGGTGCAGCTGCCTATGGAAACAAAAATATTTATTACAAAAAGATCAAAAATCTAGTTAAGCTAATTCCTAATGCAGGATTCGAACTTGATTTAAAGTTTTTTAATCACTACATGTTCCATAGACCTCATTATTATAATAAAAAATTATTATCGTATTTAAAAATAAAACATAATACAGATGAAGTTTTACATAGAAGATATTATGATTTAGCTGCTGCATCTCAATTTGTCTTTGAAGATATATACTTTCATCTAATAGATAACTTATTTAAAAAAAGTAAGAATACCAACCTCGTTATATCGGGAGGATCAGCTTTAAATTCTCTTGCGAATGGTAAAGTTTTAAAAAAAACCAAATTTAAAAATCTTTTTGTTCCACCAGTTCCTGATGATAGTGGTGCCGGCCTAGGTGCAGCAAATTTTTGTTTTAATGTTATCAGTAAGAAAGAAAAAAGATATGTTTTGAAAAATAATTACCTAGGACCAGAATTTAGTAACAATGAGATAAAAAAAATTTTAAACAAATATAAAATTAAATACCAATATATCGATAATATTGGCAAAGAAGCTGCAAAATCAATTGCAAATTCTAAAATAATTGGTTGGTTTCAAGATAAAATAGAATTTGGAGACAGGGCACTTGGAAATAGATCAATTCTTGCTGATCCAAGAGATAAGAATATGAAATCAAGAGTAAATAATAGTATTAAATATAGAGAACAATTTAGACCCTTTGCTCCTGCAATTTTAAACGAATATACAAGTGATTTTTTTGAAGACTCACAATCTAGTTTTTTTATGGAAAGAACTCTAAAAATAAAAAAAATAAAACAAAAATCAATTCCTGCTGTAACTCATTTGGATGGAACAGGTAGATTACAAACTGTAAAAAAAGATAATAATCAAAAATTTTACGAATTAATTATGGAATTTTATAAATTAACTAAAATTCCTGTTGTTTTAAACACGAGTTTCAATTATAAGGGAGATCCAATAGTGTGTAGCCCAGATGATGCAATAAAAACATTTTATCTGTCTGGTTTAGATGAATTATATTTAGGAAACTACAAAGTCATAAAATGAAAAAAAATCTAGAACATAAAGGCAGTTTATTAGGATCAAGATCGCAGAGAACATTAAATCAGAAAAGAGCAGATTTGTTCAGAAATTCAATTAGTTCAATAGATGATAAATTAAATTCATTTACTCCTTATGTATCAAGACAAAATATTGCAAAACTAATTGCTCAATTGGAAATGGTAAGATTAACATCTGGTATATTGGGAGATATAGTGGAAGCTGGGGTTTACTATGGCTCCGGTTTAATGGGTTGGGCTAATATAGTTGCCTCTCTAGAGCCATATAATTATCAGTGTCAAATTATTGGTTTTGATACTTTTGCAGGATCAAAAGGAGTTTCTAAAAAAGATCAAGTTT
>MDTD01050953.1_pt1 | contig 23257 bp, 16 predicted proteins | sample 811221 | NCBI WGS metagenome assembly MDTD01 (sample SAMN05326646, study PRJNA326480) | marine metagenome | isolation source: seawater | place: Pacific Ocean: South West | collected 2011 | reverse complement strand
CGACAGACATGACCCATCAGTCGAACCGGACCTGATGACGGGAAAGCGTTCCGGCTCAGCTATCATGTCAGCGACCTGCTAAGTCATTGAAATAAGGCCTTGCTGTAATGCCGCCCCCGGGCACCATGATCGTCACAGGTCCCCATGTTCGTCCCGCCGCGGAACGACGGGCCTCGCAGTGGCGCGCTCAGAAGGCCGCGGCGGTCGCCGTGGCGCGCTGGCGGCATGCGATAAAGCCACGCGCGGCGTCGAGCGCCTCGCGGATCGTCACGTCCATGTCGATATAGCGGTAGGTGCCGAGCCGCCCGACGAAGCTCACCCCGGTTTCGGCGGCGGCGAGGCGTTCGTATTGCGCCAGCAGGAGTTTTTCCTGCGTGAGGCGGATCGGGTAATAGGGGATGTCACCGGACCCGCAGGCGCGCGGATATTCGCGATAGCACACGGTCATCTCGTGGCTTTCCCAAGGGCTGAAGTGCTTGTGTTCCGTGATTCTCGTGTAAGGCGTGTCGGGGTCGGGATAGTTCATCACCGCGCAGCCCTGCCAGTCTCCCTCGGCGGTGAAGCGTTCGAAATCGAGCGTGCGATAGCCAAGATCGCCCAGCCGGCAGCCGAAATAGCCGTCGAGCGGCCCCGACCAGAAGAGATGATCGGCCCGTTCCGCCTGTTCCGGCGTGTAGGGGCGATCCAGATGGACGTCGATGCCGGGATGGTCGAGAATCGCCGCGACGAGCGCGGTATATCCCGCCTCTGGCAGACCCTGGAAGCGATGCGCGAAATAGCTGTCCTCGTAGCTGAAGCGCATCGGCAGCCGCTTGAGGATCGCCGCGGGCAGCTGGACGGGCGAGAGGCCCCATTGCTTCTCGGTATAGCCGCGAAAGAACGCTTCGTAGAGGGCGGGCCCCATCATGGCGAGGGCCTGTTCCTCGAAATTGCGCGGCTCGTGCGGGCGGGGCCGCGCCTGGGACCCGAGGATGAAGCGGCGCGCCTCCTCTGGCCGGAAGCTGCGCCCGAAAAACTGGTTGATCGTGTGAAGGTTGATCGGCAGGCCGTAAACCCGGCCGCGCACTGTCGCCTTGACCCGGTGCGCAAAGGGCTGAAACCGCGCGAAACGGTTCACATAGGCCCAGACCTCGGCATCGTCGGTATGAAAGATATGCGGGCCGTAGACATGCACGAGGATCCCCGTTTCGGGGCAGCGCTCGGTATGGCAGTTGCCGCCGACATGGGATCTTGATTCGACCACCGTGACCTTGTGGCCCGCCTCGGCCAGTTCACGCGCAATCACGGCTCCGCTGAAGCCGGCCCCCACCACAAGTATCCCCATAGTGCCCCTCTTCCATCCGCGGCAGCCCGGTTCGTTCGGCACCTGCCGCGGGCCGTGACCCCCGGCGAGTCTGCGCCTCGCCCCGCCAGAGGTAGCGAGGCGATGCGCGCTTGGCCAGTGTAGCGTGGCAGCATGGCGGAAAAACCTGAAGACTTTGTTTCGACTCTTCGGGAAGTGGCGCGATTTTGCCCGCTTCCGGAACCTCTGCGCCCGCTCTTGCGCGCGATACCCCGCAAGGTGGTTTTGCGTGGAGGGGAACCGTGGGGCTGCAATATGTGGGGCATCTCGGTCTGGGCGACCCGCTGCTCGACCAGGATTTGCGCGATCTCGATATGGCCTGGCTGCCCGCAGGGCCATATCTTGTCGCGGACACCGGTGCCTCGGGCGGTCTGATATCCTATCGGCTGGCCGAGGGTGCGGCGGCCGGACTTGCCGATTCGGCACATTTCACCGGGTCGGCCACGACGGCGCAGGCCGGGCTTGCGCGCTCGGTTGGGGGTGCGGTCGTCTTCGGAACGGTCTCCGATGGCGGCGGCAAGGTCATCCTGGCGCAGGCGCTGACCGCGGATGGCGGCTTCGGCGGCATGGTTGCCCTTGGCGAGCTGCCCCAGGACACAAGCCTCGTCACGGCGCTGGTCTCGGCGCGCATGGACGGGTTCGAGATGCTCTTTGCCGCCGATGGCGGCAGCGGCCAGATCCTGGTCTTTCGCAACGACGAGGCACCACGGAGCCCTGCCGACGCGCCCCCCGCACCGGTCGAGGCCGTCGCGCTCGAAGGCTCTGCGCTCCTGTCGATTGCCGAGACGGGCGCGCGGCCGCATCTGCTGGCGCTCGAGCGGGGGCGCGGCGCGCTTCACGGCTTTGTCATGGACCCTGCCAGCGGCGCACTTTCGGCGGGGGCCGTGCTCGACGGTGACGCCGGGCTTGCGATCGCCGATGCCACCGCCCTGGAAACGCTGAGCGCCCACGGCACCACCTGGGCGATCATCGCCGCGGCGGGCACGCATTCGCTCAGCGTGGTGCGTATCGCGGACGATGGCGCGCTGGCGCTGACCGATCACGTCCTTGACACGCTGGCGACGCGGTTCGGAGGCGTTCACGGGCTTGGCGTGGCACAGGTCGGCGATCATGTGTTCATCGTTGCCGGTGGTGCGGATGACGGGCTCAGCCTGTTCCGGCTGCTGCCGGACGGTCGGCTTCTGCATGTCGAGACGATCGCGAACGGGGCGGGTCTCGGGCTCGGGAATGTCGGGCAGGTCAGCGCCACCGTCCTGGGCGCGGAGCTGCAACTTTTCGTGGCGGGCGATCCGCGCGGTGGTCTCAGCCAGTTCGGACTGGACCTGTCGGGGCTCGGGGTCGTGGCCGAGACAGCGGGCAATGCGGCGGCGCTGCTGGCCGGCACGCCGGGCGATGACCTGCTGTCGGCGAGAGGGTTCGGCGATGACACGCTCTCGGGCGGTGCGGGTGACGATATCCTTGTCGCCGGGCCCGGCGAGAGCGAGCTGCGCGGCGGGGACGGGGCCGACACGTTCGTCCTCTCGGCGGACTCCGGGCGGGTGCGGATCACCGATTTCGACCCCGCGCATGACCGGCTCGATCTTTCGGCCCTGCCGATGCTCCGCAACCCCGGACAGCTCGGCCTCGAGACGGCAGTCGGGTCTGCCCGGCTGGCCTTCCGTGACACGAGCATCGAGATCACCGTGACAGGGCCGGTCCTGCTCGATGCCGCGTGCCTTTTCGGCCCGGTCTTTGCCTGGCCGGACCGGCTGCCGATCCTCGCAACCGGCCTTCCTCCGCCGATAACCGGCGGCCCCGGCGCGGACCCGCTCGACGGAACATCCGGGCCGGAGGTGATCGACGGGCAGGGTGGTTCCGATACGCTTTTCGGGCTTGCGGGGAACGACAGCCTGCGCGGCGCGGAGGGGCCGGACCTTCTCGGAGGCGGGCCGGGCGATGATCTGGTGACGGGTGGTGCCGACAACGACACGGTCTTCGGCGGTGCCGATAACGACACGCTCGAGGGTGATGAAGGCGATGACGAGTTGGGCGGCAGTCTCGGGCATGACAGCCTGATCGGCGGCCCCGGCCAAGACCGCATGTTCGGTGCCGATGGCCGCGACACGCTTCTCGGGGGTGACGGGCGCGACATGCTCGGCGGCGGTCCGGGTGACGACCTGCTTTTCGGCGGGATCGAGGCTGACGCGCTTTGGGGGACCGATGGCAATGACAGCCTGTGGGGCGAGGCGGGGCGAGACACGCTCGGCGGCAGCACAGGTCATGATGAGATCCACGGCGGCGCGGATGATGACGAGATCTGGGGCGGCGACGGTAATGATTCGGTCGATGGAGACGGGGGCAACGACACGATCGGCCTCTTTCTGGGCGATGACAGCGCGGCGGGCGGCAGCGGCGATGACGAGCTCTGGGGTGCCGCGGGGAACGACACCCTGCTTGGCGGGGACGGGGCCGACACGCTCGGCGGGGGAGGGGGAAGCGACCTGCTCGACGGAGGGGCCGGGCCTGATACGCTCTGGGGCGGATCCGAGGCCGACAGTCTTCTGGGCGGTGCGGGCAACGATCTGCTCAACGGTGGCAGCGGCGCGGACAGCTTCGTTTTCATTGCAGGCCACGGGCGCGACACGATCGGCGATTTCGACCCGCTCGATCCGCTCGAACGGATCGACCTGAGCGGCATCGGCACCCTCGGATCCCTGGCCGATGTTCTCGCGGTCGCCACGGCTCTCGGGCCAGACCTGCTGATCGACACCGGGGGCGGCGATTCGATCCTCTTGCGCAATATTGCGGCGAACGATCTTGATGCGGACGATTTCCTCTTCTGAAACCGCCGCGCTCAGAGCGGTCTTGGCGCGCCGGGCAGGCGCGTGCGAAGCCATGCCATGCCCGCGGCGTTTATCGTGTCGAGCCTTTCCCAAAGCGCGTAATCCTCGGCATAGAAGGCGCGCAATTCCCGTTGCAGGGTCTCCGGGATCGGCCCTGCCTCACGTTTTTTCGAGACGTTCTCGCGCGGCAACGGGCGTTGCACGCCAAGCCCGTCACACACCGTGCCAAACATCTCGCCAAGTCGGGGATAGGGGATGATCACATCGGCCAGAACCCTGCCCTGCGGTCCGCAGAACATCTCGCGCTGGAGAAAGGGCCGCCCGTCCGCATGGCGAAAGTTCCAGTCCTGTTGCTCCCAGAACTCGGCAAAGCTCATCCCGGCGGGCAGGGGGCTGTCCACCTTGTTGGAGCTGCGATAGCGGAACCACGAGCCGATCCAGTCCAGCGGATCGCGCATCACGCCGAACTTGAAGAAGAACCGGGGCCACTGGCCGGGTTGCGTGAATATCTCGGGATGCGCCTCGATGGCCGCGTGCAGCGTCATGTGCTTGCGCTGAGGCGTGCCCTTGAGAGCGATCTCCGAGACCGGCGCGAGCGCCGTCTCGATCGAGGTCGAGGCGGTCTTGGTATTGGCGACGAAGACGAATTTCCGTTCAATCCCGATCAGCATGGCCGCGTCTCCCTGCGGAGCGATAGCGCAGCGCCGCCCGCGAGGCCAGAGCCCGGATGGCAGTGGGCGGGGTTTACTTGGCCGCATCCCTGCGAGAGAACCGGTGGTATTGACACCCAGGCCCAAGGTTTTTCATGTCCGCCTCCCCGCTCGTTTCCGTCATCGTTCCCGTTCATGACGTCGAGCATCATGTGACGGCCTGCCTGCGCAGTCTGAGAAAACAGAGCGTCGCCGATTTCGAGGTCATCGTCGTCGATGACGGATCGCGCGATGCGAGCCTTGCGCGCGCGCGCGCGGCGATGGCGGACGATCCCCGGTTCCGGCTGATATCCCGGCCGCATGCCGGGTTGTCCGCGGCGCGCAACGCGGGGCTTGCGGCGGCACGGGGGACGTTCATCGGCTTTGTCGATGGTGACGACCGGGTGACGCCCGATTTCCTTGAACGCATGACTGGCGCGCTCGAGGAGACGGGCGGCGACTGGGTGGCCTGTGGCCTGCGCTATGTGTTTCCGGACGGAACGGGGCTGACCCATTCCGCGATCCACGGCGCGCCCGATCTGTGCGCGCACCCGCCGCAGCGCCGCCATGTTTTCGCAGACTGGTCCGGGGTTGTGACGCATTTCCCCTCGGTCTGGAACAAGCTCTATCGGCGCGCGCGTCTCGACGGGATCGCCTTCGACGAGGGGACATGGTTCGAGGATCACGCCTTCTTCCTGCGCGTCGCTGCCCGCACGGATCACCTGATTCACCTGGCCGAGCCGCTCTATCTCCAGACCCGTGGCAGAGCGGGGCAGATCACCGGGCGCGATGACGAGAGGGTGTTCGATCAGTTCGCGGTGCTCGATCGCGCGGGCGAGATCATGGCCGCGGGTCCGCATGACGGCGCGAGCAAGGCCATGGGCCTGCTGGCGCACCGGCTGATCGCCGAGCGCGCCGGCATTCTTGCCGACAAGGAGCGGCGGTCCCGGTTCGCGCGCGAGGCTCGGGCCTTTCTCGAACGCCGGACGCTCGATCCCGGCGCGGCCGATCCCTGCTGGCGCGAGGAGATGGCAGGCCGCCCGCCGCTTTCCGTGCTTGTCCGGTGGGACGGGGGCGATGCGGCACCGCTGCGCGTCACGCTGGAGGCCCTGGCGGGGGGCGCGGTGCGCGGCCACGAGGTGCTGGTTGTCCGGGCGCAGGACGGCAAGCGGCCCTGCCCGTGCGAGCCGCCGCCCGGCATCGCATCGGTCAAGGCCGAGGCCGCGCTCCGGACCGCGCGGGGGGCCTGCGTTCTGGTTCTCGAGGCCGGGGCCCGTCCCGACCCGGAGGACCTGCACCGACAGGCGCGCGCCTTGCTCGAGGCCGGGGGTGATCTCGGCCTGATCGGGGAAGAGGCACCCGCGCGCGGGCGGTTTGCCCCGCTGGCCGCGCTGGCGCGCCAAGTGCCGCTCGGCCACCACCTGTTTCACCGCGAGATGATCGACGCGCATGACCTGCGCCTTGCCGGGCCGGATGGCGGTGCGCTCTGCCTTGCGGCGACGGTGCTTGCCGAGACGGTCGTGGCGCTGCCCGGCCCCGCCGCTGTGGTTCCCTCTGCGCCGCGCCCCGAAACCCTGGCGGAGTTCTGGGCGGCGCATGATGCCGCCCTCGCCTCCGTTCCCGAGGTTGCCCGAGCGCGCCTGCCCCGCGGCTGGGAGCGGCGGCTTTTCCTGCGCGCGCTCTGGCGCGACATTCAGGCGGTCGAGCGGTCGCGCGCGGCGCGTCGGTTCCGGGCGCTCGCCGTGCTCGCCGGTGCGGCCAGGCGCGGCTATGGCCGATGGGCCGATCCGCCGGCCGGGGTGGATACCGATGTGCCGCCGCGTCTGGCCGACCTGCTCGATCGGCGAGCGGCCGCGCGCGCCCTCTTCGGGCGGCCTTCCGCCTCTGCGCCTGTCTGCTTGCCCGAGCCAATCCCGCAGGCACGGCTCATGCCGTTTCGTCTCTCGGGGACGGGCTGGTTGCGGTTTCGCGCGGACCTGCGCCATGCGGCCTATGCCAATATCTCCTTCGTCGCCAGTGATCGCGTCGGCATTCCCTTTCACCTGTCGCTGCGGCGGGACAGCGCCACGGCGGTTCTCAACGACCGTGACGCGGCGGGCCTCTGGCATGAGGAGATCGCGCATGATGCCGCCCTCGGGCCGCGCGTCGTCGAGGGCCTGCTGCGCCTGACGGCGACCGAGGTTCGCATCGTGCTTGACGGGGCGGAGCTTGTCACGGTGCAGGGCGGGACACGCTTTGCCGGTCTTGACGGGATCGCTTTCCTGGAGCTTCAGGGGTCGATCACCTTGCGCGATTCCGCTCCGGCCTGGTCCGGGCAGGGCCTCGCGCTTGACGAGCGATGGCTGCTGCGTGCGCCCGAAGGCACGCGGAGCCTTGTGGCCGGGCATGACGGCACGCGGCTTGCGGCCGAGGCGTCGGACGCGCTGCCGGGGGTTTTCGCGCCCCTGCCCGGCGGGCTCTGGGCCGATCTGCCACAGGGCGCGCCGCTCGACCTGAAGGCCGAAGGACCCGGGCACGCCACGCTATCGCTGACGCGCGAGGCCATGGCGGCGCGGCTCGAGGCGGCGCTGCGCGGCCGGATCGAGACGGATGACGAGATCCGCTGCCTGTCGGTGCTCGAGCATCTGATTCATGGCGGGTTCGCGCCCGCCCTGTCGGCCGAGGCGCAGGATCGCGCGCGCGCGCTTGCCCGGCATTTCGGCCTTTTGTCGGATCTCGGGCTTGCGGCGGAGCCCCCCCGCGCCGCGATGCCCGGCCCGGACCCCGATGAGCGCGAGATCGCGCTTGCGCGGGCGCGCCTTGCGCGGGTTCTGCGCGCAAACCCCGATGCCGATCCGCTCGACGCTCTGCGCGGCCTTGCCCTTCCCCGGACGGCGCAGAAGAGGTTCCTTCTTGCGCTGTCGGATCTCTTCGCCCGCGAAGCGCATGACGGACCCGGCTTTGCCGGGTTTCTGCGAATGGCCCGTGATGCCGGGCTTCTCACCGGTCCGCTTCCGCCCGATACATGGAGCAAGGCGGCCCTCATGCCGCTGCTGGTGGCGGAGGGTCACGGCGATGCGGCGCGCGATGCGCTCTGGTCACTCGCGCCGCGCCGCGCAGAGTGGTTGCCCACGGCCCCGATCGCGCATGTCGCGCGCCATGCGTTGCTGGCGCGCCGGATCGCACCCGCCGACCGCGAGGCGCTGATCTATGGCTACATGGAATTCGTGAGGCGCCGCCTGTCCGATCCCTGGGGGCAGGCGCATTGCCGGGAACTGACGCGCGCCGCCGTGACGCTGCTGCGGCAGCGCGATCTGATGAGCGAACATCTCGGGAGCGATCTCGACGGTTTCTGCCTGACCGCCTACGGGCTGTCGCGGGAATTCTGGCAGGCGGTGGAGGAACAGGAGGGCCTGAGACCGGGTCCGCGTCTGGAGGAAGCCCGGTCGGCATACCGGGCGCTGGAGGCGGCGCAGACCGGTCCGCGCGCCGGGGCCGCCGAGGCGCTTCGCTTCTTCCGGGCGGCGGGGAATGCGGATGCTGCGCGCATCGCGCGCGAGTTGAAGGTCGCGGAACCGGCGCAAAACCCGCGCGAAAAGGTGCGCGCGGCGGCCCGCCCGGGCGCGGCAGATGTGCCGGAGGATGAGCGGGCGCTGCTGGCTGCCGCGCTTCCGGACCTTTACCCCGATCTGCCGCGCCCGGCCCATGCAACGCTGCAACGCGACTGTGCGCGCCTCATCGAGGCCGCGCTTGCCGCGCCTCACAGCGTGGCGCCTCCGGCGCTTCTCGACCGGCTCGATTTGCTCGCCGATGCACGCACGCAGTTCCTCGGCTTCGGGCTTGGCCTGTCGCTTCTCGCGGGGCTTGGCGAGACCGCGCCGATGCGCGATGCCCTGCGCGACTGGCTCGGCAAGCGTGCCGCAGGGCCGGGCGTGCCGGGCGGGTCCGCCCTGGCAGACGCCCCCCCAGTGCGGCAGGGCATGGCCCGGCTCCATGCCGCGTGCCCTTCGGATTTCGTGACGCTCTTCGGCGCGTCGGAACTGCCTGTGCTGCCGCCGCGCTGCGCATCGCTGCCACCTGCCCATCCGCTCTACGATGTGCTTGTCGTGGTCTTCAGCTGCGTCCCCTATCTGGAGACCCGCGGACCGGCCCTGCGCGCAGGCTGGCTGCGCCTGCTGGCCGGGATGGGCATTCCCCATGTCATCGTGACCGGCGGTGGCGATGGCACGCTTTCGGGCGATGTGCTGCGGCTCGATGCGCCCGACGATTACGAGGGCCTGCCGCAAAAGACCCTTACCGCGATCCGCTGGGTGCGGGAGGAGACCGATTTCGGCCATATGCTCAAGATCGACGACGATTGCTTTCTCAACGCGCCCGCCTTCTTTCGCGCGCTCAACTATCGGCGCTTCGATTATTACGGGCGCAGGCTGAGCCTCATGCCCGGTCAGATGGATCGCCGCTGGCATCAGGACAAATCGGCCTCAAAAGGGGCGCGGCGCGGCTTCGACAAATCGCCCGAACCGTCGGCCTATGCCGATGGCGGCTCGGGCTATGTGCTCGGCCGCCGCGCCATGGAGGCGGTTCTCTCGGCGGCCGAAAGCGCCGATGGCAGGCTGCTTGCGCAGGTGTCCTTCATGGAGGACAAGCTGGTTGGCGATCTTCTGTCGCTGCGCGGGATCGAACCGGCCGAGGACGGTTATTACACCGCCGTGCGCCGCCGTCGCCACCGCGACGCGATTCCCGTGTCGTCCTGGCAGAACGGGTTCCTGGCAAGCGCCGCCATGCCGGTGCAGATGGTCCATCTCGACCGGGCCGCCGATCAGGCCCCGGCGCTTGCGCGGCTCGCCACGCCCGCGCTCTGGCCGAAGAAGATCTGGCCCTCGTTCCAGGAGGCGCGGCTGGGATCGCAGAGCAACGCGCTCGATCTCGTCTCGTCCGGGTCGAGCGCCGAGGCTGCCCGCGCGGCCGCCCTCGCGGTGGTTGCGGTAATGCGCAACGAGATGTTCCTTGCGCCTCATTTCCTGCGCCACTACCGAAGCCTTGGCGTGGAGCGGTTTCTCATCGCCGATAACGGATCGGATGACGGGACACTGGAATACCTTGCCGAACAGCCCGATGTGACGCTCTTTTCCGTCGATACCGATTACCGCCATGCGGCCTATGGCGTGGCCTGGCAACAGGCGATGCTGGCCGAGTTCCGGCTTGGGAAATGGTCGCTTGTCGCCGATGCCGACGAGCTGCTTGTCTGGCAGAGGAATCAGAGCCAGAGCCTGGCCGCGCTGCTTGCCTCGCCCGCCTTCGACGGGGCAGAGGCGGCGCGGCTCTTCATGATCGACATGTATCCCGGCGGCCCGCTGGAGCGCGCCGATTTCGCCTCGGGCGATCCCTTCGCCGAGGCGGGCTTTGCCGACAGGGTGCCGCTTCTCGAGGATTCGCCGGCGCGCGGCCCGTTCTCGGACCAGCCGACCTGGACCTCGGCCCTGCGCCACCGCCTCATTCCCGGGGCTCGCGCCGAGCTCTTTGTCGCGCAGAAGATCGCGCTCTTGCGCTATCACCCGTTCATGCGGCTCTCGGCCGGGCTTCATTACGTGGGCGGGGTCCGGCTCGCGCGGCGCGAACTGCTCCTCGGGCATTTCAAATACAATGCCGAGTTCCGCCGCAAGGCCGAGGTGGAGGCCGCGCGCGGCCAGCATTGGGACAATGCCGAGGAATATCGCAAGTATCTGGCGCTTCTGAGCGAGGGGCGCAGCGTGATCTTCGATCCGGGCGTGTCTCTGCCCTGGCAGGAGGTGCCCTTCGTGGCGGCGCGCCTCGACTGAGGCTCAGGACCAGCCGTAATGCCCGGCGAGTTCCGCCACATGCGCGGCCATGGTCACGGGCGGGCGGGCGTTTTGCCAGTAGCGACCGGTGTCGATGCGCCCTGAAAGCAGCGCCGCGATCCGGTCGTGAAAGGCTGCCGCGTCGCCCGCGGCAAAGACCATCTCCGGGCAGTTGCCCAGCTCCTGCGCGCCGCCCATGTCCGAGGTCAGGAGCGGGATGTGACGGGCATGCATCTCGATCGCCACCTGCGGCAGGTTGTCATGCCAGAGCACGGGCACCACGCCCACATCGACCTGCGCCAGCAGCGCATCGAGCCCGTCATGGGCATATCCATCGTGATGCAGGAGCCCGCCAAGGCGCTGACCGAGCGCGGCAAGACGGGTCATCGCCTCGGCCTCGCCGCGGCGCGCGGCGACGACCAGCCGCAGCCTGCGGGAAAGCGGAAGGGGCAGGGTTTCGAGCGCATCGAGCAGGAAGAAGAACCCCTTGTCGCGCCGCATGTAGCCCAGATAGGCCAGCGTCAGGCTGCCATCGGGGCGGGGCAGCGGCCCGCGCGGCGCCGTGCGGTGGAACGCCTCGGCCTCGCGCGTGCCGATCCGGCAGGTGCGCGCGCGCTCCGGCGCGATGCCGTAACGGATGGCCAGATCGCGCACCGCGTCCGAGACGCAGAGCACCGCGTCGCAGTGGGTGTTGAGCGCCTTGACCATCGCGCGGCGGCGGGCGGCAAAGGCATGGGCGTCTCCGGCGATGGCCGGGTCCGGCCGGGTTCTCGCACCGCCCCGGATCCGGCGCAGGATCCGCATTCCCCAGCGAAACAGCGGATCGAAACCCCGCCCGCCCGGCGCGATGCCAAGGCATTTGAGCCGGTAGGCCACGCCATTGGCGAGCCGGATCAGGCGCGGGTCGGGGCGGTGCGGCAGGCAATCCACGCAAGCCCGGCCGCCCGCGAAATCCTCGCAACTGTGCCGTTCCCGATGCCAGAGATTCACCTGCGGGCAGACGGGGTAGTAATTGTGAAGCATGAAGACCACGCGCGTTCCCGGCGCGATCTCCTTCAGGCGCAGGACGGATGCGGGCAGCCCTTCGAGATTGTTGAAATGCACCGCGTCATAGGGACCGGTGGCGCGCAGGAAATCGAAGAAGGCGGCCTCGGTCGCCGGGTGGGAGAGCTGGGCCGGATCGCCGAAACTGTGATGGGCCGGGGCCATGACGCCGGCATTGACGATCTCGAAGCGGCGCGCGCGGTCGGTCCCGGGGCCGTGGCGAATGCGTTCCCAGCGGGGGGCGCGCGCGGTGATGTCATGGGAGATGCCGGAGGCGAGGAAGATGGCCTCGATCCCGGGCCGCGCGGCCAGTTCCGCCATGAGATTGCGTTGATAGACCGAAACCCCGCCGCCGCGCCCTTCGGGATCGAGGTAATCCACCCAGTTGACGAAGAGCACGCGGCGCATCTGCTCAGATTTCCGGCTCGAGCCAGTGGCCGAAGCCGATCTCGCGGAAGTAGCGGGCAATCGGCTCGGGATGGCGGAAACGGGCGAGGATGTCGTTCGGGTTCTGCTTGACCAGCGGGCTTTTCATTTGCGGATCGGGATCGACGCCGAGGAACCGGGTGATCCGTTCGGCGAAACCCGGTGCGAAAAGCTCGCGGTATTCGATGCGGAGGCGGCGATTGGGCAGGCTTTCGAGCCAATGGGCAAAGAGCGCGTCCATGCTCGCGATCTCGTGCCAGCGCTGGCAGATCCGGCGCGGGCCGACATCGATTCTTTCGTGGATATGGGCATCGGGCCGGGTCTGCGCCCATCTCAGCGACGTCTCGGCCTTGATCAGCGAGGAGACCTGCGCGAGCCGGTTCTCGCGCCAGACATGGATGAGGTCGATCTCCGGGTGATCGGCCAGCCGCTTGAGGATGCGCACATTGTGCCCGAGCATGTATTTGAACCCCACCCGCAGGATGCCCGGACGGGCGGCCGCCTCGAAGACCCGTTCCATGAAGATCAGCGGCGTGCGGTCACGCGCGAGCAGGTGCGCGGGCGTCTCGTCCCGGTCCCGCACGCCGACGATGGCATAGGGGTTGAACTGCTCGCCGCTGCAATGGATCGCGGGATGGGCGTTGAGCAGCGTCATCAGATAGGTCGTGCCGCTGCGCGGCAGCCCGATGATGAGAAAGCGGCGCGCAGGCGCGGGACTGTCTGCGGAAAGGGGCAATGCAGGGACCGTTGCTTGGTTCTATCCGCTTCCTTTTCGCCCATTGTCGCGGTGCCCTCAAGGACGGCCTGCTTGCGGGCCTCATGCGGATATGCCTAGGGTGAAGCCGCAGAGGCCGGGATGACAGGACGGGCGATGAGCCAGGAGATTGCCAGGGCGCGGGACGAGGCGCTTGCCGCGCTCGATGCGTTTCGCGCCGCGCTGGCGCGGTTCCGGCGCGCGGCGGGCGCGCCGCCGCTCTTCCTGCTCGAGAAGCCCGCCCCCGAATTGCCGCAGGCCGCGCTCGAGGAGTGCCGGGTCTTCGCCACCCGTCACCAGATGATGCGGGCACTTGTGCGCGGAGGCATCGGCGGAGAGATCGGTGTGCAGCACGGGCATTTCTCGCGTTTCCTGCTGGACGAGATCGCGCCGGAGCGTCTGCATCTCTTCGACATGAGCGACCGCCTGCTGCGGCCGGATGTGCGCAGCGACCCCCGCGTCGAGATGCATCTCGGCGATTCGCCGAGCGAACTCCGCAAGCTGCCCGAGGCGCGTTTCGACTGGCTCTATATCGACGGCGATCACAGCTATGCGGGCGTCTGCCGGGACACGCGCGTCGCCGTGACGCGGCTGCGCGAGACCGGCCTGCTGATCTTCAACGACTATACGCCCTGGTCGCCCGGCGAGGCGATGGCCTATGGCGTGATGGCCTGCGTCAACGAGACGGTGCGCGCGGGCTGGAAAATGGCGGGGCTCGCGCTGACCGCGAACGGGTATTTCGATGTGGCGCTGCGCCGCGCGTGAGGCGCGTCAGGCTCTCTGGAGCATCCGGCGGTGCACCTCGATCGCCTCTTCCACATCGTCGAAATAGCGCAGACGCCCGCCTTCGAGCACGAGCCCCGCCGAGCAGAAATCGCGCACCTGCCCCATTTCGTGGCTGACGAGGATCGCGCCGGCATGGCGCATGCGATCGACGAAAACCCGGCGGCTCTTGGCGCGGAAGGCGGCGTCGCCCACGGATGTGACCTCATCCACCAGATAGGTGTCAAAGCGGATCCCCATGGAGGCGCCGAAGGTCAGCCGCGCGCGCATACCGGCCGAGTAGCTGCGCACGGGCATGTGGAAATGCTTCCCCAGATCGGCGAAATCGGCCACGAAATCGACCAGTTCCCCGGCATCCACGCCATAGATGCGGGCGATGAAGCGGATGTTTTCGGCACCGGTCAGATCGCGGTGGAAGGAGCCGCCGAAGCCCACCGGCCAGGACACCAGACCGTGGCGGATGACCCGGCCCGAATCGGGGCGCAGGCTGCCGGCCACCAGTTGCAGCAGCGTCGATTTGCCGGCCCCGTTGCGCCCCAGAAGCGCGACGGAGACGCCTTCGGGCAGGCTCAGGGTCTGGTTGTCGAGCACCAGTTTGCGCGTGTCGCGCACCCGGAAGCTCTTGGTGAGGCGTTCGAACCGGATCACGCCCGCCCCCTCAGTCCCGGTCGCGGATCGCGTAATAGACAAGCACCATCACCGCCCAGGAAAGCACCAGGAAGAGCCCCGAGAGAAGCTCGATCAGCAGGCGGTCGGGATACTCGCTCGATTCCGCCAGCGTCGGCTCGATATAGGTGGCGAGATAGCGGCTCTGGCGAGAGGCCTTGGCGCGGGCCACGTCGAGCGCGGCAAGCGCGGCGCGATAGGTCTCCTCGGCAAATTCCCGGTCCACCTGGAGCGCCTCGTATTCGGCGATGAGGCGCGGATAATCCTCTCCGCCCGCGCCGCCGGTCTCGGAGGCGAAGGCGTCGCGTTCGCGGGCGATCCTCTCGCGGATGACCTCGATCTCACGCGCGGACTGGAGCTTGCGCGGATCGTTCTCGGTGGTGTTCTGATCGAGGATGTCATAGGCGATGAGCGCCTGCGCCAGTTGTTGCTGGAGGTTGTTGATCACCCCCATGCGGCCCTGGATATCGGCGGCGGGATCGACGATCTGGGTGCGTGTGCGAAAGGTGGTGAGCGCCTCGCGCGCCGCCTTGAGCCGCGCGACCGCCTCGTCCAGATCGGCCTCGGCATAGCGCATGGCGTCGGCCCGGGCGCGTTCGTTGAGGCGGTTGATCATCTCCTGGCTCTGGCGGAGGATTTCGGTGGCGATGGCCCGGGCCATCTCGGGGCTGTAGGCCACCACCTGGACCTCGATCAGGCCCGAGCGCTGATCGTAGGACAGCCGCAGGATGCGCCGCCAATACCATTCGAGATCCTCGATGCTGGCCTCGGGCCAGAGCGCGAAGACCGGATCGCGCCGCCAATGGGCGGCGAAATGGGCGCGCAGGCCGAGTTTGGCCTCCACCTCGCGCACCATGGTCTGGCTGAGGATGAACTCGTAGAGAATGTCGCCATCCGACGAGAGGCTGGAGCCGGTGAGCGCGGTCAGCCCGCCAAGGATCTCGGAGGCGCCGCCGGTCTCTTCCTGGCGGACGGTAAAGCCCGTGACCGAGCCATAGCGATCTTCGGCCACGAACCACAGATAGGCCGAGATCGCCGCCGAAGGCAGCAGCACCAGGAGCACGAAGGACCACAGAAGTCCGCGATGCCGGCGGCGCAGCCGTGCCGGGCCGACCGGCGGGCGAATGGCCACAAGCCCCTTCGGCTGCTTGGGCTGGGTGTTCATCCTGCCGTCATCCGGTAAGTTTCCATTTCCCCGTCCTGTCTACATACTGACCCCCGAAAGGGCCAGCACGAGAATCATGCCGGAACACGCCGCCACCGCCCCGCCCGCCGCCGCGCGCCGCAGCTTCCGCAGCCTGCGCGCGATCGCGGCGCTGATGCTGCGGGAGATGGCAACGCGCTATGGCCGCTCACCCGGCGGCTATGTCTGGGCGCTTCTCGAGCCGCTTGGCGCGATCGCCATTCTGGCAATCGGCTTCTCCTTGATCATTCGCGCCCCCTCGCTCGGCAACAGTTTCCTGCTCTTCTACGCGACCGGCTTCATGCCATTCATTCTTTACCAGGACCTTTCCAACCACGTCGCCCGCTCGGTGAATTTCTCGCGCGCGCTGCTTCACTATCCTGTGGTGACCTGGGTGGATGCGCTCGCCGCGCGCTTCGTGCTCAACATGCTGACGGGGATCCTCGTGGCCGTGATCGTGCTGGGGCTGGTGGCGTCGATGACCGAGACGCGGACAACCTTCGACGTGGTGCCGGTTCTGCAAGCGATGGCGCTGGCGATCCTGCTGGGGGGCGGGATCGGCGTGCTCAACTGCGCACTGTTCGGGCTTTTCCCCGTCTGGATGCAGGTCTGGTCGATCGCCACGCGCCCGCTTTTCCTGGTTTCCGGCGTGTTCTTCCTCTACGAGGACATGCCCGCGAAGGTGCAGGCGATCCTGTGGTGGAACCCGCTCATCCACATCACCGGCATCATGCGCGAGGGGTTCTATGCCAGCTATCAGGCCAGCTATGCCAGCGTGATCTTCGTGGCGCTCACGGGGCTTCTGGCGCTGTTCTTCGGGGTGGTTCTCATGGGGCGCTATCACCGCGACATCCTTCAGAACGGTTGAGCGAGGCCCAGAGGCGCACCCGTTCATGCGGGATGGAGGTACGCTGCGCCACACCGTCGCGCAGCGCGCGCGCCATGAGCCGCAACGCCCGCCCGCCGCCCTCGGGGTGACGTGCCGCGGACCAGAGCCATTTCGGCACGATCACGAAGAGCGCGGGCCAGAAGAACGCCCCTGCCACCGCGCGATAGACGAGAAGAAGGTTGCGGTGGTAGTAATAGAGCCGCCAGATCGGCGAGAGGTGCCGCCCCGCGCCAAGGCTCCGGCAGTCATGCTCGAAGCGCAGCGACGGCACGAAGACGAGCCGACCGCCCCGCGCCGAGAGCTGCAGCGTGTAGAGCGTGTCATCGCCATAGAGGAACAGGCCCGCATCGGGCATCCCCGCAAGCGCCACGGCACGGCGCGACAGGAACAGCCCCACGAAAGAGGCCCCGTCAATCCGCCGGGGGTCCGCGTCCGGGGCATAGGCATCGGGCGCGAGATGAAAGCCGCGTCGCCCCCGCAGGACGCTGCGCCAGAACACGCGACGATCCGCGAAGGGGTTGCAGGACGGGCAGTTCATCGGCGCGATGCGGCCGTCCGGCAGAAAGACCGCGGCGGCCAGCGCGTCCCAGCCGCTCCGGTCCTGCGCGTGAAAGGCGGCCAGCGTCCCCGGATAGGGCCGGGCGTCGTCATCCATCACGAGCGTCCAGTCGGCATCGTGACGATCGCGCGCCCGAGCGATCCCGGCGGCAAACCCGCCCGCGCCGCCGGTGTTGGTCTCAAGGCGCAGCACGTCGAGTCGCGGATCGTCCAGCCCCTCCAGATAGTGCGCCGTCCCGTCGGAGGACGCATTGTCAACGACGACAAGCGCCGCGAGCAGCGCGGGCGGGTTCTCGAGCAGGCGGGCAAGTGTCGCGCGCAGCTGTGACAGGCGATCATATGTGACCACCACCGCCACGAGGCGCGATCCGTGTGATGTGGCGGTCACGGCGTGCTCCTGAAAAGGTTCCCGACCGTGTTCACCAAAAACCACGTCGCTGTCAAACCCGTGCGCCGGAATTGACGCGGGCGCGCAGGCTGATACCAAGCGCCATGCTCGACGTGTTTCTGCAGACCCTTCCCTTCTTCCTGATCATCGGCCTTGGCTACGGGGCCGGGTGCCGCGGATTCTTCTCGCAGGAGGGCACGGCGTGGCTGACGAAATTCGTGTTCTATTTCGCGCTTTCGGCGATGCTCTTCCGCTTCTCGGCCAATCTCTCGCTTGGCGAGGTGCTGGACTGGCAGGTGGTGCTTGCCTATCTCGCGGCGACTCTGGTGGTGTATCTGCTGGTCACGGGCATCGCGTGGCTGCGCGGGTTGCGCACGGAGGAGGCGGCGATCGAGGCGCAGTGCGCGGTAATCGGCAATGTCGGCTTTCTCGGGGTTCCGATGCTTGCCATGCTGATGGGCGAGGCGGCGATCGGGCCGGTCATGCTGGTCCTGGCGGTCGATCTGCTGGTCTTCGGCTCGCTGGTGGTGATCCTGATCACCGGCGCGCGGGACGGGCGCATGTCTGTGCGCATTCTGGGCAGCATCGGGCTGGGTCTCGTGCGCAACCCGATGATCGTGGCAATCGGAGCGGGCTTTGCCTGGTCGGCGCTGCGCCTGCCGACCCCCGAGACGATGAACGCCTTTCTGGCCATCCTGGGCGGGGCGGCGACGCCCGGCGCGCTCTTTGCCATCGGCGCATCGCTGGCGGCGAAATCGGCGGAACGGCCCCATGTCGCGCTCTGGCTGTCGCTGTGCAAGCTGGTGCTGCATCCTTCGGCGGTGGCCGTCTCGGTGCTCTGGCTCTTCGAGGTGCCGCCCTATACCGCGGCGGTGGTGATCGCGGCGGCGGCCCTGCCGGTGGCGGGCAATGTCTTCATCATCGCGCAGAGCTATGGCGTGGCCCCGCGCCGGGTCTCCTCGGCCATCCTCATTTCAACGGTGGCGGCGGTGGTCAGCCTGGCGCTGGTGATCGGCTGGGCGGGCAGGCTCTACTGAGCGCCGCCTGCCACGCCCGGCCACTTCCCCCGCGTCGCGCGCTCTGCCATACTGCCGCCCAATCCATAAAAGCGAACGAGCAGCGGCATGAACGATCTTCTGACCCCTTCCAACGCCTCCGCCTATGATGCCTCCTCCATCCAGGTGCTCGAGGACATGGAGCATGTCCGCCTGCGCCCGGGCATGTATATCGGCGGCAAGGACGACCGCGCCCTGCATCACATGGTGGCCGAGATCATCGACAACTCGATGGACGAGGCGGTGGCGGGCCACGCCACCTGGATCGAGGTGGAACTGCACGAGAACGGCCATGTCAGCGTGCGCGACAACGGGCGCGGCATCCCCGTCGATCCGCATCCCAAGGATCCGGGCAAGACCGCACTGGAAATCATCTTCTGCACGCTCAACGCAGGCGGCAAGTTTTCCGGCGACAGCTATCAGACCTCGGGCGGGCTGCATGGCGTCGGCTCTTCGGTGGTCAACGCGCTTTCCGATCACCTGAGCGTCGAGGTGGCGAGGGGCCGCGAGCTTTACCGCATGCGCTTCTCGCGCGGCGTGCCGCAGGGTCCGCTGGAGCGGGTGGGGGCCGCGCCCAACCGGCGGGGCACCTCCGTGACATTTCATCCCGATCCCGAGATCTTCGGTGCGCTCCGGCTCAAGCCGGCGCGGCTCTTCAAGATGGCGCGCTCCAAGGCCTATCTCTTCTCCGGTGTCGAAATCCGCTGGAAGAGCGCCATCGAGGACGGCGAGACCCCGCTTGAGGCCACGTTCAGGTTCCCCGGCGGCCTGGCCGATTACCTGAACGAGACGTTGAATGGCGCCACCACCTATGCCGAGCGCCCCTTCACCGGCGCGGTGGAGTTCCGCGAGAAGTTCGGCGTGCCGGGCAAGGTGGAATGGGCGATCAACTGGACCCCCGCGCGCGACGGGTTCCTGCAATCCTATTGCAACACCGTGCCCACGCCGGAGGGCGGCACGCATGAGGCCGGGTTCTGGGCGGCGATCCTCAAGGGGATCAAGGCCTATGGCGAGCTCGCGAACAACCGCAAGGCGGCGCAGATCACGCGCGAGGATCTGCTGTCGGGCGGCTGCGCGCTCGTCTCCTGCTTCATCCGCGAGCCGGAATTCGTGGGCCAGACCAAGGACCGGCTGGCCACGACCGAGGCCGCGCGCATGGTCGAGGGGGCGGTGCGGGACCATTTCGACAACTGGCTTGCGGCGGATACGAAATCGGCCGGGGCGATCCTCGATTTCCTCGTGCTGCGCGCCGAGGAGCGGCTGCGGCGGCGCCAGGAGAAGGAGACGGCGCGCAAGACGGCGACGAAGAAGCTGCGCCTGCCCGGCAAGCTGGTGGATTGCTCGGCCTCCTCCCGCGAGGGAACCGAGATCTTCATCGTCGAGGGGGATTCGGCGGGCGGCTCGGCCAAGATGGCGCGCGACCGGCGCACGCAGGCGCTTTTGCCGCTGCGGGGCAAGATCCTCAACGTGCTGGGGGCGGCGTCCTCCAAGCTGGGGTCGAACCAGGAGATCAACGACCTGACCCAGGCGCTCGGCGTGGGCCTCGGCACCAGGTTCAACCTCGACGATCTGCGCTACGAGAAGGTCATCATCATGACCGATGCGGATGTGGACGGGGCGCATATCGCCTCGCTGCTGATGACCTTCTTCTTCACCCAGATGCGCCCGATGATCGACGCGGGGCATCTCTACCTTGCCTGCCCGCCCCTGTATCGTCTGACGCAGGGGGCGAAGCGGGTCTATTGCCTTGACGAGGCCGAGCGCGATCTGTGGCTGGAGCGGGGCCTTGGCGGCAAGGGCAAGATCGACGTGAGCCGCTTCAAGGGGCTGGGCGAGATGGACGCCAAGGATCTGAAGGAGACGACGATGGACCCGGCCTCGCGCAAGCTCATCCGCGTGACCATCGACGAGGACGAACCCGGCGAGACCGGCGACCTGGTGGAGCGGCTGATGGGGAAAAAGCCGGAACTGCGGTTCCAGTATATCTCGGAGAATGCGCGGTTTGTGGAGGAGTTGGATGTTTAGTCGTCAAAGAGCCAATCTGGCCGTTCACTGTAACATCGCTCGTAGTTGTGATTGCCTTCTTTCGCCGCTTCGAACTCAGCTTCATTTTCCTTTTCTGAGATTTCGATTCCTATTCGGATAAGGTCAAGTACATGGAGCTCGTCTTCGATAGGTCCAACTGGTTCTAACACATAAGTTGTATTGTTAATTTTGGCTTGCGCGACCTGAATGGCCGCACCCATGGCTTCAACTGCTTCTCGAATTTCGCCAAACTCCGGATTCTGGGAAACTATTTCACCTCGGGCTATTTCTAGGTCACGATGTGCGATTGACTTATGCCTTATTTCTTTCAGCGGGCGCAAAGTTTCCTTAACTTTATTAACTTCGATCTCGAAACCCTCCCTGCCGGACCACTCGCCATAGATTGACGTGTCAAGCAATAAAGAAAGTACAAGGTTTTTACGAGCAGTAGGGCCGCGCCCAGATACCTGGCTTCCTGCGACACGAAAAATTCCCGTTATAATGGTTGCAATTAATGCTTCTTGAACTTGCACAAAAAAGAAAGATGACGCTTTGTTCATAAGATCAATGCGTTCCCGCTTCGGGCCGAAAAGGCTGTGAAACAGAGAGAAATGGGTGCGAAGCCAAACATAGTCATTCGTCAGAATGGAAAGGTCTCTTTTCAAATCCTGCATTGGTTGCTCCGATCCCGTACTCGTCGGAAAAACTTATAGCAGATTTGAGCACGAGACAAACAATCCAGCAAGCATACTTGCGCGAAACGCACCGAAGGTGCCGCGCGATCGCCGGGCCGCCCGCCGCACCGGAGGTGCGCCAACTAAAATCGGCACGCCTTTGGCGAGACGGCACGGCGATTTGGCTGCCACCTGCGCATCGCTCTGATGTCTTGCGGACTTGACCCCCCATGAAGTCCCCATGACCCCTGTCGGATCGCCGCGCGCGCGGCGCTCTTCCGACCAAAGGGCGCGAAACATCCCGGGAGATCCCCGCTTTCGCGGTTGGTCTGATCCCCGGAAGCCGGACCGGATCGCGCTGGAGTTTTCCGCTACGATTTCCCGGCTGGGAGGGGAGCGGACTCACATGACGGCATCGAAATGTTCGGACGCGCAGAAGGCGTTCATCATCAAGCACGGCGAAGAAGGCACGTCGGTTGCCGAGATCTGCCGCAAGGCCGGGATCAGCCAGGCCACCTGCTTCAACTGGAAGAAGAGGTATGCCGGCTTGCCGCCGACCGGGATGAAGCGGCTGAAGCAGATCGAGGACGGGAACGGCCGGTTGAAGAAGATCGTGGCGGACCCGACGCCGGACCGCGAGATGTTGCAGGACGTCATCCGCCGAAAGACCCGAGGCCTGGCCGCATGCGCGAACTGGTTCGCGGGACGTGCAGCGATCGGGCGGTCTCGATCCGGACGGCGTGAACGCGCACCGGGTCTTGACGCTTGCAGAGGCTGGCGAAAAGTTGGAGGGTTGGCGCAGATACCATAACGAGGAACGGCCACACGGCGCGATCGGCATCAAGCGCCCGATCACGCTGACGAAATCGGGGGCATCACCAGCCTGTCACCGTGATCGAAGCCGGAAAACTCCCGCCAAGGGCGGTAGCAGGCTCGGGGGCGGACCACCGCCCACCGACCGAACAAACCGTGAGCATTTGCCGTGTCTTCCTGCAATCCCACAATCGTTCTTCTTCTCAATTCCTGACCTTGTATCCTGCCCTTGTCGAGATAGTATGCGGGCGGAGGACCCCATGATTATCCACTTAATTGACCGATTGAACGAAACCGTTGGCAGACTCGTCTCTGTGGTGGCGATCGTGTTCGCGGCGTTCATCATCTATGACGTATTCATGCGTTACGTGCTCAACGATCCCACCCGCTGGGCGTTTGACGTCACAAAGCAGATGTTCGGCTTCTACTTTGTGCTGCTCGGCGGCTACGCGCTACGGCATCAGGCGCATGTGCGGGTGGATCTGCTGACCGCCAATCTGTCCGAGACACCGGCGCGTATTGTCGATGCTCTGGGCTATCTGATCTTCTTCTTTCCCTTCGCCTGGGTGTTCACGACCCGTTCCTATGAATTTGCGATGCGGTCCTATGCGCAGGGTGAAACCACCTATGGCTCGGTGCAATTGCCCGTCTATCCGCTCAAGATGGCGATGGCTGCGGCGGCGGCCCTGCTCTTGTTGCAGGGGATCGCAGAGGTTCTGAAACTCGTATTCAATCGTCAGGAGGTGCGCAGTGACGCCTGAAGTCATCGCCCTGTGCATGTTCGGCCTGCTGCTGCTTGGCCTCTTCATGGGCCATCCGCTGGCCTTTGTACTGGGCGGCACCGCCGTTCTGGGCGCGCTGATCGCGGGCAAGCCGATGGTGCTGGGCATCGTCATCAACCGCATCTTCGGCGATGTGCTGGATAATTTCACGCTGATTGCCATTCCGCTGTTCGTGCTGATGGCCCGGTTTCTCTCGGACAGCGGCGTTACCGACCGAATGTTCGAATCCCTCCGGCTGATGATGTCCAATGTGCGCGGCGGTCTGGCACTGGCGGTCGTGTTCTTATCGATCCTCTTGGCGGCGACCACCGGCATCATCGGTGCCTCGATCACCGTGATGGGCGTCATGGCCCTGCGCCCGATGCTGCAATATGGCTATAGCCCGACGCTTACCACCGGCGTCATCGCGAGTTCGGGCTGCCTCGGCATTCTCATTCCGCCCTCGATCATGCTCATCCTGATGGCCAGCTACTCGCCGCTCTCGGTGGGCGAACTGTTTGCCGGTGCAATGATCCCCGGCATATTGCTCGGACTGCTTTACGCCGTCTGGGTCGTGATCGTGGCCT
>MDTD01064480.1_pt1 | contig 23260 bp, 24 predicted proteins | sample 811221 | NCBI WGS metagenome assembly MDTD01 (sample SAMN05326646, study PRJNA326480) | marine metagenome | isolation source: seawater | place: Pacific Ocean: South West | collected 2011 | reverse complement strand
TTAGTTTTTCGGCTTGACGATAGTGATGACGATAGTGATGACGATAGCGACGATGAAATTAACCAACCTGTTGAAGGTTATTGGAGCCCTGAAGAACCATTATATGATCAAACAACGTCAGGACATCAAGGTCATCAACAACAAGATCAGCAATTACAAGATGATTACGACTATGAATATGGTTTTTATGATCCAGGACCAGCTAATTTAGAGGAAGCGATTAGAGAATATGAAGAACGATACGCCCCCTCGCGTGCAAGCAAGTAGGTAGCATAGAAACTTGTCAAAAATATATCCTTTCCGCTTCGGTGGAAAGGATATAATTACGTTACTTTAAAATGATTTTATTAAACTTGTATTTCCAGTGAATCGGATATGTTAAAATCAACACAAAATCAACAAAAAACGGATATGGATATGTCACCTGAAAGTACAGGTGATGAGGCGCTGCTAGATATGATCCAGCAAGATCTAGATATGATCCAGCAAGACGAGCCGGTATATAACTCTCTAGAAGGCCCGGTTTGGTATACCGCGCTGTCACAACCAGTTTTAATTTTCCAAGGAAAATCCTGGACAACTGAGCAAGTTTTACTTGCTCAGTTAAAACACATGACAAGCAAGGGTTGGTATCCTAAGATTATGTACCCTCAGGGCGCTGGAGAAGAGCATATACGCATGACAAACTTGCCTTTGTTCCACGAAATGTTGGCAAAATACACCAGGGATCTTGAACCCTATAGAAAACAAGAATTCATCTTTGAATCACGAAAAGCCTCCCAAACATTTTTTCAAGCAGCGATTGCAGGGCTTTGCGAAGAAGCCTCGTGGTTTCACTCGGATTTACTTGAAGTCCCCGGGCGTCAGATTGGCGATATCACTGTGGATTCATTTAATTGCGCAGTTGAAACTATAGGCGGGGAATCAAAGAAGAGCGAATTTAAGCCAAAATCAGACGAAAATTTGCCGAGTTGGTTTACAGATAGTTTGTTGGGTTTTACCAGCCCTCGAACAAACAAAAAAACAGGAGCTACAACTTGCACTGCTGTTTTAATGTTTGATCCAACGAGGGTGCCTAACACTCCGACACCCGCCGCGGAAGATCTTCCGGCCAGGGATCGAGCCAAACAGTTACCTCAAAAATCACGGAAGCCATTTGAGGGGGGATTTTCTAATGTCATCTCACATGTTAAAAGGTATGATTGTCCTCATGCTTTTTACAAACATTTTCCTGGGATTGATGTAGATCTTGGGAAAAAAGAAAAAGAAAGGTGGGAAACGTTTTCGCGATGCACTTACAATTACGAAGATTTGCAAATGCATATGGACTCCAAATCATCTAGTGTATTTAAGCAAATTTGTCAAGGAAGTCTTACCGCGTCACCCGTATGCAGAGCAGAGGTTAGCGGAGCATGTGTGATTTTTCGCTACGAACCAAAGAAAACCGCAGAAGGCGAAGATTCTTCAGAGGACCGTTTTTTGTATGATTTGTTTGTAGGGGACCGTCATACATTCCCTCCGGATCTCGCGGCGTCCTGGGTACAGAATTTTCACGGAGGACGCTGCAAAGACGGGAAAATTGACGAAGAGACAGCTCCTTATCAAAATTATACGCAAAATATCGAGATTTTCCCAGTCTTATCTCGTGAAAATTACTTTACGTCACTGGCAAGCTGGCGTAGCGGAAAAGAAAGCTCTGCTTCTGCTATTTTTGGAGTATCAAAATCTGATTTAGTTTCCACAATGTGTCCGTGTACTGGGGTGTACAGAGTTGTCTGGTGGGACGAGTATAACTCTCCTGAAACACTACGCGAAAGTTTATGGTTGATTGTGATTTCTGAAGATGATAGACGCTGGCCATGTCGGGGTTACAATGAAGAGGAAAAACGTTGGGTTCATTTTGATTTTGAAAAGGCGTTACAGCCGATCTTGTGTAGAAACCCTTTTTATCAAGCTGCCTGTGTTTCATCAAAACTTCGCAAAGCAAACCCTAACTCTTGGAAGGTCCAGGGTTTTATGAGTATGGTTGATTTCGCGGGCGTGAAACATATACATTCAGCCATATTGTTAGATCATAGAAAAGAAGACCTTACCTTAAACTTGAGTAATGACTCAGGCTTTGATATTAACTCAGGGTTTAAGTTCTAGTGTGTTTAAATTGATAATTTTTCAGCAAAAAACGCAAATCGAGATATGTCACATAAAACACAGCAACCCGAGAATATGACACCTGATGTTGAATATTACAAAGAACAACTGGAAACTCATGTTAAAAACCGTATACACAAAGTAAAACATTTGCTCAATATTTTACCCTCGAATTTTACTTTTAGACAATTTCTGCAAATAGCCGGCTACGAAGATATAAAAGAGTTGAATCGCGGAATGAGGGCTAGAATTACCAGAGCTATTCCACCAAGATACAGAACTGATAAGAAAAGAAATGGGCTTCGCTTGTATTTCAAGCAAACAAAGCAAGATTTTGATGATACTTCATATATGATCTCAACTCTGATAGAATGGTTGGAGGAGTTGAAAACTTATCACTGGATTGATGCTTTTTCTTATTAATAAGCGATATCAAATAAATAATCTTGTCTAAATATATAAATGGGTAAGAAACGTAAAAAGAAAACTTACACAACTCCAAAAAAAATTAAAAATGTGCATGTGAATGTACCATTGCAAACTTTAAAATTTTTTAAAGTAAATGATGGTAAAGTTGAAAGATTACGAGATAAATGTAATAAATGTAATTCAACATTAGCTCAACACATTGACAATAGACATTATTGTGGTTTTTGTAACGAATAAAAGCGATATGCTCTTGGTTTCTGAAATTGATTAAATTGAGAAATTTATTTACAAGTTGTATAATGGCTTCTTTTAGAAACAACGATACTGGATATGACAACGATACTGGATATGTTTTACCAGACCACGACTCCGCACCAGAGCAGGTCGAAGAAACAGAATATAACACTTATCACCATTACGAAGACACTGAATCGGTTACCAGAGAAGACTTATTGCTGGCTCTCCAAACCCTGGAAGAAGGAAATGAGGCAGACGAGGAACAACTTTCACCAGCACAAGAAAAATTACATGATAACTTAAACTTTAGCATGTATTCCGAGCATCAGTTGATTTTTTCTGTGCTAGGGCAAACAGCAATGATTTCACATGGACAATTGTGGATTCAAGCGTCTTACCCTCGTGTAGACAATGAATCTCACCAAAAAACAACTTACAGATTGTTACAGTTTTTGCTTACAGGAGGCACAGTGTATATGCAAGCTGGTGGGCCAAAATGGGGGCATAAGTTGTTGGTTCACAAGGAAGATGAGGAAGAGGAAGATAGCGACGAAGAAGATAGTGATGAGGAGGAAGATAGCGACGTAGATAGCGAGGAAGAGGAAGAAGATAGTGATGAGGAGGAAGAGGTCGAACCTGCTAGCCCCCTCGAAGAATATCTTAGAATATTCCAAGAATTGAGCGAAGAAACACCGGATTTTTCAAAAAACTCAATTCATAGAAATACTGTGCAGACGATGGAAGCTCTTGATATTGACACTAGTAACTTCCAAACAAGACAAGAAGCTGTGCGTGCTTTTGCAGAGTTTTTAGGGATCTCTGAACCACCTATAGCAGATGCCGTACCCATTACCAACTAAAAAACATGAATATAAGAAAAACTACATGGCTTCGGTCATGTAGTTTTTCTTGCGTTTAGTAGTCAACTAAAAATGAATTTTAGTTGACTCTTTTATAGTATTTGAGATGGATAGAATAGACGCTGCACACGTTTCTAGAATATTACAAACTGCACAAAGAGAGGTAATATCGTACCTAACAGCAGCGAGTACCGAATATTCCGATGCCGACTATGATGCATTTTACGAGACATCTTGTTTACTGCTTGGTAATTTACAGACTAATATTGATATACTGGGAAAGGTAGGTCAAAGTGGTAACATTAAAAAGAAAATTCCAGAGGAGCCAAATGTATTTGAGGCTTTAAAAGCGGCTTCTCAAATGTTTTTAAGACCTCAGTGTAGGTGTGGTAATTTTTATACCAAGGGAAACTATATTTCTTGCAAAAACAAATCCGTTAAGGTATGCGGTCATTGTTTCGAATATCACAATTTCTTACAACAAATACTCACAGAGCTTTCGTCAACACATCATACTACAAATCCGCGCATTATTTGTGCAGATACCCCAAACATAATGAGTGCGTGTGGTACTTGTTGTTTTGAGAATTGGGCTTGTAAATGTGGGTTGACAGATGAAGAAACTACGAGCAACAAGCACCGAAAACACCTTTTCACAACAGCAAAAAAGGTGTTTGCTCTGTCAACTCCTACATTTATTGAAAATGAAGACCATGACCCTTTGTTACCTGATACAAATTTAGTATAAGGACATTTTACCATTATTATTATTTCTTATACCTTCGGGTATAAGAAATAATTTACGTTAGCGCGACTCAGTGCAAATAAATTGATTTTGTTTAGTAATTTTTTCCAATGATAGATATGAATGCAGAAATAAACAATAAACAAAGAATATTTGGGACACCCCCTAATGGAAAATACTGGTGTACTTACCAGTTTATGGGTTTGTTAAACCAATTATGCGAAATGGGAATTTCATTGTGCACAAATAAAAAGTCTGCTATAAAAATCAAACTTGTTCATGATTTCATTAGAAACATTGTAATGTCTCAAGGTAGCTCCGTAATAAGCGAAGAAATTATAATCGGAGCCGACAGATTATTAAGAACTCCGATTAATGACGTTAGGTGTTTATATTTGGATTTCTCCCCGTTGTTGGAATCGCGTCGACAAAAATACAATTGGCAGCGAAGTATTTCAGGGGATCGTCTTAAAAGTGTTGAGTTTTGTTCTTCTGGAACACCATGGATACATAAGAAACGTCTGGTAGTTTTTGCTAAACAAGACCACTTTACTTGGGAAAGAATTTGTGTAAATATTAAACAAGAATTTGCGCCGATTTTTGGAGATTTGGACGTATTGTTTTCAACAAATTATTGCGTTGGACCGTCAAACTACTCGAAAATAATGTCGGGTGATATAATGGACACTGTTGATGGAAATACTTATTTCGCCAGTCACTATGTAAATTCTAAATACGAACCGGAAGCTTTTGACAAAACTGGTATACAGGTAGGCGCTCGAAAATACATTAGTTCAAAACAATTTGAACAAGCTGTTACAAAGGAACTTTTGCCTCTTCGAAGAACATTAAGCAACTAAAAATGAAAAAACTCAGTAAAACTTGAATATGGTAGATATGATATGCACAAACAACGCCTCTACCACGAATATAAACCGTAAAAGACCACGCGAAGATGTTAGCACTTTTAGTTGTTGTGGTTACGATAAAGATACGGGAAAATATGAAACTCTTTCTCAAAGAGTCACACGAGATCCTACAGTACTGCAAAATTCAGGAACTGTATTAATTATTAGCGCGGCTTTTTTACCATGGGATCCAAACAATATAATTTTTGTGAATGTTGAAAGCGGAACAACTTGGAATAGTGTTTTCTTAAAACTCGGAAAACAAGCTTCGCAAATTTCCGAAAAGAAATTTCCATTTTTAAAAAATGTGAAGCGATTAGGATTAACAAAAATGTCTTATAATTATAAAAATTCTCAATTATTATCAGGTTATGTACCACAAATTTACCAAGAACTTTTGTATATATCAAAAATAGACTTTGGCAATGGTTGGGAAAACTTGATGGAAATTGACGAAAATAATGATATACAAATTCACAAGGAGGTATATTCCTCCGTCGAGAGTCTTTTTGTAGATTTCTGCAAAGAACTTGTACAAAGAGCAGAAATAACATGTTATTTAACCCTTTAATCTTTAACGAATATGCAAAATCACATTCACTTCGGTGAATGTGATTTTTTGCGTTTAATTATCAAAGTCGCAACTAATGAATATAAGAGAACCATATCCTGAACAATATGAATATAAAAATCTAGTAGATTTATTGACACCCAGACCACATACTCTGCAAAGAGGAGACACCAATTGGGTTAATTATTTTGACAAGACTTCCCAAGGGGCTCGCGATAAGCTTTATATCTTACAAAATGCTCGCAAATTGTTATTTGCTCATTCAGACAATATATCCTTGTCGCATAACCACGGTTCGTCTCGTTGGTTTCGCTTCTTACTCGATTTCGGGATAAAAAACCTGCACTTGTGTGAACCCAAACATAAAAAAATAACTGTAAACAGTGTAAAAGACTACATCGAAAAATATTTGTTGATGCCTTTTGACTTGCTTTTCAACTCAACATTTTTACAAAACTATGTTGAAAAATGTTGCGAGAACCCTTTCATATGTTTACACATATTACACATCACAATTTGGGAGTATGAAACAGCCGTCTTTGATGAAAAATCTTTTTTGGGAAAAGTTGCAAAGATTCGCGCACAAGCAAATTACTCGCTCATTGCAAGATATGCAGATCCCCAATTTTGTTATACAATGAAGAAACGTCCGATATTATGTGTTTTGAAAATCATGGAAATTATGTACTACAGAACTGATATCGTTGCTTTGGGAATTTGCTGGGAGTTAAAGCATATATTATATACAAATTTTATACGACAAGCGCAATACCCCAAAAAGATGTCACGAGTTTATGCAGCCTACGGGACGGACATACCCAATCAAAATTTGTCACCAAAAAACAAACAAAAAGCTAAAAGAGCTGCTGCGAAACGCACAGAAGGTATATGGCGTTTAATAAAACCATCTGGAAAGTCTACGATGGATAAAGATAATTTTAATATTACATGGCCGCCTTTGCCAAATAGAGTTTTATTTTGCGACGTGTCTTCTAACGAATTTCCTCGAAGTAAATTTAGTCCTATAGTCAGGAAAAGAGTTTACGAAGAGATTCAAAAGAGAAAAATAAGATTAATGTGTTCAAAAAGTTTAAACTCTGATGTGATATCGATGATTCTTAGTTTTATACCTTTTTCAAGTGATTGGGGAGCGCAATTTTTGGATAGCAAACATAATTTCCAAAATCACGCTGTCTCTGTCAGTACATTGCCGTTTGCTAAATCTAGACTAGAAAAACAGCGACGTGCATCTCGTATGTTACCCCATCTAACAAATTTTCACATTAATGAGCTGTGGAGAACCCCTTATTCAGCTTTTTCAAACTGATTTTGTATAAATATACATGTAAGAACCGATATGAGTTACTCGGAAGAAGAGAAATTTATAGAATATTACTGTAAAGAAACACGAGAGTGGTTGTTAATACCTAATAATACTTTAACCGCAAAATATCTACAAGGAGAAAAATTGTCTTTCTCAGAACTTTCAAAATTTCTAGAAATAGTATTAAACGCTCGTCCTTGTTTGGGGTTACCTTTGGGTGATGCGCAGGAATATAGCGCAAGTTTTGAAATGAAAAGCTTAGCTGCTTCTTTAATTCAAAAAACTTGGAAACAGCACTTGGCTAGAAAACCAGTAAAACCAGTTTCTAATCTTTTGACTAAGATAATGTCTGTTGTGTGGGAAAACATATTGTCTAATACGTGGGACGACATATAAATGAATATCGTATAATACCTATGAGGCTTTGGCTTCATAGGTATTTTTACGTTAAAACTAATGTTTTAACGTAAAACAAAGGATGTGTTTTAATAAAAAATTACTCCAACAACCGGTGGAAACAAAACCATCTCCTCCTCCATCTCCAATGCGAGTATCGTGCGGAACGGTTATCACAGCAGGGACAAAGGCGGCTGCTATATCAGAAGATAATACAAAAAGACAATTTTACGCATCCTTTTCTAAATGGGATCCAAAAATTTTGACACCAGGAAGTAAACTAATTTTTGCAATTGATAAACACGCTTTTTCGGGAATTCATATAGTCGGTAACAAAAAATATAATCGAAATCATTGTTACCCTATCTAAAAATCTTTATTTTGGTTGTAAATACACCTCGAATTGTTTTGTATCAATTAGCGTGTTACAAGCGTATAAAAAGAAAGGTCCTCCGAAATTTAAGCTTACCACATATTCACCCCAACTAGTAAATGTACCTGGATGAGAAAATAAAACAGTTGTCGTTTTTCCGTTATCTGGATATTTTACTTCAAAATCAGGAGAGATATTAACAGTGATTTGGTCCGAAAAACATTGTGCTCCTAAAGAGGGCGAAACCCATCCTGGGCAATCAGAAGTCTTTTTAAATACAGGTACCAAGCTTTGTTGTGGATCGTCATTTATCATCACGGGGCCTCCTCCTGTGTCTAATAAACCTATGTGCTTACTAGCCGAAGACACCTGCCATTTGGTAGAATTGCCGTCTACTTTTATCCCCTCAATTGCAATAGCTGTCCATGGAATATTTGGAACAACAGGAAATGGACCTCCTACATTCTTTTGCGAATAGCTAGATGGTTTATTTGTAAAAAAGTTGATTTGCGAATTTAAATTAGTACTCTTTTCGTTTATTACTATCTCGAAAAATGGTCTTTTTAATTGTACGCATAATTGAACAATAGGAGAGCTGGGATATAACCCAGAAGATATGACGTACTGACCTATACTAGCTCCACATATGTGAGTTCGGTTTCCCGAAGCGTTTGGCGCGGTGCAAGCTACAAACTCACACTCAGGAATTTCCATGGTCATACCCAGTCTTATTGGACCCTTCAATATCTTAGCCGGACAGCCCCATGGCTCTTGGATGTTATCTTCGATAACTGTGTATTTGGTGGCATCCAAAAGACTAAAATCTGGTAGAATTAAAGCATTAGACCCGGTGTCAAACACCATCGTTTCCATAGTTGGTGTCCAACTCCCTCCTTTCCGGTATTCCACACTAATATAATTATCGTAATTTGCCTGCAATCCACCCGCCGAACTGATGGTTATGGTTTGCGGCGTTTCTTGTGTGTAATAGTCTTTTTTGGGTATCATCACTATTAGCGAAACAAGCAATACCACGGCCGCCAATATCATTATAATTTCTGCGATCATTTATTTACACAAAACGACTATTTTTCAGTCATTTTATATATTTACACAAAACGACTATTTTTCGGTCATTTATTGCAAATTTACACAAAACGACTATTTTTCAGTCATTTATCCCCTTATTTCTCGCTCAAACTGAAATTTTGCCTTGTGATTTGACAGAGATGTCCTTGTGTGCGCCGATGCACAGGGACATGGCTTAATATCATTTTGACATATATACTTATGTCTGAAAGTGATTATCAAGCCATTAAATTTATCGGTATTGCCTTGTGGTGTCGCTTCGAACAAGGCAATTAAGTGAAGAAGCACGCTATTGTAATTGTTGCAATGGTGTATTTGTGTGTATTGTTACAAGTGGGATATAAATCGGGCCTGACAACAACCTTGGCGGGTAACAAGTTTTCTTTCGCGTATATTGGTTTATACGTGTTTCCCCTTGTTGGTTTAAAGTTAGCAGCGTTCGTTAGTTAGCAAAGATGTATAGAACATGGCAAGTAGACTGGTGTATGTAGAGGTAAGCAGTCCCTTCTTCGTCATTAGTCATGCACTGTTGTTAAAGATGTAGTTGATCGCCAATCAATGGCATCGTTCGAGATATTTTAAACTGTTTTACAAAGCGCGCAGCAATCATGATGAATTTTGTAGCTTGTGTTAGAGAACAGCGTCGTTCTACTAATCACGTAAGAGTACTCAAGCCGTTTACGTTTACTTTCCCGGAGATGTTATCGTATATTAAAATAAAAACTCTCCCCCGTGTCTGTAAATATAGCCGCCTCTCAGACTTTTCACGTGTGTGTAGGATAAGCACAGGAGCATTACAAATCATGAATGTTGGGTGTGATGTAAAGCCATTGGTATCTGGGTAGGTGGGATAGGTCGTCGGTACTTCATGGTGGGTCGTCAGATTTTAAGTTTCACGAACTAACATTACACAATACATTTACAACAGGAGATATTTACATAGCAAAAGACTGCGAGGAAAGTTTCGCTGACGGTAGTGGAAAGACACACAATCATTTTACAACTCAAAATGGATACTTTTACATATGAGATCGGAAATGACGACAGCCTGGCAAGGCAACAATTTGAAACTGATTTCCAAAACGGAAATCAGTCCAGAGATGTGGATATGAATATGGAAGACGAATACAACAACTCTGGATATGACTCTCGCGATGAGAGTTTTGATATGGCCGGTGGATATGATGGATATTCCAGCGGCAGCGGGGAGGAGATGGAATATGACAACGGTGGGCGTACCAAGTATGGCACAGAACGAGCGCTAACAGCAAAGCAAATGGCTCGACGTGATGCAAGACATGGAAGACAACCCGTTGGTGTGGGCATGAGGGTTTTGGAAGAAGCAGCGGCAAGGCAACGTCGGGCCCGAGCTGCGGAAGACCTTCAGAAAGAGGGAGTGGTGCTTCTTGGACGTAGTAGCAACTGGGGCAGTAAAGAAAGTAGCAGAGCTGGCACCCCCACAAGCAAGAAGGAGAAGGACAAGAAGAAGAAAAAGAAGAAGAAAAGAAAAAAACTACTTTTGGATAAATTGGCAGAGCAGGCTAGGATCAAGAAAGCGAATGAAGAACGGGCGATGGAAAATCCCCAAAACAAAAATGATCCATTGTTTGGGCGAAACGCAGCAGATCTACCAAAGAAGAAAAAGAACAAGGCAGAACTTGGCACCACCAAGAAAGGAAGAAATCTTGCTGGTCCACAACCAAGAGCAGCAGATGTTGCCAAGATGGAGCAAAAGAAAAAAGAGGAACAGGAAAAGAAAAGGCAACAGATCGAGGCCGCTCGTAGAGGAGAGAATGTCGGACCGCAAGGTGTGCAACACGTGGTGCGCAACCCCGAAGACAACCCGGATTACGTCAAACAAGCAGAAGCACTTCGACAAGCAAATCCTGCTCTTGCCGCAGCTTTTGGTGTTGGAAAGCCTGAAGACTCTAGCGCGTTGCGTGACAGTGAATACGACGACAGCGACGAAGACAGCAATGATGAAGAAGATTTGGTTAAAGAATTGGACGCGCCAAAGTCTTTCCTTGAAATCCAAGCGGAAGAGCTCTCAAAGAAAGAAGCGGAGAAGAAGGCGGCAAAGAATTCAAAGGGAACTGACATCACAGCCCTTGTATTTAGTGAGCCTTGCTCCGTTACTTCTTCGAGAGCTCGAACACCTTACAACATAGAAGACATCCGGAAGGAGGCTGAGAAGAGGGCTCTTGTGAAGCTCGCGAAACAACAAGCGGCAGAACATTTCAAGGAATATGCTGACCCAGAGACTCGGGAAAAAGCGGGTCGAAAAATCGCGAAAACGTCCGCGTGCAGACATTGTCTTGACAAGAAAACAGGCAATTGGAAAACATGCACCTATTGTCCAAGAGGAGACAAGTGTGGTTTTGCGCACAATGCAGCACAATTGCGAGAAGGTCGGTTGAGGAACACATGTGGACATGAGACGGTGGTGGAGGGTGAAATCATCAAACCTTGTTCTCACATCAAGATCGACGAGCATGGTCACATTGTCAATGTTGATGGCAAGTGTTGCAGATTTGTACATCACGTGCAAACCGAAACGGGGCTAAGAAAAGAAACATCGGAAGAGTTTAAGGCACGAGTTGGGTACGGGCTCGATGAGCCAAAAAGAAAAACTGTGCGTCCAACCCCGCCCGCTCCCTCTGCTATTGTGAATCCAGCGAAGAGGGTGGCAGGTATTTCCTACGGAGATATGGCAGCAGCAAGAGCTGCAAAGGGTGTGTCAATCAGACGCAAGACACCAGCAGCAGCGCCGCAGCTTACCGATAAGGAAAAGGACAAGATCGATGCCAAATTGGCTCAGCGTGTACTGGGATTTTTCAAGAAAGGCAAGGGTAAATCGGCAAGGTGGTATCGGGTTGTAAAAACCACATTTGATGAAGACTCCAAGACCTATCACAAAGGCAGTATCGAAACAGAAGAAGAGGTTCGAGTTGTCTCACCCTTGCAAGTGGTGGATTCGGTAAAGGCCGTACGAGGAAAAATTCGTAAGATCAGAGAGTGGATGAAAGTGATGCGTTGGAATCGTGCCACAAAGTTGTGGCGAAGCATCTGGCTCGAAGAAGGTAAGCTTTCACGTGAAGTAAGATCTTATGTGAAAGAGCTGAAGGCCATAAAACAAGCCAACGCGGCCGCAGCAAATCTTCAGCAAGGGGCAGTGTTGCCAAGAAATTCTCCTCCTACTGGTGGTGGTAACAAAAGACTTAACGCAATGAGACCTGCCCCCATCGTGACCGCGACCGCTCCTCTTGTGATTGGTGGAAAAAAGTCGGCTTTCGAAAGATCGCCGAAGAAGCCGTCTGCTGATGTCACCGAAGTACTCAAGCAGATGGCTGAGTTGCGAAAGCAATTCGCTGCAATGTCAGCACCAAAACCAAAGGTTGAAGACACACCTGTTCCCAAAGTCGCGGTAGTCGATGATATTGCGGACAAAGCTTTTTCTGAGGTGGAGAAAGAAATAAAGAGGCACTTCAAGAAGCAAGCTCCGAGTGTTTTAGAATGGCTCGAAGAATTGGGCGTGGCTGAATTCGATGATCTTGAAGGTATTGAACAAGGAGACATCAACGATTCACCATTGAAGAAACTCGTGAAGAAAAAATTTACGCAATGGATGGATGAAAAGTTTGGCGCCGAAGAAGCGCAACAACCAGGAATGGGTTATAACTGGAAGCCACAGGGGCGATAAGATGGTAAATATTAGGTAGGGGGTTAACAAGAAATCCCATGTATAGGGCGAAGTGAATTAACACTTGTGGCCGGAGCCCTATATAAAAAAACATTAATATCCTTTCCGCTTCGGTGGAAAGGATATTTTTGCGTTATAAGCCTCTGATAGATTCTTGAATATTTAGCTGAAACTGATTTTTGACGCTTGGAGCAGGTTAAGACGGATATGGATACTAATACAATGACTACCAAATTCATGGATATGCTCAACAAGCGCGATAATGGCCTCATTCAAAAGATATTGGAGGCTGAGGATCTGGATAAGGACACCCTCATGGATATGTTCAAGGCTGCAAACGACAAGTATTTTGCAAAATTGAAAGTCGCCGGCAAGACAAAGAAAAAGAAAAGAGGCCCGTCGGCGTGGGTGATCTTTGGTGCAATTCTTCGAGAAACTTTGACAACGATTGCGAAAGAACGTGATCTCGGAGGCGCCACACCTTTTACAGTGGTGACACAATGGCTCGGGCACATGTGGAAGGGGACTGATGATTCTCCCTCTTCGTACGACAAGAAGGATGAGTTTGTGACAAAGGTCGGCGAATTAAACAAAAATTTGCTGGAGAACGGCGAGGTCTTGGCAGATGACGAAGCCAAGAGAATTGTCAAGAAACTTTTCCCGAAAAAAAGTAGTGTGAAGTGCGAAAAGGTGGATTCGGTAGACGCTATAGTAATCAAGTTCGACAAAGCACTTCAGGAAAAAGCGAAAGCGGTTCTCATGGAAAAGTTTGGGCAAATTCCCATCGACGAACCCAAACCAAAGAAGAAGGGTGCAAAGGGCAAAAAGGCCGCTAAAGATCCGCGCAAACCAAAGCGAGCGAAGTCGGCTTACATTTATTTCTGCTCGGCTATGAGGGCTACTGTCAAAGCGGAGCTGGGTGATGACGCCAAAGCCACAGAAGTGACCAGAGCCTTGGGCGCGCGCTGGAAGCAATTGTCAGACGAAGAGAAAAAGCCGTACCAAGAAAGCGCAGACGAGGACAAGAAAAGGTACGCGCGTGAAATGGCGGAGTACAGCGGAAATAGTGGTGGTAGCGGCAGCAGCGGCGAAGAACAGGATGTTGAAGCCGAAGTGCCAAAGACACCGAAGAAGAGCAAGAAAAAGAAGGTAGCACCCGGTGCTCCCAAGAAGAAAAAGAAGAAAAGTAAGTCTCCTGTCAAGAAGAAGGCGAAACCAGTGGAAGAAGCCATGGACATAGACGATTTACTGGACAGCAGTGATGATGACGAGTAAGCGAATCATACAAATAGTCATGGGTTTCGACTATAACTAACCCAAAAAAAAAAGAACAAAATATATATTCCACGTGGCTTCGGTCATGTGGAATATATTACGTTAGTACTATTTTACAAGCAAAGCTTATAAAATTTTCCTTGTTAGAAGGGGTGTCTGAAAGTGATATTTTATATTTAAATTCCACGCAAACCATGAATATGGCCTCTAACACAGAAAACCCAAACGAATATGCCGCTGCCGCGGTGGATATCCGACATGATAGTGACAGTAATGACATTTCACCACACGTAAAGCTCGCTGTATTGATGTTCTGGCACCATGAAGGTTTGATTCATTGGCAAGATCCGAAATACCAACAGTTCTATGGTAGTGATATATTACAGAACGACAAACTGTACGTGGCTGCCATGGATCCTCGTCACATGGCAGCTTTTAAACGATTTCAAACTCGCTATCGAACGGCGCTGAAGGCGCGACAGGAAAGGTCTCTTCCGCTGTCGTATCTAGAGGCGGCTCAATCAGCCGCCGCTAAAAAGAAGAAGAGAAAGAGGAAGAGGAAGAGGAAGAAGATCAAGAAAAAGTCAGCGGTGGATGGCACAAAACTTCGTCCTACTGAGCTGCAGACACTTTATTACAACGGTCTCGATGTATACTCCAGATATGTTAGTGGAAACGTGTCCGTTGCACTAAAAGATTGGTGGGCACTAGTATGCTCTCTCAATCCAACTTTCTGGATCCACAGGTTCCATGATTGGATTGGTGCACAGAACTTGTACGACATTATAAAAACTTGGCCGCAAAACGATGCTACTTTTCGCAGATGGAGAAATATTCTGGAAAAGTACATCCAGAAAAACGCAGATCCGCGAAAAAGAGCGAGTTTTTTGGACTCGCTCTTAGGTGAAGACCCATGACTTGATCTCTAGAAAAAGCAAAAAACAAATTACTTCTATGACTTCGGTCATAGAAGTAATTTTACGTTAAATTTTCCTGTAAAAACACTATCTGAAAGTGATATCTTATATTCAAAATTTCGTGCAAGCACGAATATGGAATCTAACACACGAAACCCAGACACTGAATATGCCGCAGCAGCGGCTTTGAATATGCTACAGTTCTGTGACAAATGCGCCAAGCATCTATCCCATGGAACTGCATGCGACTGTTCTAACAGACCTAGCATGCAGAACTGGATGGTGAAAGAGTATCACATGAAAAAAGCGATCGAGTCGGGACTAGTCACCGGGCCGATCAAATACAGATGGGATAACCCTTCTGCTGTAGACAGGCAGGAGTCTGGATTGTGGTTGCTTACGCATGCCAAGGACAAAAACTCTGACGGTTCCGAGCGCGAAACGTTGAGTGTATTTTTCACTGTGGACGAAGTTGAAGAAATATTTGAGCGGGATCCGTACTATCTGGACGACAAAGTCGACAATAATCCTCGAGACTCTAGCTACTGGGGAAATACCATGGATTACTACTTGGGCGATTACGAACAGGCGCTTGACAAGTCAGAAGAACTCGAGGAGTGGATGCAGCGGGCAGCACACGTGCACACCGGTTCCTGCCAATATTCTATTGGAGAACACGTGGAAATTGCGATGGACAACGCCATTCACAGTGGCGAAGTTGATGAAATACAATATCGCGGAACTTGGATCAAAATCAAAGTCAAATTTCATCACGATGGAAAGATAAGAACATATACTGGAGAAAAATTTAAACTTTTGACGAGAGAAATCCAACAATTCAAATCAAAAATGGGGATCGAAGCAAAAATTATAGGTAAAATACCATTTTACCCGCTCCTTCGTACAGCGGCTCGGGCTAAGGATAAGGCTGAGGCCGATGCTAAAGCTGAGGCCGATGCTCGGGCCAAAGCCAAGGCCATTGCTGAGGAATTGGCCCAGACCCAGGCCAAGATGCTGGCTCAGCTTGCGATGCAACCAACAGAGTCTGGTGACGACCAATAAAAGCACACAGCTTCCTTGTCTCCAAAAAAACAAATTATCTCTATGACTTCGGTCATAGAGATAATTTTACGTTATCAGAAAGTGATTAAATTACCTTGTTTTTATCAAGTTGGATATGAATAAACCAAAAGTAAAACAACAATCCAAGAATATTCCACATAGTCAAGTGGAGATGATATGTAATCTTGCGATAATGGAGATAAAGTTACAAAGAGCCAACATAATGGATACTCTCTCATCGTCGAAAGGTGGTAATGAAAAGTCCTTGCTAAGACTTATTACTAAATGCTTGCTGGAATGCTTAGCTTTTCTAGTAAAGTTTAAACTAGCGAATATTACAAAGGGATGTTTAAGTCTCAGCGAGGACTTTCTTTGGGATATCTCAGACGGCCCGCGATTGCTAAAACATCTTGTCACGGGGATCAGAGAAATACGAGATTATTCGGCTTCGTTGTCCCGACTTTGGGCAGCTGAAGAAATGAAAGTATCTGTGTACAACGATTTGCCGAGCTATGTTAAAGTTTACACCACTTTGGAGCATCGTCCCCTGCACACACTTTTGCCAAAAATCTTGGAAAAAAAGTCAGTTGATCTGTGGTGTTACAAACAAACGAAACGCAAAACGCTATTGGCTCTGTCAAAAGAGTTTGTTAGACTCGACAACATTTTCAGAAATTTGTGGGGTAGTAACGCGGATCTCAACGATTTTTTGTCAGTTCAATACGGGAAAATTGTCGGTAAACCAGTGACGATTGAAACACAGCCGGTTTCAATCACCCGTAACATTGCCTCTCGTGAACTTAGGTCAAGTCTCAAACAATATTTGGGTATTGACTATAAATATTTGCGAGTGATTTGGGTTACAAGCATGATTGTTTGGCATCCCAATCTCGGGGTTTCGCGCCCTTATCTTTTCACAATAGACGATACTGTGGATGACGCTCACAAGATGTTTGCCACGGAAGTTTCATCAATCACAGAAGCAAAGAAAGCCAAAAAACTCGGTCTTTCTAGAAAAAACTTCCACCCGTTGAATGACAACAAACCTTATGTTGTCCCCGAATTTAAAGTAAACAGAAACGGCAACTTAATTCAAGAAACATTTTGTGATATCAGAGACGGGGCGAGTTTTTATTTGTTGTATGTGTGGCGAAAAGAAAACAGAACCGATCCCACAAATTTGTGCAAAAATTCTTTCTGGAAACCCACAATTTCGGCACTAAAAGAGCCGGAGGAAAACATCAAATTAGAGCCCTCGGGAGAGGTAGAATGCGCTGCCGCTCTTGGCGGCACGGAGCAGTTTCTTAAGCGTATAGGAGGCCGCAATGGAGTCTTGAGAGATTGTCACCTCATGCACGAATTGTTGCAAAGTCGACGAAAAGCGTCCCCTTTTTCTACACTGCCATCGTTGGCCAAACTACAAGCTGTCAAGAAAGGAGATTGCGTTAAGGTAAGTCACAATGGTGAACTATTTTGGTGCACTGTTACAAGGGTGAGCCGGGTGTGTAGCAGCATGAGAGGCGGTGAATTTGAAGGGTTTGTGAATAATAAGTTGCTCAGACAACAACCATGGAAATTTGGCGATTCCATAAAAATCAAATACAAACACGTGTGCGAAGTTGCCCAGGTTCCTAAAGGGGCGCAAGTATACAGCAAAAGCGGGGGAATGTGGAGTGGGTACACCAATTAAAAATTAACTCTCCTACAAATATATTATGTCCTTGACAGACTTAAAATTGTCAAAAAAACTAATACTGGTATGTCTTTGGGCATACCAGTATTTTAACGTTTGTTGAAAGTGATAATTAAATTATCACTTCATTAAATTTAGCATATGACGAGACCAAAAATCGAGCCAACAGAAATGAATATATGGGGAAGACGTGCTGAAATAATTCAGGAAAGCAGGGAAAACTTTCTTTTGACTGAAGCCCTAAAGAAAGGAAAAGATGGATCTCCTTGGAAAAATAGAAGATCTTCTACTATTCCAGGTGTTAAAGTTATCAAAACTTATACCACAAATCGAAATGATCTTTACACAGAGTACCTAAAATTGAAAAGCTTAATGACTACCTTTTCTGACAGTCACTTGTGCGATGTCGGACCCGACTTTTCATTTCTAGATTATGTTAAATCGGTGAAAACAAATCAAGACTTGACGACATCGCAATTCCAAATTTTTTGCAATGCTGTAAGAATTCATAAGAGACATTGGAATAAAATTCATCCTTTGAATGAAAACTGAATATTTTTGCGCGTTATTAAAAATTAGAAATGTTGGAGAACGAGCTGCCAAAAAATGGCTGGGTGTATTTTGTGTATACTTTTAGCACAATAAACCACGTTAGTAGAGAAGAAGAATATATAAAAACTTACAAAAAAGCAGGTAACGTGTGGAAAAGCTTTTCGCAAGTAGAAAAGCTTGCATGGTTCAAAGAAGCAACAATACTAGAAATCTTAAAAAGAAATAGTCCGAAAACAGAACTACAAAAATATATGACTGTTGCGAGAAATTGGATAGAAAATAATTTCTCGCTAGTAGAAATCGAAACTGTCTATAGTTTTTTACACGTATGCGCAGATTTGTATGTCAGAAATTGAATATTTAAAATTTACTCACCTTTGGGTGAGTAAATTTTTTTGCGTTGTCTCAAAATGATAAATTTTTTATGAATGATACTTAAATGAATATGGATAACACAGCGATAGGAAATCTATTAGAAGAATATTTTAGACAACACGAAATATACGTGCTACAAACGATTGTCAAATTCATTAAGAGTAAAGATTTTGATGAAAGCGCAACAGATACACAGCTAATAGCGCAAATGCAAGATCTGCTGCAACAGAAATCTAAAAATCCGGGCAAAAAGAAAGGTTCAAAAAGAACCAATGGTTACATTTTGTGGTGCAAAGAAGTGGGTAGACCCCTGTTAACAGGTAAAGATATGACTTTTGGGGACAAAACAAGAGAACTCTCCAGAATGTGGAAAGCTCTTCCAGAAGACCAAAAGTCTGAATGGAAAAACAAAGCCAAAAACATTGGCAAAACTGATGAGAAGCCCAAGGAACAACTAGTTGCAGGAAGAAGTCAGCAAGAGGAACAAGCTATTGAGAGAAGTCGCCAAGAGCTTCGTCGCATTAAAGACGAGTGGAATTCTGACGAAAATGCTGACAGTGCTGACATTGCTGATCTAGTACAACAAGCTTTAAGTGGCAAGCTTAGCAGCAGTGACAGTGACAGTGACGATGACGCGTAAATCTAAAATAATAGATAACAGTATATAAAAACAGTAAGTTTTTCTTTGCATATTATTCCCTAGGGAATAATATGTTTTCTTGCTTTAATCGGAAAATATCGAATATCCACCCAGAGGGTGTTATATGCGTGATATGTCATGAACACGTACAGGAATATTATTCGTGTTTAAATTGTTCTACAAAAGACAATGAACCTATGGAAAATAGAGAAGGAAAAATATGTGATCCTTGTTTATGTAAATTGCGTGAGACGCATAACAATAAATGTCCATTGTGTAGATGTGAAAAAATAAATCACAGATACGGCGGCGATGAATACTGGCATGGAAATATTATAGGAAAACCCGAGGAAGAACTTGTTAGCATTGATGTAAATACAGAACCACCGGAAGAAAATACCAGAGAGGCTTCCGCTACCCCCGAGAGGATGGCTCAGAAAATAGAAATGTGCATCCTTTCTATGAAAATTGCTAAAAATGTATTTATTTGGTTTTTCTTATTTCTGGCATCCGGGATGGGATTTTTGGCAATGTTTAATTTTTGCGCCCCCATGAGGTCTGAAACGCCTCTCGTATGGGATTTTATCATAGATGCATTAGTAGGATTTGTTCTTTGGATGTTAGGAGCTTTTTGTTGTTGCTTGGGACCGTGCAGTTGTTGTCAAGAAGATTGCAGAGATTTTTCGATTAAAGATCTTTTATGTATTTTTGTTAGGTAAATTCTGATTTTGTTTTTATTAAATTTCGTTCATTAATAAAAACATGAAACAAACACTTACAATATCCGCATTAGTTGTTTTTGGATTATGCTTAGTATTCAAACTACTATCCATGCGTAACAAAAACAAGATGTGCGACACATGCTGTCAGGCTTTGTTTTGGCTTGGAACCGTGCTTCTTGCTTCCGCTAATTTGGTGGCGGAAAACTATAAATACCCGGGCTGGGCAATGGGTGTTGGTGTCGGTAATAAATGGCACAGAGATGGTCAGACCAAGCTGCAAATGACACAGCATAAGCATCATCACGCACACCAGGCCCAGTTAGCCCGCATGGCAAAAGCTAGCACACCTTGTGTTAACGCGCCGCGCATGACAGGGGTTAGCAGATGCTAAAAAGATACCTGAAAATGAATTTTAAACATATATAGTTATGTAGTAACTATGGATATTATTAAGCAACCAGATGAAGAATATAAGCCGGATTTTAACGGAGAAAGCTTTAAGAAACTCATCTTTGCTCTTTTGAAAAGAGGAAAGATTAAACAAGCAATTCGTGAAGAAATATGGGAACTAAGCAAAAACTTATTTATACAGGCATTTACCCATCCTTCTGTTAACGAAAATTGTAATTATGAAATATTAGAAATGGCAGGTGATTCAATCGTCTACATTTCTGTTATTCAATACCTTAAATCTCGGCTACCTGCGTGTAATTGCCCAGCGGGAGTCAGGATTCTTACCCGATTAAAAATAGATTGGGTTAGCAAGAAAATGCTGTTTGCTAAAGCCGAGAGTTTGGGTTTTTGGAATTTTGTTCACGCAACAATTCCGGTTAGAAACAGTGAGCGTAAGTCTATTTTGGAAGATGTGTTTGAAGCAACTTTACAAGCTATATTTGAAAGTGTTAAAATCTACAAAATTCAAAAAACAGTAAAAGAAGGAAAGGCAAGAGAAGGCAAACCGGTGGACGCAGGATTGGCCTTCAGTGCGATAACACATTTGACCAGATCTTTGTACGATGAAATACCAATTTGTGGTAAACTCCCAACAACTATGTGCACTGATATACACGACATCAACAATGGATACATGCAACAAACAGATAGTTTAGATTACGCTTTGTTGGTAGATCCAAAAACTCGTTTGAAAGAACTTGCCGACGTGTGGAGTCATAAACTAGGAAAGATTTATACAGAAGTCACAGAAATAGAAGTTGGCGAGTACACTCAAAAACAAATGCGTTTGTATGTAAAGAAAAAGGGGAAGGAAATAAACCTTGTCCGCCCCGGAGTCACAGTTAAATCCGCCAGTTTACAGAAAGATGCACATCAACTAGCGGCTGAAGAAGCCTTGGAAGCTCTGCACACTCAGGGCATTCGTAGGGCAATGCCTCCTTGTTATGCAAAGTTTTGCGAACCCACACCGCTACATCCTCATCCGCAAAGATGGAGTCCAGGGCTTCATCTAAAGTTTTATGCCCGAGAATGCGCTCTCAAAGGGGAACAGTGTGACTGGGAAAGTGTGCCAAAAGATGCTCAAGATCTTTACATACAAAGGTGTAAATCCAAATGTTGTACTTGCACTTTTAAAAATTGTCAAAAATTTCCACGAGAAAACAAAAAGAAAAAATGATATATTTTACAGAATTTAAAATAGCAAAAATGATGTATAAACTTTTGCTATTTTTAGGCTTTTTGAATATCTTGAGCGTCACCGCTACAGGTATTAAAAAGGATATTAAAATTACATTTGACTTTGACGACCCACGGGTTCTTTGCTACGGTAACAAAAAATATTTGCACAAAAATTGTCCCACTGAAACTCCGCAATTTGTTTGCAAGGGAACAATCGATGAATCTTCCAAAAAACAATTGTATACATGGATTTGCGAACCTCATAATCCACCTCACCAAATATATTACCAATCTAAGGTAATTACTACGGGTTTGTATATATACGACGAGTACGAAAAACTTGAACGCATAGCCAACCCAAGATATAACCTCAAAATAAGAAGTGTTGCCACACCGATGGCAAATTTGGTTGATATCGTCGTTTACGGTATGATGTGTATTTTAGTAGTGTTTATCTCGGTTAGTTTTCTTAAAACTAATTATTCTGTCATGAATTTAGAAGAGGTGCTATTGAAAGATGCGGTAGTATCCGCTCGCAAACAACGCGATGAACAAACTGCTTCTCGTCTAAAATTGCGTAATTGGCTCGTTGAAATGCATGAATTTCAACAAAGAACAAAAGAAAGAGAAGGTGAAAATAACTCTAATATTTTTTGGATTTCCGGTAAACTGTGGGATAACATTCATGAAATAGTTGATAATCTGTAGTTTTAAAATGATTTTTTTCGCATATACAACCTATAAGTTGCATATGAATACTGACACTACTAGTAGCTCATCATCGAATATATCTGACCAAATAAGAGTTAGCATTCAAACTGTATATAATCTATTACAAGCCGCGCAGAATTTGCCCTATCGTATTGATCCAAGTGTTTTACCATTGAATTACAAGCTAATCAGTCAAATGGCAGATGGAGTCATTAATATGAAAGATCATGTCACCCCCGGAGCTGGAGGAGTATGGTGGGAAGAAAACAAAACAAGGTTAAACACCGATGAAAATGCTTTATCTTTTCAGATGGAAATTATAGAAATCTACAACAAATATTTCCAAGTTTCTCCGCAGATTTTACATGGGGTAGGCACAATAGTGGACATTTTGTTTAGACATCTATTCGAAGAAAGTATGAACAAAGCCCTCTTTGGAGAAGGATTGAACGCTTCTTCCATCGTTACAGACGAATTTTTGGATGAATTCGACAGACTGGAAAAATTGCCAAGCACGTTAGCAGCTGTAGCAACTCGTGAAAAAAGTGCATCAAGTAAGACTACAACTACGAGAACAAGACACGAATTGGTGAGAAAGGGTGGGAAATCCAAAAAAGATTCGCAAAAAAGTTCAAAAATCATCGTAAATACCGCGGTAAAAAACCTTTTGACGGAGAAAGAAAAGTTTGTCGTCAATCCTCTTACAGGTAATACCATTAAGAGAGGTGGTAAAAGACATCGTCAATTAATTGCAAAAGGTTCGATGTCTACAGACACCCTTGACCCACCTAAATCCTTTCCCAAACCCGAAGGATTAAAACTTTTTCGACACGTGGTTGATACGGCGACGAAAAAGTTTATCGAAACAATTAAAAACGATGTAATCTTGGGATTTAACCCC
>MDTD01071157.1_pt1 | contig 23261 bp, 26 predicted proteins | sample 811221 | NCBI WGS metagenome assembly MDTD01 (sample SAMN05326646, study PRJNA326480) | marine metagenome | isolation source: seawater | place: Pacific Ocean: South West | collected 2011 | reverse complement strand
GTAAATCGTGTACCTCTAAAATTTGGCATAGGATTATTCTTTCTCCAGATGACATCATTAAGTAACCAGTAATTTAAATTTTGTAAATGAAAACCTAATCTAAAAATATTATGGTATGAGCCAATTACCCATATACTTCCATTATCCTTTAAAATTCTTTTACACTCAGTAAGCCAAGCGATACAGAATTTATCATAATGTTTGAAATTATTAAATTGATCCCACTTATCATTAACTCCATTTACTTTGCTTGCATCAGGTCGAGTTAATTTTTCACCAATCTGCATGTTGTAAGGAGGATCTGCAAAAACTAAGTCAAAAGTTTTATCGGGTATTTTTTTTAATTCCCTTAAACAATCTCCATTTAAAAGTTTGTTAGTAAATTTTGACATTTTATAGATTCAACCCGAAATTGAATCTAGGGTCAAACCATTTTAGAAAAAAAATCAATGCTCTTGTGTTTTAAATCCCTAACTTGACAATATCTTGTGTACTGGCTTAAAATCTTTTCTGTGATGGACGGTTACACCGAATTTTTTTAAACCTTGCAAGTGGGCCTTAGTGCCATAACCAAAATTTCTTTCCCAAGCATAATGAGAAAATTTTTTCGATAATTTTATCATTAATCTGTCTCTATAAACTTTTGCGACTATAGAAGCGGCACTAATAACTTTAATTTTTTCATCGCCATTTATAATTGTTTTGAATTTTTTTAAACCCCGTGGCGCAAAGTTTCCATCTATCAAAGTCAAATCTGGTTTTATAGCAAGTTTTTTAATCGCTCTTTTCATGGAAAGCAATGATGCCTGTAAAATATTTAAATTTAAGATCTCATCTACGGTGGCAATTCCGATTGCATAGTAAGAGTTATCTTTAATGTGCTCAGAAATTTCTTCCCTTTTATTAAATGTTATTTTCTTCGAGTCTTTTAAGAGTTTTAAATTTACACTTTTTTTTAGTATTACAGCTGCCGAAATTACTGGGCCAGCAAGACATCCTCGGCCAACCTCGTCAACTCCAGCTGTTATTAACTTTCTCAATTAAATTTTAAGACTATTTTTTTTATCTCTTATCATTTTTAAATCAATCCAAGCCATTTTTTTTTGAGCTGGTTGCCTCATTAAAAATGCTGGATGAAATGTTATGATCACAGATGTTTTGCAGCAACCAATTTTCTTTTCAAGCCATTTGCCTCTCATTTTTGATATTACCATCTCATTACCTATTAAAGCATTCATTGCAGTGCTGCCAAGTAACACCAAAATTTTTGGATCTATAATTTCGATGTGTCTAGTAATAAACGGCAGATATCTTTTGACTTCTTCTTCGGTAGGCCTACGATTATCGGGAGGACGATAATTAACTATATTTGATATATACACTTTTTTTCTATCAAGGTTAATTGATGTAAGCATTTTGTCTAACAAAACTCCAGCTCTTCCTACAAACGGCAACCCTTCTTCATCCTCACTTGCTCCAGGTGCTTCACCTATAAGCATAATTTTCGATTTAGGGTTTCCATCGCAAAACACAAGATTTTTTGCCTTTTTTTTTAAGTCACAATTTTTCAAATTAACAATTGATTTTTTCAATAATTCTAAATTTTTGATTTTATCCTCGGATATTCCAAAATTTTCTTTTTTATAGCGATTGATTGCCTTATTATTATAAATTAAATTATGATTTATTAGATTATAATATTGTATTAACTTAACTTTATTAACATTAGATTTTTTCATGGTTTTTTTAAAAATTATTTTTCAATTTATATTACAAATTCTTTTTGTCATTATTTTTTTTTCCACAGTAAATGCTAAAAATGTAGATAAATTTGATAATGGGAAAAATATAAGAGACTACTTATTTGGATTTTTACTACTAAAAGAAAATGATCATAATCAGTCTTATAATTTCTTTAAAAAACTGAGAGGTCTTGAGAACAGTCATAAAAATTTTTCTAATAACTTTATTTTCTCCTTAATTAACTCAGGAAGGTTTGATGAAGCTTTTAATTATTCAAAAGGTCTTGAAAAAAAAAATCTTAGTATATTCGAAAGTGATTTAATTATTGGAGCTCATTATTTAAAAAATAAAAAATATATTTTAGCTAAAAAATACTTTGAGAAGATTTCCGAAAAAAATAAGAACAAAAATGTCATTGATAATTTTGTATCCAAATCTTTATCAGACTGGGCAGAAGTAGATAGTTTAGAAATGAAAGAGGCATTGTCTAAGATGGACTCGTCTAATATCAATTCTTCAAGTTTGAAAAAAATACAAAATATTTTTTTACACTGTTTTTACGATAGTGTGAAAACGCAATCTTTATATGAAAATCTCATTTTAGATGAGAAAATAGATTTTTCTAGATATAATTATTTTTATGCTTCTTTTTTAGGTAAAAAAAATAAATTCAAAGAAGAAAAAAAAGTTATAAATTTAGCACTTAAACAATATCCTAGAAATTTACTTTTGAAACACTATAAGACTCATCTTTTTAAAAAAAAGGATAAACGCTTTAAGTCTAATTTTAATTGTCAAAATCAAACTAATGTTGTTGCAGAAATTCTTTACATTGCTGCTAACGCTTTATCTTCTCAATCTATTTACAAAATGTCCAACTTTTATTTAAATTTATCAAAATATTTAAATAATGATTTTTTGTTTTTCGATACTCTATTAGCTGAAAATTTTATTCAAACAGACAATTACCATAAAGCTAAGCAAATCTATTCAAGTTTGGAAAAAAAAGGGTCCGTTCTTAATTGGTATGCATCAAAACAAAAATCTAAAATTTTAATTGCTGAGAATGATAGAGACAAAGCTATAAAATTAATAAATGACGTGTACGAAAAATTAACTACTAAAGATATTTATGTAAAATTTGATTACGCAGAATTTTTAAAAAATAACGATAGATTTGAAAAATCCATTAAAATTTATTCTGAAGTTTTAGAATCTATTGATTTTAATCATTTATTATATCCTGAAGTGACTGATGGTAGAGGTGTATCTTACGAAAGACTAGGCATGTGGAAGGAAGCCGAAAAAGATTTATTAGAGTCATTGAAACATTCGCCAGACCAAGCATATGTTATAAATTATCTTGCTTATTCATGGATAGAACAAGGAAAAAAAATTGAAAAAGCTTTATCAATGTTACAAAAGGCAAATAAATTAAAATCAAATGACCCATATATAATAGACTCTCTAGGATGGGCATTATTTAAGTTAGAAAGATACAAAGAATCAAAATATTATTTACAATCGGCAGTAAAACTAATGCCAGCAGATCCAATAGTAAATGATCATTATGGCGATGTTTTATGGATGAGTGGAAAAAAAATTCAAGCTAGATATTATTGGAAGTATGTACTTAAACTAGAAGAGACAAAAGAAGATATGAAAAAAAATTTAGAAAAAAAATTAATCTTTGGCCTCTGAAATGGTTGTAAAATCTTTTTCAAAAATCAATCTTTCATTAAATGTAAATAAAAAAATGAACAACGGCCTACATGATTTACAATCGTATTTTTGTTTAATTAATTTATATGACTTAATCCAAATTAAAAAAATTAAAGGGAAAAGACATTTAGTCAAGTTTTCTGGTAGATTCAGAAAACATGTTAATGCTAAAGATAATTCTATTTTTAAAACCCTGAAAATATTGGAAAATAATAAATTAATATCTGACTATTACTCAATTAATATAAAAAAAAATGTGCCCGCATGCTCAGGTTTAGGTGGAGGAACTAGTAACGCAGTATTTTTATTTAAACATCTGACTAAAAAAAATAATAATAAAATTGCTAAAATTTCAAATATTTTAAGTAAAAAAATCGGTTCGGATGTTAAGTTATTTTTCCAAAACCAAGGATTTTTAAATAGTATTAATGAAATTAACACTTTTAAAAAAAATTATAAAATTCACCTTTTATTAGTTTTTCCAAATATTAAATGCTCTACAAAATCTATTTATTCAAAAGTAAAAAAATTTACAAATAAATCAAAATTAAGATTCGATCAAATAAATACGAAAGATAAATTTTTAAATTTTTTGAAAAATAGCACAAATGATCTTCAAGAAATTGCAGAAACTAAGCATTTGAAAATTAAAAACTTAATTTTTAGGATAAATAAAATGAAAGGATGTATTTTTTCAAGAATGACAGGATCAGGATCTGTGTGTTATGGGGTTTTTGAAAGTAATAAAAGTGTGAAAAAAGCATTGAATGCAATAAAGTTGATATATCCAAAATATTGGTCTGTGGTAGCAAAAACTATTTAAAATTAATAGATTTATGATATATCAAAATCTAAGTATTGGGGCATAGCCAAGCGGTAAGGCAGCGGTTTTTGATACCGCCATCCTAGGTTCGAATCCTAGTGCCCCAGCCAGAAAATATGTTGAACTTTAAAATTATCGGCAAAATAAAAAGTATTTTTTTTCCTTTTTATAAAGACTCAGATTTAAAATTTATATTTAAAGAAATTCGAAAAGATCAACCTAAAAACTTGAAAACAGTTATGTTTGTCGGAGGTTGTGTAAGAAAATATCTTCAAAACGAAAAAATTGATGATATTGACCTGGCGACAAATTTAACTCCTGAACAAATAAAAAAAAAATTTAAGAATTCAAGATTTAATGTAGTTGATACTGGTATAAAGCATGGGACTGTTACATTAATTTATAAAAAAAAAAAATTTGAAATAACAACTTTAAGAAAAGATGTTGAAACTGATGGTCGGCATGCTCTAGTTTCATATACAGATAATTGGCTAGAAGACTCTAAGAGAAGAGATATTTCTATAAATGCAATCTATTTGGACGAAAACGGTAAAATTTATGATCCTCAAGGTGGAGTAGAGGATTTAAGGAAAAAACAAGTAAAATTTATAGGAGATCCTAATAAAAGAATTCAAGAAGATTATCTTAGAATCCTGAGATTTTTAAGATTTTCAATTCAGTATGATAGTTCAACTGATTTAGAAACTATTTCTGCTTTGAAACATAATCTTGATGGTATTAAACAAATTTCAAGGGAGAGAATATTGGATGAATTAATTAAAATACTCAAATTAAAAAATTTTGACAATATATTAAAACATGAAAATAAAAAGCAAATTTTTTCTATAATTTTTCCTGAACTTAGATATCTTGAGAGGATTTCAAAATTTAAATATCTAAAAGATATTCCAATTAGTTTTGATTTACTATTAGCAACTTTGCTTTTTGACGAAACAAATAATTGTGAATATTTTTGCCACAAATATAAGGTGACAAGTAAACTTAATGAAAACCTAACATCCATTTTTAAAATTTATATAGAACTTAAAAAAGATTCTGAATTTTTTAAAAAAAATTTAAAAAAGAATATTTATTTTTATGGTAAAGAAAAATTAAGAAAATTAGCGATTTTAAAATTTTTTGAGAAATCTAGTGAAAAAAAACATGATTTAATACCAATCCTAAATAATATTGAAAAAGAGTTATTGCCGGTTTTTTTATACGATGGAACTTATTTAAAAAAGAGGGGGATAGAGGAAGGGGTATTGATGGGAAGAATATTGAACTTGATTGAAGAAGAGTGGATAAAAAATGATTTTAAAATTTCTGAAGATCAAATTTCTTCAATAATTCAAAAACAAAAAAACTAAATATATTTTACCTCTTTTATCTCAAAATTTCTTTCTCCAGCTGGAGTTTCGACACTAACTAAATCATCTTTATTTTTGCCGATTAGAGCTCTTCCAATTGGGCTTTTATAAAAAATTTGATTTTTTGAAATATCAGCCTCATCCTGTCCTACCAATCTATAATTAATTGCTTTATTAGACTCTAAGTCTTGGACTTCTACTGTACATCCAAAAATTACTTTTCCAACATTTTCAATTTTCGTGACATCTATAACGTTTGCTCTTGCAATTAAATCGTTTATTTTTAAAATTCTTCCTTCTATTAAGCCCTGTTGCTCTTTCGCAGCATGGTACTCAGCATTTTCTTTTAGATCACCGTGAGATCTTGCCTCTGCTATTGCTGCAACTATTTTAGGTCTCTGAATATTCTTTAAGTTCTCTAATTCAGATTTTAAATTTCGTAGACCATTTACTGTTATCGGTTCTTTTTCCATAATTTATTCCCATTTTACTTCAGGTGGAAGTGACATTAAAATAGACTCAACATTCCCCCCCGAATTTAATCCAAACTTTGTACCTCTATCATATAAAAGATTAAACTCCACATACCTACCTCTTTTTAAAAATTGTCTCTCCTTATCTTTTTTGGACCATTTGATATTCCTTTTTCTTTCAATAATTTTTTTTGCAATGTCAATAAACGTTAAGCCAACTTCTCTTACAAATTTAAAATTTTCTACCCAATCTTTCGTTTCGTGATCAAAAAAGATACCTCCGATACCACGGCTTTCTTTTCTATGCGGAAGGTAAAAATAATTATCACATAATTTTTTATATTTTTTATAATTTTTTTTATTTTTTTTACATACATTTTTAAGCATTTGATGGAATAATTCTTTTTCTTTTTTATCCTGTAAACATGGAGTTGCATCTATTCCACCTCCAAACCAATTTTTTGAGGTAACAATAAATCTAGTATTAAAGTGTAATGCTGGAATTTTAGGGTTTTTCATATGAGCTACCACTGATATTCCCGACGCCCAATATTTTCCATTTTTGTTTGCTCCTAAGACTTTTGATCTAAATTCTTTTCTAAATTTTCCACTTACAGTTGACTTGTTTACTCCAACTTTTTCAAAAACGTTCCCGTTTGTAAGTAGAAAAGATTTGCCACCCCCCTCATTTTTATTTTTTTTCCTCCACTCTCTCTTGATAAATTTTTTTCCTTTATCTAAACTTTCAAATTCTTTACAAATTTGAAATTGTAAATAAGCAAACCATTTATCTGTTATTATTTTTTTATCTCTAATATTAATTTTCATTTTTGTTATCCTACAAAACTGTTTTGTCTAAGAGCTTCGGCAGCTACAATAGCGACTGCCATCGATAAGTTTAAAGATCGAGTTTTTTTATTTATAGGAATTCGTAGTTTATTTTTAATAGTTTTATGTAAATGTTCAGGCACTCCAGCACTTTCTCGTCCAAACAATAGTATATCATCTTTTTTAAACTTAAATTTGTGATAAGATTTAGTCGCCTTTGTTGTCATCAATATTATTCGTGATTTAGTATTTTTTTTTTCGAACATATCATAATCATCATATTTAAAAATTTTACTTAAACCTACATAATCCATTGCCACTCTTTTAAACCTTTTATCTTGTAAATCGAAACCGCAAGGTTGAATAATATGGACCTTTAGGTCAAAACACGCGCTAAGCCTTATTATAGCAGCAGTGTTTTGTGGTATATCTGGTTTATAGAGAGCTATGTGCATTATTATGCCCCAATTCACGCAAATTATGTGTCATTCTGACCCTAGAAAATTGAATAATTTAGTTTTATTTAGTATTTCATTATAAACACATACTTAAATGAGCAAAGAAGAAAAAAAAGTAAATCGTAGGGATTTTTTATTTACTACTAGTTATACAGTGGGTGCTGTAGGTTTAGGGGCAGTGATTTGGCCTATGATAGATCAGATGAACCCAGATAAAGCACAACAGGCATTAGCAACTACAGAGGTAGATATTAGCCAGATTGAACCAGGGAAGTCTATCACAGTTTTGTGGAGGGGTAAGCCAGTCTTTTTAAAGAGAAGAACACCCGAGGAAATAGCAGAAGCAAGATCAGTAAGTTTAGACAAATTGCCTGATCCCCAAAAGGATGAAGATAGAGTAAAAGAAGGTAAAGATGAATGGTTAGTAATGCTTGGAGTTTGTACACATTTAGGATGCGTGCCCTTGAAAGATAAAGGAGATTATAAAGGATGGTTTTGTCCTTGTCACGGCTCGCACTACGATGTTTCTGGCAGGATTAGAAAAGGCCCGGCACCAAAAAATATGGAAATACCTAAATTTGAATTTGTTGACAACAATACAATTAAAATTGGATGAAATTATAAATGAGTGAACAAGAATATACACCTAAATCAAAAGTTGGAAAGTGGTTTAACGACAGACTGCCCTTGCTAACATTGGGAGCCCATTTAACGGATTACCCAACACCAAAAAATCTAAATTATTGGTGGACTTTTGGAGGGATACTTACTTTTTGTTTGTTAACTCAAATAGTAACTGGAATAGTTTTAGCAATGCATTACGTTGCTCATGCAGATTTAGCATTTGCTAGCGTAGAACATATAATGAGAGATGTAAATTATGGCTGGCTTATAAGATACATTCACAGCAATGGTGCATCTATGTTCTTTTTAGCGGTCTATATTCATATATTTAGATCTTTATTTTATGGTTCCTACAAATCACCAAGAGAAGTTATATGGATAATAGGATTATTAATATATTTATTGATGATGGCTGCTGCATTTATGGGCTATGTTTTGCCTTGGGGCCAGATGAGTTTTTGGGGAGCCACTGTTATTACCAATTTATTTAGTGCGATTCCTTTAGTTGGAGATAGTATCACGACGTGGTTATGGGGAGCTTATTCTGTTGACAATCCTACTTTAAATCGATTTTTTAGTCTTCATTATTTAATCCCTTTTTTGATTTTAGGGTTAGTCGTGTTACACATTTGGGCATTACATGTTCCTGGAAACAATAATCCTATTGGTATTGAGATAAAGAAACCTTCAAAAGATACGGTTCCATTTCATCCCTACATTACAATTAAAGATGCGTTTGCTTTGTTAATGTTCATGATAATTTTTGCAGGTTTTGTATTTTTTTCTCCAAACGTACTCGGACACTCTGATAATTATATTCCAGCAGACCCATTAGTAACTCCAGCTCACATTGTTCCAGAATGGTACTTGTTGCCTTTTTATGCGATTTTAAGATCTGTTCCAGATAAGTTAGGTGGAGTTATATTAATGTTTGGAGCAATATTTATTTTATTCGTCCTTCCTTGGCTAGATACTTCTAAAGTTAGATCAGCTGTTTTTAGACCTATTTATAGACAATTTTATTGGATATTTGTAATAGATGTTTTAATGCTCGGATATATGGGTGCTATGCCTGCGGAAGGTATATATTTAGTTTTGGCCAGAGTTGGAACTATTTATTATTTCTTGCACTTTATTGTGGTTTTGCCTTTGGTAGGCTTGCTTGAAAAAACTGATCCAGTTCCAATGAGTATATCAGAACCTGTTCTGACAGGTGGAGCAGAGCCATCCTTAGCAAAGAGAAATAATGACAAAATATAGAATCAAAAAACTTATTTTTTTTTCATTAATAATTTTTGTTGTTAACTCACCTATAAATGGAGCGGAAACTAACGATCCTATAAAAGTCGATTGGAGTTTTAAGGGTCTTACAGGAAAATTTGACAGAGCCGCACTCCAAAGAGGTTTTCAAGTATATAAGGAAGTTTGTTCATCTTGTCATTCTATGCAATATTTAAGTTATAGAAACCTTGGTGAGCCTGGCGGACCTGAATTTTCGAAAGAGGAAGTCAAAGCAATTGCTGCAAGTATTGAAATCACAGACGGACCTGACAGCCAAGGCGAGATGTTTACTCGACCAGGAAGACCATCAGATAAATTTAAAAGTCCATATCCTAACAAAAACGCATCAATAGCAGCCAACGGAGGTGCATATCCCCCAGATATGTCTGTTTTAGTAAAGGCTAGACCTGGAGGGGCAAATTATATTTACTCAGTTTTAGTCGGATATGAAGAACCGCCTTCAGGCATAGTTCTCGATGATGGAGTATATTATAACAAGTATATGATCGGAAATAAAATAAAGATGTCTGCTCCACTAACTGATGATATAGTTGAATATTCGGATGGAACACCTTCAACCGTAGAACAGATGGCGAAAGACGTGACAACTTTTTTATCTTGGGCCGCAGAGCCTGAGTTAGAAGAAAGACATAAAACTGGAATTAAAGTTATTATATATCTTATATTATTAACAACACTTGTTTATTTAAGCATGCGAAGAATTTGGTCAAGGATTGACTCTGAAAAATAATACATCGCCATCTTTAACAATATAATCTTTTCCCTCAATTCTCATTTTTCCGTTTTCTTTACACTTTTCAGAACTACCGTATTTAATAAAGTCTTCACATGAAACTGCCTCAGCTCTTATGAAATTTTTTTCGAAATCAGTGTGTATTACACTTGCAGCTTTTGGAGCAGATGTATTTTTTTTAATTGTCCAAGCTCTACTTTCTTCGGGCCCTGATGTAAAAAAAGTATCTAAATTTAAAAGATCATAGCCGCTTTTAATTAATTTGTTTAAACCAGTTTTGTTTAACCCAATATCCTTCATAAATATTTCTCTATCATTTTTATCTAGGCTCATAATTTGGTCTTCAATATCTGCACACACAGTTATTATTTTATCTTTAGGATAAGAAGATCTAATAGCTGAAGTTAAATCATTCCCTGAAGACACACTGCCCTCATCAACATTACAAACTATTATTCTTGGTTTAATACTTAAAAGCCCAATACGAGATAAAAACTTAAATTCTTCATCATCATTGTTACTTATCTCCTTGCCTGAGTTTAGTTCGGATAGTTTGCTTTCTAATAGATTAATTTCTTTTTGATGAAGAAGTTTTTTTTTACTTTTTTCTAATTTTTTTTGAATTAATTCAATATCGGATAGTAAAATTTCAGTCTTGATTATTTCTAAGTCTTTTTTAGGATCAATTTCAGAGTTTACGTGCGTTGTTTTCTCAGATTTAAAACATCTAACAAGATGTAAAACTGCATCAACCTCACGTATGTGGGATAAAAATTTGTTTCCTAAACCTTCGCCCTTAGAAGCTCCTTTAACTAATCCAGCAATATCAACAAAAGTTATATTAGCATAAATTTTTTTTTTTGATTTAGATAATTTTGTTAGTTGATCCAGCCTATCATCTATTACATCAACAATGCCTATATTAGGATCTATGGTACAAAAAGGAAAGTTACCAGCTTCTGCATTTTTTGAAGCCGTTAAAGCATTGAATAAAGTTGACTTTCCTACATTTGGAAGCCCAACTATCCCACATTTAAATCCCATTAAGGTTCTGATTAACTTTGCTAGAAAATAAGTCTATTTTTCTCTCAATTAAGGTTGGTATCAATTTGACAATATTTTCTGTAATCTCTTTTATTTTTTCTTCTTCATCTTCTTTAAAATCTTCTAAAACATGATTGTTGACTTTCTTTTTTTGTTTAGGATGACCAATTCCAATTCTCACTCTTGAATAATCTTTACCAATAAATTTATCTATCGACTCAATTCCATTATGGCCAGCACTACTGCCTCCAAATTTTACTTTTATTTTGCCAAAATCAATATCCATATCGTCGTGAAAAACAAAAACGTCTTTTGCATCAATTTTAAAGTAATCAATTAGTTCTTTGATTGCAGTTCCTGAGTTATTCATAAAAGTTAAAGGTTTTATCGCATATATTTTTTTAGACTCAATGTTCCCAGTTGTTAAAAGACCTTTAAACTTTGGCTTTTGTTTTGATAATTTAAAATGGGAATTTATTGCATCGATAATTTTGAAACCAATGTTGTGTCTATTGTTAACACTATTAGAACCAGGATTTCCTAAACCAACGAGTAATAGCATATTAATTATTTTTTCTCAGGGGTTTTTTTCTCTGGAGCCTTTTTGTCATCTGGTTTTTTATCTGCAGCACCTTCTTTGCCTTTATCATCTTTTTTAGCTGCATCTCCATCTTTACCTGCCGCCTCTGCTCCTTCAGTTGGAGCATCTCCTTCAGCGCCTTCAGTTGTAGATTCCTCTGCAGGTTTTTCCGGTTCTTTTATTATTGTAGGCGCAGCAACAGTGGCAATGACAAAGTCTCTATCCGTAATTGTTGGCAAGACGTTTTCTGACAATTTTACCGAAGAGATTTTAATACTGGTACCGATATCTGTACCTGTCAAATCTATTGTAATATCATCAGGAATATTTTCAGCTGGACATTTAAGTTCAACTTTTCTTCTAACAATGTTTAGCACCCCGCCTCTTTTCAAGCCAGGTGAGTCTGGTTGGTTTATGAACTTTACTGGAACCTCAATTACGATTTTTTTTCCTGAAACAATTCTCATGAAATCAATGTGAATTGGTTCCTCTGACACTACGTGATAAGAAACATCTCTTGGTAAAACTTTTTCTTTTTTTCCCTCAATATCTAATTCTAAAACTTTTGATAAAAAGGTGTCCGAATTAATTATATTTTTTATATCTTTTTTTTCTATTGAAATTTTTTGATTTGGGTTTTTACCACCATATAATATAGCTGGTATCAATCCAGAGGATCGTAACTTATTTATTGATCCAGCTGAAGAATTTTCTCTTTTAATTGCTTTTAAGTCGCTCATTTGTTTTAATGTTGAATTGGCTATATATCTTAACTAATTTAATAAAACAAGTATTAATTAAACAAATCTGACACAGAATTAGAGTTAGCAATTCTTTTTATGGCTTCTGACATCAGTGAAGAGATTGATAAGACCTCTATTTTATTGTTATTTTTAATTTTGTTTGCATTTTCAATAGTGTCAGTAATTATCAATTTTTTAATCTTTGACTTTTTAATTTTGTTTACAGCGTCACCACTTAAAACAGCGTGAGTTATAAATACATATACTTCATTAGCGCCACTTTTTTTTAATGCATCAACTGCATTTACTATTGTTCCCCCGCTATCAATAATATCATCTACAATAATACAAGTTTTGTTTCTTACATCTCCAATTATATTCATAACTTGAGATTTGCCAGGAGCAGGTCTTCTTTTATCTATAATTGCTAAATCTGCTTTAATTCTTGTAGCTAGTCCTCTAGTTCTCTGAACACCGCCTACATCTGGTGAAACACAAATTAATTTTTTGTTGTTAAATTTTTTTTTTATATATTTTGCAAATAAGGGAGTAGTAAATAAGTTGTCCACGGGCATATCAAAAAAACCTTGTATTTGGCCTGCGTGTAAATCAACAGTGACTACTCTATTAGCTCCAGCATTTGAAATTAAATTAGCTACTACTTTTGCAGAAATAGAAGTTCTAGGAGCAACTTTTCTATCTTGTCTAGCATAACCAAAGTAGGGAATTACTGCTGTTACGTTTTTTGCTGAAGATCTTTTAAGCGCATCAATAACAAGTAAAAGTTCCATAAGGTTGTCATTAGCAGGATTTGAAGTTGATTGAATTACAAACACGCTATTACCTCTGATATTCTCATTTATTTCAATATAAATTTCTCCATCAGCAAATCTCTTGATATTTGTATTAACTAATTTTAATTTAAGTTTTTTTGCTATATCTTTGCTCAGCTTTAAATTGCTAGTTCCAGATAAAATTTTCATGAAGTATAAATATCTATACAGTTATTTTTGAACGTTTTCAAATCAAATTCAATTTAAGTTGTTTCATTATTTGTTGTTGTTGAAGATTGCTAGTTAAAGAACTTTAACAATTCTAAATGTAATAATTAATTTTGGCTGAATTTTGTCAAACTTATTGCTGAAATACATCTCCCATAATCTTTTTCCTTCAACTTTCTAGACCTTCTATAACTGAAAAATTTATTTTTTTCTTTAAAAGTATCCAAATTTACATGATCCACATTTACATTAAGTTTTAACAATTTATCACTCACGTATTTTCTTAAATTAAATAACTTTTTATTTTTATTCTTTTTTGAAAAATAAATAGAGTTTTTTTTTGATTTATTAACAAAGTTTTTATAGAATTTAAAATCAACTTCATAACTTTTTCTGCCAATACAAGGTCCCACACCAGCATAAATTTTATTATTTGAATTAACTTTACGAAATTTTCTAATTGTATTTTCTACTACACCTTTAAAAGCACCTTTCCATCCTGCGTGTACACAGCCTATTATTTTATTATTATTATCAATGAGAAGAATAGGGACACAATCTGCAGTAACAACTCCTAAGGCAAATCCTTTAAGTTTTGTTATCATCGCATCACAATTGAGGACTTTTTTGTTTTTATTTTTATTATTAACAAATATTACTTTGTTGCTATGTGTTTGATGCATTAATAAAAGATTTTTTTGATTTATTTTCATTTTCTTTGCAATTAAAGATAGGTTTTTTTTAATATTACTCTTGCTATCCCTAGAACCTCTGCCGCAATTAAGGCTTCGATAGTTTTTTTTTGAATAACCTCCGTTTCTAGAGAAAAAACAATGATTAATATAATTAATTTTTTTAAGTTTTTTTGCGTAATACATTATTTAAACCCTAAAAAATTATCTTCTTTGAATTTATATGCAAAAATTACTTTAAATAATTTCCCCATTAATTTTACATCTAATAATCTTTTTAGTCTTAAAAATAAATTTGATTGCTGTTTAAAACTCATTTTCTTGCTCAGTATATTTGCCCTTTCTATTATACCCATTTTTTCTAAAAAAAATTTTTGAGTTACAATACTTTTTACTTTTAAGTTTTTTAGTAAAAAAAATTCTTTTAAAAGGTTAAAATTTACTAAATAAGTAATATCTGCTTTACCTAAATTTTCAAACAAAGCGTTTTTTTTATGTTTTAAAATAGATTGTATCGTACTTTTATTGCTCGGGTTTAAATAACCGTAATCAATGAATAAAATACCGCCATTAAATTTGTTAATTTTTTTTACCATTTTGTCCAATATATCAAAGCCAAGTTTTGGAAATTCAATAAACTTTAAATATTTTAAACTTTTAAACTTTTTAATTTCAATATTTTCTTTGAACGATGCTTTTTTATAAACAGATAAAATATTATTCTTTTTATCTAAAGAGTAATATTTTTCAAATAGGCTGTTTCCTTCACGTAGAAATTGTTTAATTGGAATTGAGTCAAAAAATTCATTGCCGAAAAAAATAATAGGCCCCCCGTCGATTTTGTTAAAACTTTTTATCCATTTAACATTATTTTTTGGAATATTTTTTTTTTGCAATTTTTTTAAAATTTCACTTTTTTCGTATAAAAAAAAATTAATTGTTTTATTAAATTCTGGAAACTTTTTGAAAGTTTTTATAAGAATTTTTGTCAAAGTTCCATCACCTGGACCTAACTCAACAAAATTAAATTTTTTTGGCTTACCCATGGCATGCCAAGTAGAAATAATCCAAATACCAATTATTTCAGAAAATATATCCGAAATGCCTGGAGCAGTTATAAAATCTCCCTGTTTTCCAAAAGGAAATTTTGTCGAGTAATATCCCTTTTTTTTATCAAAGAGCACTTGTTCAAAAAATTTATCTACAGGAAGAATTTTTTTTTTGAAAAAATATTTATTTTTTGACATTTCTGATAAAAAAAATTATTAACCCAGCCGATATCATCAAGACACTTAATACTGTTCCCATGCTTACAAAGTCAAATAAATAACCAACTTGCGTGTCAGGCTCTCTGAAAAATTCAGAAAAAATTCTAAAACAACCATAAATTATTAAAAACATAAAAGAACATGTGCCGATTTTATAATTTTTTTGAAATAAAATAAAATTCATGATTATGAATAAAAGAAAACCCTCCAATAAAGCCTGGTAAATTTGAGAGGGATGTCTTGTAAAACTATCAATTTTTGGAAAAACTACAGACCAAAAAATGTCACTTTTTTTTCCAATAAGTTCGCCGTTTATAAAATTAGCAATACGCCCAAAAAATATTCCAATTGGTGAAACGCAAGCAATAACATCTAATAAAAAAAAGGCGGATAATTTTCTTTTAATAGAAAAGATATAAGTTCCTAAAATAATACCGATTAATGCTCCATGAAAAGACATGCCTCCTTCCCATAACTTTAACATGTCAAACGGGTTTAAAAGATAATAGTTCAGATTATAGAACAAAATATAACCTATTCTACCTCCTAGTATTATAGAAATTATTAGATAAGTTATTAAATCATCAAACTGCTCTATTTTAAAATGAGAAAATTGATTATTAAATTTTTTTAAAACAATTTGTTTTCCAAGCCACCAACCAATTAGAATTCCCAGGATATAAGCGAGCGAGTACCACCTAATTTCAATTATTCCAAAGTTAAATAAAACTGGGTCTATATTGTGGATGTACATTATTCATTATAACATAATTGAAATTAATTTTTCTATCAAATAAGATCAATTATGAGCAATTCTGAAAAATTTTTTAAAACCTTGTCTAGTTTAATCGAGAATGGCATTTTGACCTCTAAAGACATAAAAAGAGAAATTTCAACAAACTTTAAATTTAAAAGAGATGCATTAATCAATAAATTACGTGTAGTACCGAGAGAAGAGTTTGAAGTCCTTAAAAAGTTAGTTCAAAAACAAGAGGTAGCGATAAAAAAACTTTCCAAGAAAAAAAATTTTAAAAGGGCAAAGAAATCTTAACTTGAAGTCCCTTGTGTTTACTCACTCCCAGCTGGATGTTTCCACCATGTGAGTTGATTATATCTTCCACAATAGCTAAACCCAAACCCACACCAGATTTGTTTAAACTTCTACTTTTATCAAGTCTAAAAAAAGGTTTAAATACATTTTTGTAGTGTTCTTCAGGAATGCCTGGTCCATCATCCTCAATATTAATTACGGCTCTATTTGAGGTTTTTTGTAAACTAATATAAACTTTTTTCCCATATACCAGACCATTATTTATTACGTTTTCGAAGCATCTCATTAATGCTGAAGACCTTCCTTTCAAAATGATATCATCTGACCCTAGTAAAATTAAATTATCGCTATTAATTTTATTTTTAATTCTTAGGAAAATGTTTTGTAAATTAACCGAGGATGTTTCCTCTTTAGTTTGGGTTTTTGCAAATTGCAAATAATCATTTAACATTCTTTCCATCTCGTCAATATCACGTGACATTTTCTCAGAAATATCTTTTTGCTGTATCATTGCTAGTTGTAACTTTAAGCGAGTTAATGGTGTTCGTAAATCATGGCTTATGCCAGACAACATTTCTGATCTTTGGTTTAAATGTCTATTTATCCTTTTAGCCATTCTGTCAAATTCGTACGCTGCTTTCCTAATTTCAGCTGCACCGGAAGGCCTAAAATCATTAAGGTAATCTCCTTTACCAAATTTTTCAGCAGCTTTTGCCAGTTTTACAAGTGGCCGAGTTTGATTTTTTAAAAATATTAATGCAATTAAAATTAATACAATGGACGGAAGTGTTGTCCATAATACAAATAACCTAACAGATGAAGTGGCAATCATTTCTTTTGGCACTAAAAATTCAATTGTTTCACTTTCTGTTTTAATCTTAATTTCAACAGCATTCTTAAATTGAGTAGTATTAAACCAAAAATTATTATTACCAAATGTTGATTTTAATTCTCTTCTTAAAGACCTATCCATTGGACTAAATCTTCTTTCACCAGTTGTAGTAGGAAAATCATTGTTATTTATACCTATTTCAAAACTAAAATTATTTTTATAACTATCAGTAAAAAAATCTAAATTATCTTTATCATTTAAGTAAACGTCTTGGACAGTTTTTAGTTGAGACACGAGAGCTCTAATTATACTTTTATTGGCTTTAATCCATATACTATCATAAAAGACTATAGTAACTATTAATTGTAAAATTATTGTTGGAGCAGCAACAATTATTAAGGATCTATAAAATAACCTTTTAGGTAAGAGAAACTTTATAAATCTATTCAATCCAGAGAACATAACCTGACCCCCTTACTGTTTGAAGATATTTCGGATTTTTAGAATTATTTTCAATTTTTTGTCTTAGTCTAGTTATCATTACATCTATAGATCTCTCCTGATTTATACCTGATATTTTTCCAATTTCTTCACGTGAAAATATTTTCCCCGGATTTGATAGCATCCGAAGTAAAACTTTTTTTTCAGTAGAATTTATTTTTTTTTCACTATTTTCAGTTTTAATTACCATTTTGTTTAAGTCAACTTCAGTGTTACCAATAAAATGTTTTTGGCTTAAATCCAATTTATGATATTTATTAATTACATTATTTATTCTTAGAAGAAGTTCTTTTGGCTCAAAAGGTTTACTTATATAGTCCTCTGCTCCAAGTTCCAATCCTTTAATTCTATCCTCAACCTCTCCTTTTGCTGTTAATAAGATTATTGGTATATTAATTTTTTTTTTAATTTCTTTAGTTAGATCATATCCATTTTGTCCTGGCATCATTACATCTAAAACAATTAAATCAAATTTGAATTGTTTTAACTTTTCTTTTGCATTCTCAGAGTTTTCAGAAGTAGAGACAATATAATGATTTTCATTAAGATATTCTTTTAAAAGAACTCTTATTCTATTATCATCATCAACAATTAGTATGTGCATTTTACTATTTTCCATCTATTATTTTCTTTAAAACTTCCTTGAATTTAATAACTGAATCTGCACTTGAATTACGCAAGGCATTGAAGATTCGTTTTTTTTGGGATTTATAAACTGTATCAAAAAATACTCTTCCCTCTTTATCTAAAAATAAATTTTTTTTTCTAGTATCATTATCGTCTTTTACTTGTTTAATCATTTTAGACTTGATTAAATCTCTTAGTACCCTATTTAGACTTTGTTTAGTAACTTTTAATTTATAGATTAGCTCACCAAGATTAATTCCAGGATGTCTCTCTATTAAATTTAAGGCTCTTAAATGGGCAGGGCCAAAATATTTTTTTGACAAAACTTGTTTTGGATCAGCAAATGTTTCTCTATAAGCATAAAATAGAAGTTGAATAAAATCTTTGATTTGCTCGTCTTTAAGATAAAGTAAATCTTTCATAATGGTAAGTTATATTGACATATATTAATAAGAAATATACTTTTTTGTGAGAAAAAAATCTATATATTTACATTTAAATGGAAAGCATACCTTACGATAAAAGATCAGGAAAAATTTGGTACAACGGCGAAGCAGTTGATTGGTCGAAGGCCAATATACACATATTAAGTCACGGCCTTCATTACGCCAGTTGTGTATTTGAGGGTGAAAGAGTTTACGAAGGTGAAATCTTTAAATTAGAACAACATACTGAAAGATTATTTTATTCAGCCAAAAGAATGGGAATAAAGATACCTTATGAACAAAATGAAATTAATAAGGCCTGTAAAAATATAGTGAATATTCAAAAAGTTCAGAATGGTTATGTCCGACCAGTGGTATGGAGAGGTAGCGAGATGATGGCAGTTTCAGCACAAAAAAATAAAATTCATGTTGCTATAGCTACTTGGGAATGGGGATCGTATTTTGATCCAAAATTAAAACTTGATGGCATAAAATTAAACATTTCATCTTGGAGAAGACCTAATCCAAATTCAGTTCCTTGGGATACCAAGGCAGCAGGATTGTACATGATATGCACCCTTTCAAAACACGAAGCCGAAAGGCAAGGTTTTTCTGACTCATTAATGTTAGATCATGAAGGAAATATAGCTGAAGCAACAGGTGCAAATATTTTCTTTAAAGATGAAAAGGGAAAATTACATACTCCTACTCCTGACTCTTTTTTAGATGGTATAACTAGACGAGAAGTAATCAAGATTGCGAAAGGCAAGGGCATAGAGGTTGTAGAAAGAAAAATAAAACCAGAGGAAATGAAAAACTTTGTTGGATGTTTTTTAACAGGTACTGCAGCTGAGGTTACTCCAGTATCTAAAATTGGGGCTTATGGATTTAAAATTTGTAAGGTGATTGCTGATTTAAGTGAAAGTTACCAAATTTTGGTTAGAAAAAAAGATGCTGCTTAATTTTTTTTCGCAATAATTAATACTGACCAAGAAAATATTTTAAAAATTTTAAATTTAAATAAATACTGATCTAGGGCTGCTAAAAACTTAAAGATTTTGGAGTTTTCAGGGTTTTTATAAAAAGGAAAAAACACCAAAGTTAAAAAACCGTAATATTTAATTTTAGTTTCAAAAAATTTTTTATTTATATATTCAAAATCTTTTGCTAATAATGGATGTTCATCAATAGACCTCGAGTTTGGCGTAAGTTTTCTATAAAGGTTAATTAATGGATTAGTACCGAGTGGTTCAATAAAAACTAATGATCCTTTAGACTTAAGCAATCTATAAATTTCATCTAAACACTTATCAAATTGCAAATGATGTAAAATTCCTGATCCATAAACAACATCGAAGCTGTCACTTTCCAAATTAGTTTTTTCGCAATTGTCTACTTTATAATCAACCGCAATATTAAGTTCCTCAGCCTTTTTTTTTGCTTTATTTATAGATACTTCCGATATGTCTATTCCAACAATTTTCCTTGGTTTGTTTTGTGCAACTCTCTCTACTGATGAGCCTATTCCACATCCATAATCTAAGACCTCAGAATTATTGGTAACTTGTTGTAGATATTTAAAATAATCCTCGTTAAGATTATGAATTGCTTTATAAAATATAGCTTCAAATCTACCTTTTTTTTTCGACTGTAATTTATTATGAAATTCTTTTTCTCTTAAATTTTCTTCAGTTAATGCCATAATATTTATTTGTTATCTTCATTAATTGCATGGTCAATACCTTTTCTTAAATAGTCATAGCCAGTATACAGCGTTAAAAAAGCTGATAACCACAGTAGTATTATACCAATAGTTTGAGCGTTATAATCCTGAAAATTTATAATTTTATTCCCACTTTCTCCAGTTAACAATATAGCTATAGATAACATTTGCAAAAATGTCTTTAATTTAGCTAGGCTAGTAACTTCCATAGAAATACTTCCTTTGGCTAAAAATTCTCGTAAGCCAGAAACTAAAATTTCTCTAGTTAAAATTATTATTGCCGCAATCACCTCATAATTTTTTATTGTTCCATTCATAACTAATAAAATCAGTGCAGCTGCTACTATAATTTTGTCAGCAATTGGGTCTAATAGTTCACCTAGCTTAGACTCTTCCTTAAATAATCTTGCCAGTAAACCATCTAAATAATCTGTGAAACTTGCTAAAATAAAAAGAAAGAATGGAATCAGGTCACCAAAAAAACCAGGTATAAAAAAAGCCAAAACAAAAATTGGGACAATTATAATTCTTCCAATAGTTAAAATATTAGGTATTTTCATAATTTATTCGTGAAAATAATTATATATTTTATTAGCAATATTGTCTTCAATTCCTTCAACAGATTTCAAGTCATCTAAACTAGCCGACTCAACTGCTCTGGCAGAACCAAAATGATTTAAAAGTGCTCTTTTTCTCTGACGTCCAATCCCCTGAATTTGATCCAGCAAAGATTTGCTTAAACTTTTCTTTCTTTTCGCTCTATGAGTACTTATTGCAAAACGATGGGCTTCGTCTCTCAATCTTTGTATAAAAAACAATAAGGGATCATTTTTGCTCAAAATATATTCTTTATTTTTGTAATAAATTTTTTCTTCACCAGCATTTCTTCTTTTACCTTTTGCAACTGCTAATATAGGCAAATCGTGTAAACCAAGCTCATTTAAAATTCCTCTAGAAACTGAATATTGTCCTTTTCCTCCATCAATTAAAATTAAATCTGGCAGTGACAGTGAGCCAGATTTTTCCTTAATTGCCTTAGAAAATCTTCTAAACAATACCTCCTTCATCATCCCATAATCATCACCTTTAATTTTTTCATTTTTAATATTAAATTTTCTATATCTTTTTTTGATAAATCCCTCGTTGCTAAAACAAATCAATGCACCTATTGAGTCTGATCCTTGAATATGACTGTTATCATATACTTCTATAAGATCGATATTAGTGTTAAGATTGAATTTGATAGTTAAATTCTCAATTAAATTATTATTAGTATCTGATTGAATTAGTTTTTGAGTTAAACTTTGTTTAGCATTTTTTTCTGCAAGTTTCGAAATATTTAGTTCATTCTTTAATTTTGCTTTCTTAATTATGATTTGTTTTTCTTCTTTTTCTGAAAATGTTTTTTCTAAAAGTGCTCTTTCACTAACTTCAAAATTAGTTATAACAAGACTCGGTATACTTTTATTCTCATAAAATTGAGTTATGAAAGAAGATAGAATGTCTTCAAGAGTTTCATCAGCATCATGTTTTGGGTAGAAAGCTTGATTTCCCCAATTTTGCTTTGACCTAAAAAAGAAAACTTGTATGCAAGTTTTACCTGTTTCCTTATAAATGCTAATTACATCTGCTTCATTTAAATTTGTTTGATTTATTTTTTGAGACGTTTGTATTTGTGTTAAAGCCTTTATTCTATCTCTTGCTATTGCTGCTTTTTCGTAGTTTAAATCTTTACTCGCCTGTTCCATTTCTTTAGATAAGTTTTTTTGAATTCTCCTGGATTTTCCTGAAATAAAATCAATAGCATCTCTCACTGTTGATTGATATTCATATTCTGTTACGTGTCCGACACAAGGACCTGAACACCTTTTTATCTGATATAGTATACAAGGTCTGTCTCTATTTTTAAAAACCGTGTCATCGCAGACCCGTAATTGAAATATTTTTTGTAATATTTTAATTGTCCAATTGGCTGAGCCTATAGATGCGAATGGACCAAAATAATATCCTGTTTTTGATTTTTTACCTCTTAATTTTGTCAGTTGTGGCCATTTATCTTTATTACCAATATAAATATAAGGAAATGATTTGTCATCTCTAAGGAGAATATTATATCTAGGTTTAAACTTTTTTATTAAATTAGCCTCTAATAATAAGGCTTCACTTTCATTGTTAGTGGTAGTTGTTTCTAAATTATGAGTTAGTGAAAGCATCCTCTCAGTTCTAATTGGCAAATTGGTCTCGCTCACATAACTTTTTAGTCGATTAGGTATATTTTTTGCTTTTCCTATATAAAGAATTTCTCCTGTGGAACTTAACATTTTATAAACCCCTGGGTTTTTTGGGATAAGGGGAATTTTATCTTTAATTATCTTTTTTCCTTGCTTTAAACTATTCATTATAATTTAGATTTTACAACTTCTATACCAACTGACTCAGTTTCTTTGATAATGTCTAATTTTTCAATTTTTAACTTAACTTTTTTGACCTTCTTATTTTTATAAATTTCATCAAATATTGTTTCGGATAAATTTTCTAACAGTTCAAAATGTTTTTTTTCACTTAATTTTTTTATGTCGTTAATAACATTCTCATAATTAAGTATAGACTTTATTTCAGGTTTCAAATTAGGATCCGTAGTGATTTCTATATTGAATTTTACTCTTTGTTTTTTTAGTTTTTCAAATTGATGAATCCC
>MDTD01024744.1_pt1 | contig 23266 bp, 24 predicted proteins | sample 811221 | NCBI WGS metagenome assembly MDTD01 (sample SAMN05326646, study PRJNA326480) | marine metagenome | isolation source: seawater | place: Pacific Ocean: South West | collected 2011 | reverse complement strand
TGAAAGTTCAGAATCAAAGACATCCCCTCATCCGTCCGCTTCGCGGCCACCTTCTCCCCAAATGGGAGAAGGAGCAGCGGAACCACTCCCAGGTTGCGTGCGCATGCTCCTCCAGATCCACGACGAACTCGTCTTTGAGTCACCCAAAGATGTCGCAGATGAAGCCATGAAACTGATCGTCGACCGCATGGAGTCGGCGATGGAGCTGGACGTGCCACTGGTGGTCGACGCAGCGGCGAGCGGGAACTGGTTTGAGGGCAAGTGATGCTCTCTCAATTCGAATCCGAACGCAAGAAAACTCGCAGACGGCTCAGGCGTCTTCTGCTACTACTCGCACTCTGCACGGCATATCTGGCGACCGATTTCTCGATACTTCAAGTAACTCAGTCGGGCGGTTATCTCTTCGGGAGATCCACAAATTATCTACCTCAACCGTTGCTGCTGCTCAGGTACGTCCAAGACAGATCCGGTGAACGCATCGAAATCCTCGACGCATTCTCTTGGTATCCGCCAACGTACGATGAGGGCGTACTCCAAGATCAGATCTATGTCACTCAGTACAAATACACGCCATTCTGGGCGCCAACAAAGCGAACTTACCCGAGGGCCCACTTTCGATATGAGCCAAGCAAGCAACTACCCAGCAATCTAATCGAGCTCGCGACAAATGCAGCGAGAGAGCACCCCTCGATTTCACCAGATTATGTTCGGGACGTGCTCAATGCGTCGTCACAGAGTAACAGAACGCTTAACACCGGTATTCTGCGGAATTATGTTGCTATTGCTGTTCTCGGATTACTTGCTGTCACACTCCTGCTTGTCTGCACAAACCTGATCCTGCTCCGCAAACTCGGCAGGGCAATCCGGTCATACCACTGCACCTGCGGCTACTCCCTCGCCGGCCTCACCTCCCCCACCTGCCCAGAATGCGGCCGAACGATCGCTGCCACACCCGCCCAATCGTCCACTACACTGGACGCATGAGAACCACACTCCTCGCCGCCCTCGCCCTTGCCGCCCCACTCGCCCACGCCCAGCCGGACTTCGTCTTCGTCAACGCCCGCGTCTACACCGTCGACGATCGATTCACCGTCGCCCAGGCGTTCGCCGTCGAGGACGGCATGTTCGCAACGATCGGTTCCAACGAAGACGTCCGCGCCACGATCGGCAGCTCAACCAAGGTCATCGACCTCGGCGGGCGCACCGTGCTGCCCGGGCTCATCGACGCGCACGGACACATGGCCGGGCTCGGGCAACTCCAGCTCGGCGTGCTCGATCTTGCGGGCACGGCCAGCTACGACGAGGTCATCCACCGCGTTATCCAGCGAGCCGAACAGGCCGAGCCGGGCGAGTGGATCATCGGTCGCGGCTGGGACCACGAGAGCTGGCCGGACAAAGAGCTCCCCACGCACGAGCGCCTGAGCCAGGCCGTGCCCGACAACCCGGTTTGGCTGAGCCGCGTCGACGGGCACGCGGGCCTTGGCAACGCGCGGGCGATGGAACTTGCCGAGGTTTCGGAAGGCTCATCAGCGCCCAGCGGCGGCGAGATGCTGCGAGATCAAGACGCCCGGCCGACGGGCGTTTTCGTCGACAACGCCATGGCGATGATCGGGCGGGTGATTCCCGCAGGCGGCGCCAGCGGCGAGGACCTCATCCTTGCCGCCCAGAAGCTCTGCCTCGAAGCGGGCCTCACCGGCGTGCACGATGCGCGCGTTGGGGCGGACATGATCGAGGTCTACCAGCGACTCGAACGCGAACGCAAGCTGCACGTCCGCGTTTTCGGCATGGTCCGCGGCAACCAGGCCATGCAATGGTTCGACGAGCACGAGCCCTACACCGGCTCTTTCTTCTCGATGCGCGCCACGAAGCTCTACATAGACGGCGCGATGGGATCTCGCGGTGCGTGGCTGCTCGAGCCCTACTCGGACCGCCCCACCGACGCCGAGGGCAAGCCCTACACGGGGCTGGCTGTCACTGAACCCGACTTTGTCAAAGCGGTCGCGGAGCACGCGCTGACCAAGGGCTACCAGGTCTGCACGCACGCCATCGGCGACCGCGGCAACCGCGAGTTGCTCGACGCCTACGAATCGGCCGCAACCAGCTTGGACGCAGACTTGCGAGCTGCGCGTTTCCGGATCGAGCACGCCCAGCTCATCGCGCCAGAGGACATCGGACGCTTTGCTGAGCTCGGCGTCATCCCGTCCATGCAGCCGACGCACTGCACAAGCGATATGCGCTGGGTCGAGGAGCGTGTGGGCCCCGTCCGCGCCGACGGCGCGTTCGTGTGGCAGACGCTGCTCGCCTCCGGAGCTCGCATCGCCGGCGGGAGCGACTTCCCCGTCGAGAGCCACAACCCGTTCCTCGGTCTCTATGCCGCCGTCTCGCGCCAGAATCTGGATGAGCAGCCCCCCGGCGGCTGGCACCCATCCGAACGCATGTCCCGGCTCCAGGCTCTCCGGGCCTTCACCATCGACGCCGCCCACGCCGCCTTCGACGAGCACCGCATCGGCTCCATCGAGACCGACAAACTCGCCGACTTCATCGTGATCGACCGCGACTACATGACCTGCCCTACCCGCGAGATCGCAGACATCCGCGTCGTCGCGACCTATGTCGAAGGCTTCCCCGTCTATATGAACCCGGAACTGGCCAAGTAAAGCCGCCCTTCCGCCGGTACGGGCAACTCCGTACACTCTGCCCGTGGCCAAGACCGCACCAAAGCGCTGGACGACGCGCATGCTCCTGAACTGGATGAACGAGGCGTTCACCCAGAAGGGCATCGACTCGCCCCGCCTCTCGGCCGAGCTCCTGCTCTCCCACGTGCTCGGCTGCGAACGCCTCCGCCTCTATATGGACGTCGACCGACCCGCCAGCGAGATCGAACGCACCACCCTCCGCGACCTCGTCCAACGAGCGATCAACCACGAGCCCGTTCAGTATCTCACGGGCGAAGCCTGGTTCTTCGGCATGCAGCTCAAAGTCGACCAGCGCGTCCTCATCCCGCGCCCTTCCACCGAGACCATCGTCGAAGCCGTCCTCCACCACTGCAAGAGCCGACCGGGTTTCGGCGGCAAGACAGGCGAGGGCGTCCTGATCGCCGACATCTGCACAGGCTCGGGCTGCATCGCGCTCGCACTCGCCAAGAACCTGCCCGGCGCCCGCATCGTCGCGACCGACATCTCGCCCGACGCCCTCGAAGTCGCCCGCGCCAACGCCGAACGACTGGGACTGGACGACCGCATCGAATTCCTCGAAGGGGATCTGCTCAACCCACTCGGCGACCACGCCAAGGCGGGCCATACCAAGAGCCTCGACTTCCTCGTCTCCAACCCGCCCTACATCCCCGACGACGAATGGGACGCCGTCGAACCGAACGTCAAGGACCACGAGCCCACCCTGGCGCTCCGCGGCGGGATGGACGGCCTCGCCCTCGTCCGCCCCCTGCTCAAAGAAGCCCCGCCGCTCGTCAAGCCCGAAGGCCTCGTCCTCGTCGAGGTCGCCGCCTCGCGCGCAGCCGAAGCGCTGGCCATCGCAGAAACAGCCCCGCGGGTCGATCACGCTGACATCATGCAGGATTCCGACGGGCTCGACCGCGTCGTCAGGCAGACCCTGGGGGCCTGAGCGCCTTGTGCACCTCGTCGATCAGACGGGCCGCCTGGAACGGCTTGTACAGCACATTCCGCATGCCCTCCTGAGAAGCGCGGACGATCGAGTGGTGCGGGTCATACCCAAAGCCCGTCATCAGGATGATCGCTTCCTCGGCCACGATCCGGCAGGCCACGCTGAACACCTCGTACCCGTTGCGATCGGGCATCGAGATATCGCTGATCACAAAGTCAAACGGCCTGTTCCCGTCCGCTGCCGAAGCCTCGAGCTCATTGATCGCGTCCTGACCCGACTTGCACAGCACCACCTCGCAACCGCGACGACCAAGGACGTCCGCGATCATCGCGCCGATCCGCTCGTTGTCGTCGGCGACCAGCGCCCGCTTGGTGTTCAGGATCTCGTCGACCTTGTCGCACTTGACCTCGTCCACGCCCAGCAGCGTGTTCGGACCCGCAGCGACGTTCTTGAGTCGGCTCCGAATCGACTCCACATCCTCGCGGATGCGGGCCAGGTGCGATGCCGTCTCCGGGTCCTTGGCCGTCAGACCCAGCACCTCGGCCTCGCGGAGGATGTCCTCCAGCGGCGCCCGCAGCTCGCCCTCGAAACGCCCCGTGATCGTCGCGCCCGTCGAGGACTGCTCGATCACCAGCATGTTCAGCGTCTGAAGCGCCATCGCCACGTACCGGCTGAACAGCAGCACGTACTGGACATCCTGGTCATCGAAGGCGTCGACCTCCTTCGACTCGATATCCAGCACGCCGATGATCTTCTCGTCGATCTGCAAGGGCACCGTCAGTGAGCTCCGCGCCTCGCTCGCGCCGACCAGATACCGCTCGTCCGTCATCGTGTCGTGACAGATATAGGGTTTGCCCGTCGCTGCGACGTACCCGATCGTCCCGTTGCCCTCCTCGGCCGGGTAGAGCTCCAGGTCGATCCCCTCCTGCGTGAACCCCACCGAGATCACCGGCTCGAGCCGACCCGTATGATCGTCGATCAGGCGGATCGTGAAGTGGTCATACTCGAGCACCTCCTTCGAGGCCTTCGTGATCCGCTCCTCGATCCACCGCAGCCGCTGGGCCGGGTTGAGCTTCGCCACCGCGTCGCGGTCGAACCGGTTGAGCCTGGTGCCCGCCCGCTCGACCGCCTTGATCTTCCGCCGGATCATGCCCGCGTGCGAAATGTCGCGCAGCACCCCCACCGCGCGGTCGCCGTAGTTCCTCGACCCGTCCACGATCATCGGGGTCATCCGCAGCTCGTAGAGCTTGTTCACCCCGAACTCGATCTCCCGGCGGATGATCGGGGACTCGGCGTCCACCGCAAAGGGCAGGTCCTGAAAAGAAACAGCCGCCTCCTGGGCGGCCTTGATCACTTGACTCTTCAGCTCGGTATCGATGACATCGAACATACGGTTGCCCCAGAGGAGCTTGCCGTCAGCGGTGACGAGACAGAGCGCCTCGCCGACGGAGTTGAGCAGGATGTCACGCTCGTGGTCCCCAAGCCCGGTCAGCCCCAAATTGCCCGGGTCCACAGGCAGGAGCAGATAGGACGCGTCGGAGTCTTGTTGTTGCAGGGAATCCGCGTAGACCACCTCGCAGTGGTCGGCGAGCAGCTCTCGCAACTCATCACTCTCCCCGCCCGGGGGGGTGAGAAAGACAATCTTGGGACGCACTCTGGCCATCTCGTGAGAACCGCCACTCATCTCATAGTCTTTCGCGTGAGTCTAGCCGAATGATCCCGAAATCCGGCGACAACCTCCAGCTTTGGTCCCAAATAGGTCTTTCGACCGATGCCAAACCGGGCTTGACATCGGCTTTCGAGGTCCGAGTACTGTGATTGATTCATGATTGATGTGTCTGACCTCCATCGCTGGTTCGGGGCCGTCCACGCCGTCCGGGGTGCCGGCTTCTCTATTCCCGCCGGACAAACCGTCGGCCTGCTCGGCCCAAACGGGGCCGGCAAGACCACCACCCTCCGAATGCTGACGGGCATCCTGCGACCCCAACAGGGCTCCATCCGCATCGCCGACGTCGACGCCCTCGCTCACCCCACCAAGGCCCGCAGGCACTTCGGGTATCTCCCCGAGTCGGCCCCCTCCTACCCGGAGATGGCTGTCCGGTCATTCCTGCGCTACCGCGCGGGCGTCCTTGGCATCCCCGCCCGCCGACGCCGAAACCGCGTCCACGCCGTCCTCGCCGAGTGCCAGCTCACCGAAGTCTCACATAGACGCATCGGCCAGCTCAGCAAGGGCTACCGCCAGCGCGTCGCCCTCGCGGCCGCCCTCCTTCACGACCCCAAAGTCCTCATCCTCGACGAGCCGACCAACGGCCTCGACCCAACCCAGATCCGCGAAGCCCGCTCCCTCATCGGCGACCTCGCACAGAACCGAACCGTCCTCGTCAGCTCGCACATCCTCCCCGAGATCGAACGCACCTGCCAACGCGTCATCATCATCGGGGCCGGACGCGTCTTGGCCGACGGCACTCCCGAAGAGCTGTGCGCCTCCGCCGGCACGGGCGGCTGCATCGCCGAGGTCCGCGGACACCTCGCCGCCATTGAGTTCGCCATCAAGCAGGCTCTCCCCGGTTGCGCGCTCCAAACGACACCACTCGAAGAGGGCTGGTGGCATTGCACCATCCGACCCGCTCCCCAGACCGACCCCGAAGCCCCGGACCCGCTCCAGCTCACCGGCGTCGCGCTCGCCGCCGCCAAGTGCCCGATCAGGCTCCTCAGGCCCGAAACCGTCGGCCTCGAAGAGGTCTTCGTTCGCGTGCTCGATGACGCCGCCCAAAACGCGGGGGGGGAGGCATGATGACCATCCTCACACTCGCCCGACGCGAACTCTCCTCGCTCTTCCGCACGCCTGTCGGCTGGATCGTCCTCGCCCTCTTCCTCTTCCTCACGGGCACCGTCTTCGTCTTCGGCGCACTCGCCCCCGGGCAGCCCGCCACGCTCCGCCCCCTCTTTGGCACCACCACCCTGATGCTGGTCCTCGTCGCCCCGGCCGTCTCCATGCGGCTCTTCAGCGAGGAGTTCCGCACGGGTACATTCGAGCTGCTCGCCTCGAGCCCCATCACCAGCGCCCAGATCGTTCTCGGCAAGTACCTCGGCGCACTGGCGTTCCTCGTCCTCATGCTCCTGCCCACGCTCATCCACGCGGGCACGCTCGCCCTCGTCAGCGACCCGAGCCCGGACCCCGGGCCGATCGCCGCCGGGTACCTGAGCCTCTTCCTCTTCGGCTGCCTCTGCCTGGCGCTCGGCACCCTCGCCTCCACGCTCACCGACAGCCAGACCCTCGCCTTCCTCGGCACCATGCTCACGCTCATCTGCTGGGTGCTCATCACCAACATCGCCCCCCAGCACGTCGGTCAAGAGATCGGCTCCAAGCTCGCCGCCGCCTCGTACTCCATCCGCATCGACGACTTCGCCCGCGGCACCATCGACACCCGGCACGTCGTCTTCTTCCTCTCCATCTCCGCGGGCCTGCTCACCTTCGCGACCTGCGCCCTCGAAGCCCGGAGGTGGCGATGAGCACCAATGCACCCTCCAGATTCTCGCGCACACTCGTGACGATCGTCGGCATTCTGGCGACGGTCCTCATCGTCATCGCGCTCAACGTCCTCGGGCACCGCTTCGCCTGGCGCGCCGACGTCACGAGCACGGGCGCGCTCAAGCCCTCGCCCCGCTCGTTGGCCGTCCTCGAATCGCTGACGGGTCAGTCGGAGATCATCCTCGCCGCCTCGATCTCCGCCCCCACGCGCGACCGGACATCGATGGCCCGCGTGCTCGACATGCTCGACGAGCTCGAGCGGGCCTCACTGAACCTGCGCACAACCGTGGTCGATACCGCCACCGCGACCGGGCAGGAGCAGTTCGAATCGCTCATCGCCCGACTCGCAGACGAACGCGCCGAGGAGACCGAGCAAGCGGTCGCCACCACGCGATCCGCGCTGGCGTCGCTCGACGAACTCGCCGCGCAGATGAAAGACTGGGCCTCGGGCATCCAGAGCCTGCCCGAGATGCGCGAGCCCGACGCCGGGGGCGTGAACCCCTGGATCACGCCCATGACGCAGCAGGCCTCCTACTTCCGCGTCGCCTCGGGGCAGGTCACCGAGATCAGCTCCCGTGTCGAGCAGCTTCTGGGTCAGCAGCTCGGCGAGATCGCGGTCCCCGATGTGGGCCAGTCGCGCCGGCTCATCACCGAGACCCACGCCGCCCTGAACCAGCTCATCCGGAATGCCATGAGCGATCTGAGCCAGCGTGCTCAGGACGAGAAGCTCTCTCCTGAAGGCCGCACGCAGATCCAGTCGCTCATCCGCTCGATGTCGGCCGCCGCGGACGCCTCGGCTCTCTCGATCGACGCCGCGGCGACCGGCCCCCTGCCCGTGCTCTCACGCGTGGCACACGCGTTGGCCTCGGGCGAGGCCGCGATCGTCATCGGGCCATCTGGCGAGCTTGGGGCGATCACGATCGACCAGCTTGTCCCCAACCCGGCCCCGGGCGCGGCCCGCATCGACGCCGGACGCCACGCCGAGACGCTGCTCGTCAGCGCCCTGTCCACGACGATGTCGCCCGGCCCGCGCACAACAGCGGTCCTTGTCCACGCGAGCGAGATGCGCCTGCTCGAAGAGCGGGGCGCTCTGAGCCAGCTTCTTCGGAGCACCGAGGTCCTCGGCGTGCGCTGGCTCGAATGGCCGATCACTCTCTCGCAGGAGATGCCTGTCGAGGTCGCGCTGGCGGCGAAGGAACCGGGCACGGTCTTCATCGTGACGGGCCTCTCCACCACCGCCTCGGGCGGCGTCGAACTTGCCATCCGCACCGGCTCGGTCCTCGAGCAGCTACTCAGCGAGGGGCACTCGGTCATGGTGAATCTTGCGCCCTCGACCCTGCCGGGTGTGGGCGAGGACGATCCGATCGCCAAGCCTCTCGAGGCCCTCGGCCTTTCAGCCGACACGGGCAAACCCGTGCTCTCGGAGAGCAACGTGGGTGGTCAGCGTTTCGTCGAGTGGGAGCAGCTGATCGTCCCGGGCGAGACGGGCTTTGCGCTCGCCGAGGTCATCCAGGGCCGACCCCTCCGCCTGACCTGGCCCGTGGTGATCGACCTCACCGAGGATGCGGGCGAGGCCTGGCCGCTCGTGCGTCTCGACCAGCCCAGCGCCTGGCGTGAAGCCGAGTGGACCGGGTACTGGCGGACCAGCGCCGAGGATCGCCCCGGGATCGGGAACGCCCCCACGCCCGGCGGCTCGCGTGACGCGGACGTGGGCGAGGGCGAGGGCGTCGTTGCCATGGCGACCAAGCGAGCCGTCGGTGAGCGCGAACAGCGCGTGATCGTTGTCGGCTCGCACCTGTGGCTGTTCGACATGGTCGCTCGCCGGAAGGCGGAGATCGAGGGGCGTCTCGTCGAGACGAGCCCGGGCAACACGGAGTTTGCGCAGAGCGCGATCGAGTGGCTCGCCGGTCACGACGACATGATCGCCCGCTCAGGCGATGCAGCCGCGCTGGCGATCGTCCAGCCCATGGACCCCAACCGCAGACGCGCGATTCAGTGGGTCTTCATCGGAGGCCTGCCGGTGCTCGTGCTGATCATCGGCGGCTTCGTCCGGCTCGTGCGCGGCTAACCCCAGTGTCAATCCCGCCACCGGCTCCGGCGCGAGCTTGCTTCTGGCATGTCTGCGTTTTCGCGCCAATCGCCGGCCTTTGCGCGTGGCGGCCTCGGCGAGCGTGGCGCCGCATTCGGGGCACGGGTCGCCGTCGAGCACTTCCTGTTTCAGATCGGTCAGGTCGTATCGGCACGCCTTGCAGTTGATCTCGCCCCGGGGCAGGTCGATCGGGAGCGTCACCAGAAAGAGCCCGACGCACATGACCATCACGATGTACGGGTAGAGCAGCACGCGGAATACGGGGACGAGTTCTTCGTATTCGAAGATCTGCGCGATGCGGAAGTGGACGGCGTTGACCATCAGCAGCACGAACAGCCCGCCCGCCAGGGCCGCCAGTCCACCCAGTCGGCGCCGCCCCTGGAAGGAGCCGTACCACACGAGGACCGCAAAGAAGACAAAGAGCAGCATGACGGGTCTGTTCCCTGATTCGCCGGCACGCCCGGCCAGGATGCACCCCGGAGCCTATCGCCCCTGTTTGAAGAGCGTCCGGAGGGCGTCGTAAATCCCTTCCCTGCCGTCGATTCGGGATGAAATGACCCTCGGGCCGTCCTCATCTGGGGCCCCCTCGGGGAATGCGTCGCTCAGGACGTTGATGAAGTTCCCGCTGCCGTAGGCGCTGGTGACTTGGCAGTACCCGAACATGTTGGCCCTGGGCAGGAGCTCGCCGTCGATGAGCTCGACGCACCGGCGGTTGTCGGCTTCGGATGAGTTGTCGCCGTCGGAGAAGTGGAAGAGATAGACGTTCCAGTCGTTCGGGTCGTAATCGTCTTTGATCATCTCGGAGCAGAGGGCGTAGGCGGAGCTGATGCGTGTGCCGCCGTCCTCGCGCATGGAGAAGAAGACTTTCTTGTCCACCTCGCCCGCGCGTACATCGTGCACGATGTACCGGCTCTCGATGCCCTCGTAGTTCCGGCGGAGCCAGGTGTCGATCCAGAACGCGGTCAGGCGGACGAGCTCTTTCTGCTGATCGCCCATCGAGCCCGAGACGTCCATCATGTAAACGATGGCCGCGTTGGACTGGGGCTTCTTGACCTCGTTCCAGCTGCGGAACCGCAGGTCTCGCTTGATCGGGATGATGACGGGGTCGTCCGGGTCATACGCGCCGAGCGCGAGTTGGCGTTTGAGCGCTTCGCGGTAGGTGCGTTTGAAGTGTCGCAGGGAGGCGGGCCCGGTCGGGCGGATGCCGGTGAATTTGTCGCGTTTGGTCGTGACGTTGTGGTGGCCGCGGGGCTTGATGCGCGGGAGTTTGAGTTCGTCGGCGAGGATGTCGGCGAGCTCTTCGAGGGAGATGTCCACCTCGGTGATGTGCTTGCCCTCTTCCTCGCCTCCCGCGTTGTCGCCCGAGCCGCCCTGCTGCCCGACGCCCTCGCCTTCTTCGCCCTCGCCCATGCCTACGCCGGCGGAGTTGTCGCCGTAACGGAACGTGGGCAGGTCGAGATCGTGCACGGGGATCGAGACGTAGCGATCGCCCTCTTTGCCGATGAGTTCGTCTTTGCTGAGGAACCGGCGCAGGTCTTTGCGGATCTTGCCCCGCACGATCTGGCGGAAGCGTTGATGGTCTTGTTCGATCCTGCTGATCATCGCGTTCCGTGCGCCTTCCGAACAAGAGTACGCAGAGACTCCCCTGATGGATCGGCACGATCGGATTCTGCGTATAGCAAGAGGTGGAAATCAGGCCTGGGCGCTCTGAACGTCCGGAGAATTCCCGGCTTTGACGCGCCTCTTGGCGATGTACGCCGAGCCGACGAGCCCTGCGGGCACTGCGACCAGCAGCTCGGCGACGCGGTTGATGAGCGAGGCGGCGATCCCGATCTCGGGCGTGGCGTCCACCACAACAAGTGTCGCGACCAGCCCGACCGCCCATTCGACCACGCCCAGACCCGCGCCGGTCAGCGGGAAGAGGTACGCCAGTTGCACAGCCGCGGCGATCAGAATCGCGGCCTGGATATCCAGCTCGGCGCCCACGATCGCAAAGCACGCCCACATGCGGAGCGACCAGACGAGCATGTCGCCGTAGCGGTAGAGCAGCGCGATGCGCAGGTCACGCCTGGGCACCGAGCCGGCGGGGCTTCGGTCGGCAGCAAAGCCCGCAAGCGCGTACACACCCACGATGGAAATGATCAGGACCGCGATCCCCACAGCGGGGCCTTCGGTCATCGCGATGCCGACGGCGAGCATGTGCGCCGCGGCGAGACCCGTCATGAGTGCGAGCGCGACAGAGACGGCGACCGAGGACTTGAAGCTGACGCCGTGCACGAGCTTGTGGAACGCGAGCCTTCCGATCAGGCCCGGGCGCATCGGGAGGTAGTTGAGGAGCCAGGCCGAGCAGATCAGCGCGAGCATGTCGCCGAAGGGCACGCGCCCGAACCGACGCATGAGCGTCCAGAACGAGAGCGAGACGAACCCGGCGTTGCCCAGCGGCAAGACCACCGCGAGCACTGCGATCCAGACGGGGGCGTGACGGGCCGAGTCGATCGCGCTGTGGAGATCGTGCTGATTCCGGGCAAGGACAAACACGGCTGCCCCGATGAGCAGCAACCCGAGCGCAAAGCCCACGAGCTTGCGCGTGGCGCGGTTTCGTGCGCCCTGATCGCTCATCACTCGGGCTCGATCGCTTCCGGATGCTCTGGCGGCGCGGGCAGGTGCGAGCCGGGCGAGCCCATGAGCGCAAAGCCCTTGGGTTCCTCGGCCTCGAGCCGCGCCTTGAGCACGCGGGCCAGGCCCGAGAGCGTCTGGTCATCGGAGGCCTCGGCCCGCGAGAGAGCCGGGTCGCCCGCGTCCTTGACGCGGGTCAGGATCGCTGCGGTCAGCAGCGCGGGGTCGGTCTCGGCGAGCAGCCGCTGATCGAGCTGCTCCATGCCGGGGCAAAGGATGCTGTGCGGCGCGATGGCGATGACCGCGAGCTTGGCCTCGCGCGAGAGGGAGGGGTACCGGGAGGCGAGCACGCCCGCGACGCGTCCGACGTCCTCAGCCGAGGGCGGACCGCCGAGGCGATCGGGGTCGGTCAGCGCGGCCCGGATGGTCGGGAGCAGTCGGATGAGCCTCGTGTCTTCGTACAACTCGAGCTCGCGGATCAGGTCGGACATGTTGGCCCGCACGCGTTCGTCGGGACGCCGGGTGAGCTGCCCAGTCTCGGTGCTCAGGCACATGGGGCCCGGGATGTAGATCTGGCGCTGCCCGATCTCGAAACCCTGGATCAGGCCCCATCGGTTGCGCACGCGGTGGGCGGATTTCAGCTCGGCGATCCAGCCCGTCAGGCCCGGGTCGGGCCAGAGCTGCATCCTGAAACTCTCGCCCGGCGTGAGCCTGATCCGCTGCTGCATATCGGCGACCTCGGGCTGGAGCACCGAGTCCATCGGGAACGAGGCGATGTCCATCGAGGGCGCGATCATCAAACGCGAGTTGATCGGTCGGTCACTGCCGACCCCGAGCGCGATGGGAGCCGTGTTGCGGATTTCGAGTTCGATGATCGGCTGCTCGTACGGGTCGATCGTGTTGCGGACCAGCTTGGCGGTCATCGCCATGAAGCGGTTCGGGTCGGCGGTCATCTGATCGAACCATCGCGGCACGTCCTCGGCGACGCGTCGCATCGAGACCGTGTGCTCGGAGAAGACAAGCTCCTCACCAACAAGGTTCCGGTACATCGACCTGGCGTAAGCACCGATGGGCGAAACGGGTGAGAAGAGCGCCGCTTTCTTGAACGCCTCGGCTGCCTCTTCCTGCCGACCGGCGGCCTCGAGCGCGAGTCCCAGACCGACCGAGCCCAGCGTTGAGATCTCAGACAGCGGCTTGAAGCGTTCGATCGCCTCCTCGACCCGGCCCTGCCTGAGCACCACCAGCGATTCGAGCACGTCGACCTGCGCCTGAGCCGATCGCTCGAGGACCGGCCGCATCTGCTCGAGGTCCTGAGCCGCGACCTGCGTCTCTTGCCCGGCGATCAGCCTGGCGACGACGAGTTCCGTGGTGATTGAGGCCGCCCTGGAGATGAGCATGTTCATCAGCTGCTCGTTCTCACGAGCCGAGGGCGAGTTCATGCGTTCGCTCAGGTCTTCGAGCTCGGGGCGGACGCTCTGGGCGAGGTCCTGGAGCGAGCGTTCGATGACGACGTCGTCCTGAGCCGCAAGAGCCGCGAGCACGCGGACACGCTCGGTGTAGATCGGCAGTCGAACGTCCTCGGGCTTGTCGACGCCCTCGGTGGGCTGACCGATTTTCTCGAGCTGTTCGATCCTGAGGCGTGCGGCCTCGCGCTGAACGAAAAGCTGACGCTCGAGGGAGGCGACCAGTTGCTCGGGCCCGGCGGTCTGCCAGACGAGCACGGAGGCCTCGGTTTCGATACCCGGGTCGCGTGTCACGCCGTCGGCGGCGATGAGTCTGCGGGCGTTGTTGTGAAAGCGCTGGGACTGATCGAACACGCCGTGGTTCGCGAGTGTGGCCGCGACGGCAAAGTGCAGGTTCGGATCGATCGGGTCGGCGCGGAGGACGTTGATCGCCAGTTCGAGGATCGCGACCGGGTCGCTCCGGCGTTCCTGGTAGAAGGCGGACGCCAGAGCCGCGGCTTCCTTATTCGATGAATCGAGCGAGGTCGCCAGCGAGAGCAGACGCACGAACTCTTTCTCGTTGCCTTCTTCGCGGTGGAGCAGAGCCGCGTCGAGCGCGAGTCTGCTGCGCACGGCGGGGTCGGAGATGGCTTTCTGTCCGTCGGGGCCGAGGTATCGGTCGTAGACCGCCAGCCTTTCTTCGACGGTCTGCTTCTGGCTCACGTTCCACGAGAGCAGTCGGAGCTGCGCGACGGTGTCGCTCGGATCGAGCCGGACAAGCTCGCGCGTCAGCTGCATCACGCGCTGCTCGTGGCCCGCGGCCCGTTCGGATTCGATATGCCGGCGGAGCAGGTTCGCGTCATCGGGCGTCAGGCTCCGGGCGATGCCGAGCATCGCGGAGGCAGCCGCGTAATCGCCCGGCCCCGGCTGGGTCTGGGATCGCAGGTCGATGAGAGCCGTGCGCACGATCTCACGCGCCACGAGTCGTTTGACGGCGTCCTGCTCGTCGGCGACCTGCGCCCGGGCCGGTACGGGCCACGCCGAGGCGCACACGATGATCGCGAGCAATGCCAACCGAACAGACAGACTTCGGACCGTTGTCATATCACAAGCCCCATCAGAGCCACCGCACCTACCGCCACGACCGCGAACAGACCGAGACACGCGATGATGATCTCGGTCAGCCAGATCCCCGGCATCCGTCCCGCGTTCGGGCAGAGACGATCGGCGACCATGAACATGAATACGAACTGCCCCCCGCCGATGCTCGCCAGACCGAGCAGAATCCACGTCGTACGGGGAAGACCGATGGATTGTTCGAGCCACCCGACCGGGGAGCGCGCGATCAACATGAGTCCGAAAACCACCATCGCGATCGCCCACGCGGTGGCGATCGTCGAGAGCAGTGTCATGCTGGCGCGTCTGATCAGTGGCAGCCCAGATCCTCCGGGGGGTGCCCCCGGGTCGGGGCACCCGTCAGCCTATCACACCGGGATCGTCTCGTCCGGTGGCATCGCCGCCTGAGAGCAGGTCTTAGCCGAGCGACATGGTCATGAGGAACTCGGCGTTGCTCTTGGATTTGACGAGTCGGCCCTTGAAGAACTCCATCGACTCGACCACGTTCATGTCCGCCAGGATCTTGCGGAGCTTGTAGGCCAGCTCGAGCTCCTTGGGGTCCATGAGCAGTTCCTCGCGGCGGGTGCCCGAGGCCGAGACGTCGATGGCGGGGTAGACACGCTTCTCGACGAGTCGTCGATCGAGGTGGAGCTCGGAGTTACCCGTGCCCTTGAATTCCTCGAAGATGACCTCGTCCATCCGGCTGCCCGTATCGACGAGGGCGGTGCCGATGATGGTGAGCGAGCCCCCGTTCTCGATGGCGCGGGCGGCGCCGAAGAACTTCTTGGGTCGCTGGAGGGCGTTGGCGTCGAGGCCGCCGGTCATGATCTTGCCCGAGTGCGGGATGTCCGCGTTGTACGCCCGGGCCAGACGTGTGATCGAGTCGAGGAAGATGACGACGTCGTCGCCGAACTCGACCATCCGCTTGGCCTTTTCGATGACGACCTCGGCGACCTGCACGTGGCGCGAGCTCTGCTCGTCGAACGTGCTGGCCACCACTTCGACCGTGTCGGCCGAGTGGCGCTTGAAGTCCGTCACCTCTTCCGGGCGCTCGTCGACGAGCAGCACGATGATCTTGGTGTCGGGGTAGTTCTTGGTGATGCCCGCGGCCATCTGCTGGAGCAGGACGGTTTTACCCGTGCGGGGCGGGGCGACGATCAGCGCCCGCTGACCCTTGCCAAGCGGCGCGACGAGATCGACCACGCGCGTTTCGATTCGCTCGGGTGTCGTCTCGAGGATGTACCGCTCTTCCGGGTGCAGGGGGACAAGGTCCTCGAAGTTGGGCAGGTCCTTGACGTCACGCGGGTCGTGCCCGTTGATCTTGTCCACGCGGAGCAGCGCGAAGTATCGCTCGTTCTCCTTGGGCGGACGGACGGCTCCGCTGATCACCATGCCGCGGCGAAGGCCGAACCGGCGGACCTGGCTGGGCGAGACGTAGATGTCATCGGGACCGGGCAGGTAGCTCTGTTCGGGCGAGCGCAGGAAGCCGAAGCCGTCCTGCATTATCTCGATCGTGCCCTCGCCGATCATCAGGCCCTGCTTGGCGGCGCGGGCCTTGAGGATTTTGAAGATCAGGTCCTGCTTGGGCAGGTTGTGGAATTCGCTCAGGCCTTCCTTGTCGGCGATCGGCGTGAGCTCTTCGACCGTCATCTTCTGGAGGACGCCGATGGTGATCGAGTCGTCGATCTCGGTGCCCTTGGCCTTGATGGCGGCTTCGAGCTCGCGTGCCTCGCGTTCGAGTTCTTCATCGCTCGGGAGGATGTGGCTCGGGAAGGCGGAGTTGCCATGACGGGGCTGATTCGCCTGGGGTGTCATGTTGGCGCCGCGGCGTTTCTTCTTTCGGCGGCGCTTGTTGCCGCCCTCGCCGCCTTGCCCGCCTTGTCCGCCCTGGCCACCGTTCTGGTTGTTGCCCTGGCGTTGGTCCTGGCTGCCGCCCTCGTTGCCGGAATCGCCCGAGGGCTTGTTGTCACCGGCCGGCTTGCCGTCGGCTTTGGACTCGGACTTGGACGGAGTCTTGGCCTGAGACGACTTGGTCTCGGGCTTGGTCTCCGCCTTGGGTTCGGGCTTGCTCTCGACCTTGGTCTCCGCTTTGGACTTGGCTGCCGACTTGGACTCGGTCGAGCCGGTGGTCTTTTTGCGGGTCCGGGTGGTCTTGGGCTTCGGCTCGTCGACGGCATCCTTGGTCTTGGCCATTGGAACGTTTCCTCGGTCGGGGTCTTCGGCCCGCCCCTTGCGGACGAGCGATGTGGGATCGATTGCGAAAAGAGTGTGGGTGTATGAGGCGTGTCTGCGCCGGTCGAATCGACCGAGCGAGAGCTCCGTGGGTCTCAACCGGGTCTGCCCGATCTCAGCACGCGCTGGGTGGCAAACCGATTGTCGAAAGGGCGAAATGCAGCCGGGAGTCGGAACCTCTTTCAGGCCCCGGTTGAACCGGCGATGATCTCGTCAAGGAGGCTGAGGGTGCGCCGCCGAAGCTCTTCGGGGGCAGCCGACCCGTCAAGAGAATAATCGGACCTCTGACGCTTGGCATCAAGGGGCAGCTGGGCTTTTTCTCGTCTTGCCAGTTCGGCCTCATCCCACCCTGACCGAGCCTTGAGGCGTTCTAAACGAACCTGACGGGGGGTGTCCACGAAGACCACGACGTCGCACTCCTCATCGAGGGCAGCCTCGAAGAGCAGCGGCGCATCGATGACCACGGCTTTGGTGCCGTCACGCCCGGCCTGCGCGATCATCTCGCGCCTGCGTTCGTGCAGTCGTGGGAACAACAACTTCTCGAGCCGATCCCGCTGGCTCTCGTCTTCGAAGATGATCCGGGCGATCGTGGCGCGGTCGATCTCGCCGCCGGTCACTGCGTCGTCCCCCCACCACGACCGGACGGTGTCGAGCACGTCCTGTCGCTTGTAGAGAGCCGACACCTCGCGGTCGGCGTCATAAATCACACACCCCGCCTCGGCGAAGAGTCCCGCGACGAAGCTCTTGCCCGAGCCCATCCCGCCGGCGATCCCGATGACCACTGGATTGCTCATTGGGCATTCTCCCCGGCCTTGGGGCTGTCGATCCAGCGCCGGGCCTCGGTGAACCGCTCGCCCGGGCGGTCGATGAGGCGCCAGATGACATCCTGCCCAGCCGTGCCCGCGGTCGCAAAGCCGAGCGTGCCGAGCCCGAGCAGTCGCTCCGGGATCGATTTGTACATCGTGACCTGACGCACGTTCGTGATCGGCGCATCGACCACTTTCTGGCGCAAGAGGCCGGCGACCGAGACGACCCGTCGGGAGGTCAGCACGTACCGCCGCGACGCGCGCTCGGCGAATTGCCAGAGGACCCAGCCGACCACCAGTAGCACCGCTGCGAATTTCGGCAGCGCGCCTGAGGTGAAGATCCAGACCAGCACACCCGCTGCGAGCACGAACAGCAGCACGCCGAAGCGGTCGATCAGCACGTAGAGCCAGTGCGGCGAGACCACAAGGATCACCTCTTCCCCCTCCGACAGATCGATCCGCAGCGCACTGCCCGAGTCTGTGCGCTCGGGGGTGGAGATGCGTTTTTGCGTGATCCGCCGGGCGTCCATGGTCTAGAGGGCGTCTTCGTGGAGCGTGACGATCTCGGGGTGATTGCGGTAGTAGCCGTCGTAGTCGAGGCCGTAACCCACGACGAATTCATCGGGGATCTCGAAGCCCACGTAATCGGCCTTGGCGACGGGCGGGCCGTCGTTGCGTTTCTTTTCGAGCAGGACGCAGACCTTGACGCTCGCGGGGTTCTGCTCCTCGATGAGGGACTTGAGGACCGCGATGGTGCTGCCCGAATCGAGGATGTCGTCGATGATGAGGATGTGCTTGCCTTCGAGGTCCTTGGGCAGCTCGCTTGCCATCATCGCGCCCTTGGAGGCCATGGACTTGCCCGGGTAGCTGGAGACCGCGACGAGCTCGAGTTTGAGCTTGAAGGGCAGCTGGCGGATGAGGTCGGCTGCGAAGACCATCGCACCAGTCATAACGGGCATCAGGACGAGGGAACTGTCGTCCTCATCGATATTGGAGAACGAGCGGGCCAGTTCCTCGCCGATCGCGTGGACGCGATCGCGGATGCGGCTTTCACTGATGAGTACGTTGGCAATGTCGCGGAGCATTGCCGGTAGGGTAGCTCATTGGCCCACTGGGCATCAGAACGAGCCCATCTCGTGAGAAAGGGGGCCTTCGCACAGAATTCAGCCAACTTGGCCCCCCGCTCACGCGAGGGGCTCGTTTCAGAAACGTCTAGGCCAGCAGGCCCGTGATCCCGCCCGTGCGTCGGACGGCCGAGTACCGGGCCAAGGAGTCCTCGATGATCGCGTCGGCGACCTCGGCGGGCATGATCTCGTCGACCTCGACTTCCTTGCCCTCCAGGGTCTTGTAGTCCTCGAAGAAGCGGCGCATCATGCGGATCGAGTACTGCGAGAAGTCGCTGGCCTTCTGGAAGTCGGCGAACTCGGGGTCGTTGCAGAGCACGGCCACGATCTTGTGGTCGGGCTCGCCGTCGTCGATCATGGTCATGACCCCCACCGCCCGGGCCTCGCAGAGGCACAGCGGCGGGATTTTCTCGGTGCAGAAGACCAGCACATCGAGGGGGTCGTTGTCCTCGGCGAGGGTCTGGGGCACGAAGCCGTAGTTGGCGGGGTAGTAGACCGCAGAACTCAGCACCCGGTCGAGCTTGATCATGCCGGTGGACTTATCCAGCTCGTACTTATTGCTGGAACCCTTTGGGATCTCGATGATTGCGCGAAAGTTCCGGGGGAGTTCAAGACCTTGAACACCGGGGGTGACGTCGTGCCAGGGGTGGACCATTGATAACCCTAAATAAGAGGCCAGAACTCATCGCCGCTGTCGGCTTGCAATGCAGGTTCGCCGGGCACATATCGGAGCAACAGCCCGGCGTGTGTATCAAAATCCGACTCGAAGCCAATTTCCAGCCATTGGCGTCCTTTCTCTTGACATAAGCCGCAGTCGATCGGCTCCAGAGTCGCAAGGAAGAGATCACGAGACTTGGCGATCGCCTCTCGCCGCTCGATCTCTTTCAACGCCCTGTCATTCAACTCATTGGTAACGCCATAACCAACGCTGCGGTACCACTCCTGGTGAATCGCGGGGAGGGCGGCATGCAAGCAATCCACGGCCTCCTCCCATCGCGATCTTGGCCATTCGCTCATAAACGCGTTCCAAAGGTCATACGCCCAAATCCCGGGTACAGGCGGTGGCTCTTCGTCTACAAACTCTGGAAGTGGATGCACTTGAACATCGACCAGCAATTCTTCGTCAAGTAGTGGCACATGGAGTGTCAACTCCCAGGCGATCACATTCCATGTCAGATTCCCGAGCGGATGATCGACCACATATCCGAACCAGCACCGCGAGCGTTCGCTCCTTGATTTCGCATTTTGGAGCCGCCAATACCTCCGCTCTGCTTCACCCATAAGAGGCATCCTAACCCAACACGCCTTTCATGCCTGCGCCCCGATATCCTCCTCCCATGCTGACCATCGATTACGCCAACTGCCTGTCTCTCCGCGTCGGATCCCACGGCCTCGACCCGGATCGTCTGGACCCCAAGGGCGAACTCGCCACGGGGGCCGCCGCGATGACCCGAAAGCTCGCCCAGACCCGGGGGACCGGGTGGGAACGCTGGCGGGAACTCGCCCACGGCTCCATGCGGGACGAGCACGTGGGGCCCATCAAGAAGCTCGCCGAGGAGCTCCGCCCCAAGGCGTCGAACCTCGTCGTGCTCGGGATCGGGGGCTCGGCTCTGGGCAACATCGCCCTCCAGTCGGCCCTGCGGAGCCCGACCTGGAACCTCACGCCCGATGACCAGCGAGGCGGGCCGAGGCTCTTTGTGCTGGACAACGTCGACCCGGCGAATGTCGCGGCCGTGCTCGACTTCTGCAAATCCACCGGCGGGCTCGATCGGACGGTCTTCAACGTCGTGAGCAAGTCGGGCGAGACGGCCGAGACCGCCAGCCAGTTCATGATCATCCGCGACCTGCTCAAGCGCGAGCTGGGCGAGGGCTACGCGAAGAACATCGTCGCGATCACCGACCCCGAGAAGGGGACGATGCGCCAGATCTGTGATGCCGAGGGATTCGTCACGCTCCCCGTGCCCGAGGGTGTGGGCGGCAGGTTCAGTGTTCTGAGCCCCGTGGGCCTCTTCAGCGCCACGATGTGCGGCATCGACATCGAGGCGCTCCTCGACGGGGCGCACGCGATGGATCAGCGCTGCGCGAGCGAAGAACTCGCCAAGAACCCGGCGGCCATGCTCGCGACGCTGCTCGTCGAGCTGGGCACACGCAAGGGCAAGCCCAACCACGTCATGATGCCCTACGCCAACGCCCTCTACCTGATGGCCGACTGGTACCGCCAGCTCTGGGCCGAGAGCCTGGGCAAGGAGAAGGACCTGACGGGCGAGGAGGTCTTTGCCGGCTTTACGCCCATCAAGGCGCTCGGCACGACCGACCAGCACTCGCAGGTCCAGCTCTACCGCGAGGGCCCCAACGACAAGGTCATCGGCTTCCTTGAAGTCGACAGCTTCGGCGACCAGACCGGCCCCATCCCGACGGGCCTGGGCGTGGCGAATCTGGAGTATCTCGAAGGCTCGACCCTGCGCGAGCTGCTGATCGCCGAGAAGCGGGCGACGGAGTACGCCCTCAACGAGAGCCAGCGTCCCAACTACACGATCAAGTTCCCCAGGATCGACGAAACCCACATCGGCGAGTTCATCATGCTCTGGCAGATCGCCACGGCGTACGCGGGGCTGATGCTGAATATTGATGCCTACGACCAGCCGGCCGTCGAACTCGGCAAGCGTGCGACGTTCGGGCTGATGGGGCGGAAGGGGTTTGAGGAGTTCAAGGCGAAGGTGGATGAGGGGTTGGCGGAGACGGGGTATGTCTGCTGACGACCCATTGATTTATCACAGAAAGTGGAAATCGAATCAATCACAGCTTTGGTGGGTCGGCGCCCCACTGCTGTTCATTACCGGCTGTCTTCCTTTCACGGTGCCCGCAATTCTCGGAATCGCTATTGGCATTCTGATCGGCAACATCAGCGCTGGCTTCTATATCACAGTTGGCGGCTATGTCTTGCTCGCGGTGTTCATGCAGTTTGGCGGCGGCAACTGGCTCATGCAATCACATGACAAGAAACAACGCGAACTGGCATTACTTTCAATTGAAGCTGGAGCATGCCCGAGATGCGGGGCGCATGCATCTGAAAACGACCGCAATGAGTATGGCCAATGGGTCTGCGGATCTTGCAGAGCTTTGTTCAGCAAAGAAGGCAAGTTTCGGCCGCTAGCGAAATAGTAGTTTTTTGTACGATTGAGTGATGCACCCCACCCACATCCCCACCAAGCTCGCCAGCTTCTCCGAGTGCTGGTCGCCCAAGATCGTGAAACCCAGTGAAGTTATGGGATAACGATGTCCCTCCCAACCTCATCCACTTGAGTTTGCAACCCGAGCTTGGCGAGTTCTGCCTCAGCTTCGTTCAGCGGATCTCCGCTGGATCGAGCCAACACCCGAACGACTTGGTTGTCTCGAAGCAAGTAGAGACTGCGCTCAGCAGGGAGAACCTTTGGGGGCGTTTTGACCATCGGCATGGGCTTGACGTACACCCTCACCCAGCCTTGATACAAGCCGGATGAACTTTCAGATGTTTCGCCCTGATTCACCAAGTCATCAAGCTCATGTCGAGAGAGTTCGTAGTGTTTGGACGAATGCAATGCCATGACCCGTTTCGTAATTCGGTATATGGATTGTATGAGGCTCCATGCAGCAAAAGCATATAGGAATCCAGGTGAGTACTTCGGACCACCCGAAAACTTCCACGCCAATATGACCAACACTGGTACCGCGAGAAATGTCCACAAGTCGGGCCTGCTAGCAAGAAAGATCAACTTCGGAGAGACCTCCGAGTAAGCAGTGAACTTCTCGTCGTCGAGTTGAAATACTGAGACAAATTCATCAGATGTAATCGGAGAACGCATCAGTACCCTTCGGAATGAACTCCTGAATCCTACACTACCGCATGCACCCCACCCACATCCCCACCAAGCTCGCCAGTTTCTCCGATTGCTGGTCGCCCAAGATCGTCGCGTCGCTGAACGGGCAGGAGGTGAAGCTCGCCCGGCTGTCGGGGGCGTTCGTGTGGCACAAGCACGACGAGGCGGACGAGCTGTTCTACGTCCTTAAGGGGCGGCTGCGGATGGAGTTCCGGGACGGGCCTGCGGGGGAGCGGTCGGTGGTGATGGGCGCAGGTGACATGCTCGTGGTGCCGCGGGGTGTGGAGCACCGCCCGGTGGCGGAGGTCGAGCCCTGCGCGGTGATGCTCTTCGAGCCGGCGGGCGTGGTGAACACGGGCGACGCCGAGCGGGGCGAGCTGACGAACGAGGCGGAGCGGATATGAGTCTGCCTCCTTCTCCCGCGCCCCGTGGGAGAAGGTGCCGAGCAAAGCGAGGCGGATGAGGGTCTTTGGTGCCTTGGTCCAAAGGGCAAAAGCACCCTCACCCCAGCCCTCTCCCACGGGGCGCGGGAGAGGGAGGAAATGAAGACCCCTCACCCCGACCCTCTCCCCCAAGGGGAGAGGGAGGAAGATGGCTTCTTGCCCGGGGCCTTGCCATACCATGCCCCAATGGCTGAGCGCGTGCGGATAACGGATGTTTCGCCCCGGGACGGGCTGCAGAACGAGCCCTTGCGGGCGGACGGGTCGGCGATCCCGACCGAAGACAAGGCCAGGCTCGTGCGGGCGCTCTCGGTGACGGGTGTCGACGAGATCGAGGTGACGAGCTTTGTGAGCCCGAGGTGGGTGCCGCAGCTTGGCGACGCGGCCGAGC
>MDTD01109313.1_pt1 | contig 23274 bp, 19 predicted proteins | sample 811221 | NCBI WGS metagenome assembly MDTD01 (sample SAMN05326646, study PRJNA326480) | marine metagenome | isolation source: seawater | place: Pacific Ocean: South West | collected 2011 | reverse complement strand
GTAGCCGAGGCCATCAAGCGGCTACGGGCGGCCAAGACCCGGAAGGGTCCATTTTTCATGGCCATCGGTTTTGTCCGCCCACACCTCCCATTCAGCGCCCCACAGAAATACTGGGACCTTCACGACCGGTCCAAGTTCCCCCTTTCCCCCTTTCCAGACCATCCTCAGGGCTCTCCGGTAATCGCTCATAAGCGCGCCGGGGAAATCGCCATGTATTCTCCAGTTCCTCAAAAGAATGAGGACTACACGGAAACACTGAAACGCCAGCTCATTCACGGCTATTATGCGAGTGTCAGCTACATGGACGCACAAGTAGGAAAAGTCATGACGGAGCTGGACCGCCTGCACCTCACTAGTAATACCATCGTCGTTCTGTGGGGAGATCATGGCTTCCATCTGGGAGACCTCGGCATCTGGACGAAGCACACGAACTACGAGCAAGCAACCCGTATTCCGCTCATCGTTGTGGCACCCGGTGTGACGTCAAAGGGAGCCTCCACCAGACAGCTGGCGGAAAGTGTAGACCTCTTTCCAACCCTTGCGGAGCTCAGTGGCTTGCCCCAGCCAGAGGGCCCTCAACCGATAAGCGGCAAAAGCCTCCTCCCGGTTCTCAAGGATCCCTCTATTCGAATACGGGACCATGCTTTCCACTGCTACCCACGGAGAGGAGGAGTGATTGGCAGGGCTATCAGGACGGAGCGATTCCGAATGGTCGAATGGAAAAAACCCGGGGCTCCTGCCGAGACCGCCCAATTCGAACTTTATGACTATGGAGAGAGCTCCGTGGAGCAGAAGAACCTCGCAAAGAAAAACTCCGAGATGCTTTCTCGGATGAGAGGAATCCTTGCTCGTTACCCTGAGGCAAAACGGCGTTAATTACGCGTCTGCGGAGAGGACAGTTACTAATTCCCGGCGGCCTTCAAAAGCCCCTCCTTGCGGAGGAATGCCTCCATTCTTCCAAGAGTCGACCAATATTGGCTGTTGTCTCCTCGCGGGTTGAAGAACCCGTGTTTCTGGCCTTCTGCTATGAACAGGCTGCAATTACGTCCTCTCTTGTCCATCCGGGCCTTGAAAAGCTCATGCCCTGCAGGAGGCGTCGTGGTATCCGCAGATCCCACTTGCAGGAGAGTAGGTGCAGCCAAGGCGTGCACGTGCTCCACCGGGGAGAGTTCGCGGTAGCGCTGTTTTAACTTTGCGTATCCATACCCTTTCCGCGAGGTGTCAATGACGGGGTTAAAAAGGGCCATTGCCGCCGGAATAAAGACAGGCTCTCCCTCACGGACATCGTCGTGACCGGAAATCAGCCCACAGCAGGCAGCAAGGTGCCCCCCCGCCGATCCTCCAGCTGCAACTATTTGATCCCGATCCACACCTTGGCTCTTTGCGTTACGCCAGATCCATCGAATAGCAGCCTTAGCATCAGATACGGCCTCGAAAGGAGTCGTCTTGTGCCGGCTCTGGACCCGGTAATCGGCGCAGTAGGCCACTACCCCCAGGGAAGCCAATCTCGTAGCCTGTGGATGAAACTGTGTCGTAGAGCCACCAACCCAACCCCCTCCAAAAAAGAAGATTACCGCAGAGCGTGCGTCTCCAGCTTTCCAACCCTGCGGCCGGAAAATCTCGATTTCCAGTTCAGCCTGTGTCGTCTTGCGGTAGACAACAACCTCGTCGGGCTTCCGGACTTCGGGTTTTGGGGCACTAAACGCCGCATGGCTACAGGCAAGAAGAGAAATGGTCAGAATCAAGCGCATATGGCATTCTCCCTCCGCCACTCCCGAGGTGCGAGGAAAAGATAGACCCTCTTCCCTCCGCTAACCCACGGCCTGAACCCATTTTTGATGCAAACTACTCCCCGCGCCCTCCTCTACGATTTCGACGGCCTGATCGTTGACACCGAATGGCCGATTTACCAAGCGTGGCTCCAGACATTTCAGGATCACGGGCATGCCCTGCCTCTGGAAGTCTTCAACCAGTGCATCGGAACCGACTTCGAAACTTGGTCTCCAAAAACTCACCTCGAGAACCTGACAAAGGCTCCTATTGACTGGTCTTCTCTGGACGATGCCCGTCAGGCTTCCATAGAGAAAAATCTGGAGGGAGCGTCGGCCATGACTGGAATTCCTGAAGCAGTGGAATGGGGCAGGCAATCCGGATTCCTAATGGGAGTGGTTTCAAGCTCGTCGCATCGCTGGGTCGATGGGTGGCTGAGCAAAATCGGCCTTCTGCAGCATTTTGATATCACCGTCTGCCGCGATGACGCACCTCGAATAAAGCCAGCCCCCGACCTCTATCTCGAGGCTGCTCAGCGCCTTGGAATCGACCCCGCATGCTGTCTTGTCATCGAGGACTCCGTCAATGGGATCAAGGCGGCCAAGGCGGCTGGGATGGGTAATGTCGCTATTCCCAATCGTGTCACCTCCTGTTGCGATTTCTCTCTTGCAGACCATGTCATTTCCAGTGCTCAGGAGCTACCCGCGGTCATCAAACGTATTCAAGTGGCTGAGGACAATTGACGCGTCTCTGCTCAATTTCAGAGACCTTCCGGATGCCTTAGTATATAGCCTCTGGTAGAGCGGGGATAAGGTCTCCAGCGAGGACCATCCTGACGGTAGGTTCCCTGAGTATCAAAACGTAATCCGGCAATAAGCAGAAACACATGTCCTTTCCGGGCGCATACTGTAATCCAATCTCCGTGGCCCCGATGCCCATACCGGAGAAACCCTCTTGAAGGCATCTGTCCCTGAATCAACCCGGCGTTTCGAAGAACGTAGGACGTCGCACCCGAGCAGTCATAACCCCAGTCGTTAAGCTGCGCATGGCCTCCACCCCATTTGTAGGGCATTCCGTGAATCCGGTTTGCTGCTGTAATCGCCCGCTTCACTACGAGGGGGGCACCCTTGGGCGCACTCGCCCTGCCATTGACTAGAATGGCCGTGGCAGAGTCGGGGCGGTAGTCACCCCCGTGACGAGCACACGAGGAGGATAAGGCCACACAGATGGCAGGCAGGAGGATGGGGTTCCATGTCACAGCCTGTGAATTTTTCCTACGATAGCACTCGCAGGAAAGAGCGTCTATATCCTTCGCCTGTTCCGGGGGCTCTCTCACCCCTTTCCCGTTGGACTACCAGTGACGCCACCATAGCGGTGACGAAGCCATCCTGACACCTCCTCCATCGCCCGGGCCCGATGACTCAGGCCGTTCTTAATGTGCGAGCCCAGCTCTGCAAACGACTCGCATTCGCCCCTTGGAACGAAAAGGGGGTCGTAGCCAAAACCAGCATCGCCTCGGGGCTTTTCCAAAATCCGTCCTTCCACACTGCCCGAGAACTCCTCCAGAATTTTCCCATTTTCAGCCACCACCATGACACAACGAAATCTTCCGGTTCTACCGTCCTTTACCACACCGACGAGCTCCGATAACAGCTTGGCATTGTTGTCTGAATCTTTTGCCGCCGGTCCGGCATAGCGAGCCGAGTAAACACCCGGCCTTCCCTCGAGAGCATCAACCTCAAGGCCCGAATCATCCGCTAGGACTAATGAACGGGTCATGCTGCTGATAGCCACCGCCTTAAGCACCGCGTTCTCAAGAAAGGTAGATCCCGTCTCTTCAACATCCGGAGCGCCTGCAAGCGCCGTGAGGTCAGAGACGTCATATCCCTCCCCCAGTATTGATGCTATTTCTTCGGTTTTATGTATATTCCGTGTGGCGATCAGCAAGGGGATCATCCCCCCATCCTCTTCAACAGTTCCGCTCAATAAAGGGCGAAAACGAGCCATATAGCCTTCGAGCCGTCTCGAGGGAAAGTCGCTCCGCCAGCAGTCCTGACCCTGTGCCCAGAATAAGGCCCTTGCGTAACCTTTGAAAAATAGGGTTCTCGCCAAGAAAAAAATAAGAAATTCTCTGGCGAGTATCCCCTGCCCTTCTCAATATCACTCGATACAGATTTTCCCGACCAAGGATTTACAGCCCGGTCCAGTCCTTCCTGGTCTCCCGGTCAACAAGCAACAGATTCTTCGCTCCTTCTCTTCGGGGAAGAGCGATAGAGGCCCCGCCGTGGTTTCGGTGCTACCGCGGCGGGGTTTTGCTTTCCCCACTTTGCGAATGACTCGCGGGGAGGCCACTTGCCTTCGTGGGTAAGATCAGAGACAAACACCTATATGAAGCCATTTGCGGTTATCTTGTTCCTGATTCTTATTACCGGACTCTCCACGGCGAGGAAACCCTCTTCGCGGGAACTGCCCGTTGCTGACCCTGCTACGGTAGGAATGTCCCGGGACAAGCTCCAGTTGGTTGGAGACAAAGTTCAGTCTCTGATCCGTGAAAACCGCATTGCCGGAGCCTCCGTGATGGTGACTCGAAAAGGAAAAATTGTCTACTCGGAGTCCTTTGGGCTGCGGGACATCGAAAACGAAAAACCGATGGAGTCAGACACCATCTTCCGTATCTATTCCATGACCAAAGCTGTTACTTCGGTTGCGGCAATGATGCTGGTTGAGCGAGGGGAGCTTCACCTTGAGGACGCCGTCTCCAAATACCTGCCTGAGTTTAAGAACGCCAAGGTCTGGAAAGACGAAAACAGATTTCCTCCAAAAACGCCGACCACGATCAAAGATCTCTTGTGTCACACCTCGGGCTATTCCTACGGAAATATCGGCATTCCAGCGATTGACGAGGCGCATAAGGAGAACGGCTCACTCCTCGAGACAATCCCACTTCGCAAGTTTTGCAGGAAGGCCGCGCTTATTCCGATGGCCTTTGAACCTGGAGAGCGTTGGCTTTACGGAATTTCTACGGATCTTCTGGGCGCCGTAGTAGAACAAGTTTCCGACATGACTCTCGATCGATTTTTCCAGTCTCAGATTTTTACTCCGCTTGGCATGGTTGACACTGGCTTCGTGATCCCCAAGGACAAAAGAACGCGGCTGGCTGCGGCTTACGACTCCGACAAAAAAGGAACATTAAAAAGAAGGACGACGGACCTTTTTACCTATAGCGCCAAGACCCGGATGCTGTCTGGGGGTGGAGGCCTCGCTTCGACGATCCGTGATTACACCCGCTTTTTGCAGATGATGGTAAACGGCGGGGAGCTGCACGGCCACAGGCTCCTCCAGAAGACGACCGTGGAAGAAATGACCCGGAATCACCTTTCTGGTCCGGCGATGCCCATAAGGTTCCCGGGAAACCTGAGGCACGGCACGGGATTTGGCCTCGGCTTCTCGGTCAAGGTCAGCCAGAAAGATTGGAATCAGGCAGGACGTCTCGGTGAATACGGCTGGGGGGGAATGCTGAGCACCCACTTCTGGATTTCACCAGCTGATCAACTTGTCGTTGTCACCATGGAGCAAACCTTCCCCTTCGACTTTCTTCTCGAAGATGCTCTCAAGCCGCTGATTTACAATTCGATCGAATAGCTGGCTCTCCGCCATTTGCCGGCACAACTCGGACGCAGGGCGCTTGCCCTGTCACAGCTTATCTGCCACCTTCCCGCCCCGTTTCAGAAGAACAAACCCCCTATGAGTGACCGACGCAAACCGTATCCGTTCAATACTTTCGAGGCAAAGTGGCAGGCGCGTTGGGATGAGAGTAAGGCGTTCCGCATGCCCGGACCAGGCGACCCTGATTTCGATAGTTCCGCACCTAAATTCTATGCCCTCGACATGTTTCCGTATCCGAGCGGAGCTGGGTTGCATGTGGGTCACCCCGAAGGCTACACCGCTACGGACATCATCACTCGCTACAAGCGCAAAAACGGCTTCAATGTTCTCCATCCGATGGGTTGGGATGCATTCGGCCTGCCCGCCGAGGAGCACGCCCGGAAGACCGGAGAGCATCCAAGAATCAATACACAGAACAACATCAACAACTTTCGGCGCCAGCTCAAGATGCTGGGATTCTGTTACGACTGGGAACGCGAGGTAAATACCACGGACCCCGGATACGTCCGGTGGACACAATGGATCTTCCTGCAGATTTACAACAGCTACTTTGATACCGCTTCCCAGCGGGCCCGGCCCGTCTCTGAACTGGAGGAGCGGGGATGGACGAGGGAGCAAATCGATGGAGTCCGACTTGCGTATGTAGCAGAGGCCCCCGTGAACTGGTGCCCAAGCCTTGGAACGGTCCTCGCGAATGAGGAAGTCTCGGAGTGGGAAGAAAAGGGACACGCGGTTGAACGGCGTCCTCTCCGGCAGTGGATGCTGCGCATAACAGCATACGCCCAACGGCTTATCGACGAACTTGAGGATCTCGACTGGCCTGAGGGGATCAAGATGCTCCAGCGCAACTGGATCGGACGGTCCGAGGGGGCGCGCGTGGTTTTTCCGCTGGCCCACCCTAACGACGCAGAAATTGAGGTATTTACTACCAGACCTGACACCCTTTTTGGCGCTACCTATATGGTCCTCGCCCCAGAACACCCTCTGGTAGACCAGATCACGACCGACTCGCAACAAGAGGCCGTCACCTCTTATCGGAGGCTTTGCGCGACGAAGTCTGAGATGGAACGCGGAGAGCTCAACAAGGAGAAGACTGGCGTTTCCACGGGAGCTTTTGCCATCAATCCAGTTAATGACAAACCCATCCCAGTATGGATCGCTGATTATGTCATGATGGGTTATGGCACTGGGGCCATCATGGCAGTGCCTGCCCATGATAGCCGCGATCTCGAATTCGCGACCAAGTTTGACCTGCCTGTAGTTCAGGTAGTTGAGCCTGAACATGACACGGCTTGGCAGGGGTTCACCGGCGATGGCAAGGCAGTGAACTCAGGTTTTCTCGATGGAATGACAACCCCTGAAGCTCAAAGAGCAATCAAGGAATGGCTTGAAGAAAACAAGCATGGTGAAGCTCAGGTCAACTACAAGCTGCGGGACTGGCTTTTCTCCCGCCAGCGATACTGGGGTGAGCCCTTTCCCATCCTCTGGAAGGATGGTCATCATGAAGCTCTATCAGAAAGTGAATTGCCCCTGCTTGCTCCGGACCTGAAAGACTACAACCCCTCCGGAGAACCCGAGCCTCTCCTCTCAAAAGCCACTGACTGGGTTGAGGTCTCCGATGAGACAAGGCGCGAAACAAACACCATGCCCCAGTGGGCCGGGTCATGCTGGTATTACCTGCGCTATTGCGATCCGAAAAATAGCGAGCGTTTTGTTTCTTCTGAGGCAAGAGACTACTGGCTGGGAGGTAAAGGACATGCAGGAGGAGTGGACCTCTACATCGGAGGGACTGAGCACGCAGTGCTACATCTGCTTTACGCCCGCTTCTGGCATAAAATCCTGAATGACCTCGGGCATCTCAATACGGCCGAGCCGTTTCAAAAGCTCGTCAATCAGGGCCTGATTATGGGTGAAGATGGCCGCAAGATGTCCAAGTCGCTCGGCAACGTCATTAATCCTGATGACGTAGTGGCAGAATATGGCGCTGACGCATTCCGGCTCTACGAGATGTTCATGGGCCCCCTCGAGCAGGTAAAGCCATGGAACACACAGGGTGTCGAGGGGGTATCGCGCTTCCTCGCCAAGGTCTGGCGAGTCGCAATGGTAATCACTCAGGAGGGCGAATGGGCGCAGGGGAACAAACTTGGCGACTATCCCGGGGAACCCGGCCTCCATAAGGTCACGCACGCAACGATCAAAAAAGTTGGAGAGGACATCGAGAAGCTTCGATTTAATACGGCAATTTCCCAGATGATGGAATGTATCAACGCCTTCACTTCCGAGAATGAAGTCCCTCACGAGCTTTTCCGCTCCTTCCTTATCCTGCTCAACCCTTTTGCCCCCCACCTCACCGAGGAACTTTGGGAACAGCTAGAATATAAGGGCTCCTGTCTTGAAGCAGACTGGCCCGCCTGCGACGAGTCTCTGCTGGTGGAAGATGAGATCGAGATGGTTGTTCAAATAAACGGAAAAGTCCGGTCCCGGATACAGGTCGCTGCTGCGGCCGAGAATGAGGAATTGGAATCATCCGCACTGGCGGACTCCAAAATTGCAGCGCTCATAGAGGGCCTCGAAGTCCGGAAAGTCATCATTGTCCCAGGCCGGTTGGTTAATATCGTAGCAAACTGAGATATTCTTTCGGATTGGCGATTGAACCCTCCACCGCTACCTCTCAGACATGCTTCGCGTTAACGGAGAGCTTATCGACCCGAATCTTCTCGAGGACGCCTTTGCCCGGATCAAATCCGAAGCCGAAGCCCGCCTTCAGGTATCTTGTTGCGAGCGGGATCCTGAGTTCATGGAGCAGGCGGAGGAAGAGGTCATAGACTCCGTCTTAATCGCGCAGGAGGCCGAAGCTCAATTCCCCGATCTTCCTGAAGAAGAGATTAAGGAACGGCTTGAGACCACCCTGAAGGAGTATCGTAAACATGGGGCAAGCTGGGACATGTTGGAGGCGCAGCGCGACAGTCTGCAGGATGAGTGTGAAGCCAACTTGCGTATGGAGAAATTTCTCGATGGAGTTCTGGCAGGTCAAACTGATGTCTCTGATCAGGACGTCCAGAACTACTACAAGAACAATGAAAGAGAATTCCGTACTACTGCCGAGGTGCGAGTTCTTCATTTCATGAAGTCTCTTGAGAAGCATGAGGATCCTGTCCTCTTGCTGGAACAGATGGGTGAGCTCCGTGAGGCACTTGTTGATGGCGCCAACTTCGAGGAAATCGCGAAGGTGGAAACCGAGAAGGAATCCGGAGAAATTGATCTGGGGTGGATCACATTTGATCGACCATCAAACCCAATCGAATCAATCATGTTCACGATGCGGCTTGATGAGGTGAGCCCCGTTATCGCCTACGAGCACTCCTACCACATCCTTAAGATCGCTGAGATCAAGCCGGCTACGGTTCGGGACTTTAATGAGGTTAAGGAGGACATTGCCCATCGCGTAGAATTCGAGAAGCGCCGGAACGCGCTTCGGAAATTCGCTGCCAGCCTCAGGGAAGGAGCTACTGTCGAGAAAGTGGATTTCAGCGGAGAGAACGACGAACACGAGGAGACATCGTCCGAAAGATAAGCCATCACTCTTGGCACTCAGCGAGAGATGCCAGTCCCTGACCACCGCTCAATCCATCCATCCGTAACTCCGCATCCAATCTTCCAGACGAGCAGGCCAGTTTTGGGATTCTCCGGTTCGGCCCAGACCATACCCATGGCCCCCTTTGGCATAAATATGGCATGTCACTGGTACTCCCTTCTTTGCACACGCCTCCACAAATTCCGTGCCGTTGCGTAAAGGAACAGCTCGATCATCTGCAGAATGAACAAGAAAAATCGGAGGGGTGCGTTCCGTGACTCGTAGCGCCGTGTTGTTCCGGTCGAGTAATTCTCGAGAGGGCTCCACGCCCAGTAAGTTTCTCACCGAACCCGCGTGGCAATAGGGTTGTCCCATCGCAATTACAGGATAGCAGAGGATTCCGAAGTCGGGCCGACAGCTTACCTGATCGATAGAGTCCCTTGTCTCCTGCTTGAATGTATCATCAAACATCGTGACGGCAGTAGAGCAGAGGTGACCTCCAGCCGAGAACCCCATAACCCCGATCTGGCCGACATCAACAGCCCACTTTTCAGACATTGACCTCATTGTCCGAATGGCCCGCCGAGCATCCATTTGAGGAACAGGATAATGATATCCAAGTGCCGGGTTGGCGCTAACCCGGTATTTGACCACCATGGCCGTTACGCCCCGTTTGGCGAACCACTCTCCGACTTGCCGTCCTTCGTGATCAGCTGCGAGGTTGGCATAGCCCCCACCGGGCAGGATGACAACCCCCGTCCCACTCGGTTCTTCTGCCGGGAACAAACTATATTGGGGAACCTCCGTATGAGAAAATCTCCAATTACTTCCACCGGTCTCAGTTCCTGCTGGAGGGCGTTTGGCTCCGGGAGCCTCTCCCGGCCAGAGATTAATCCAATCACCGCCCCAGACTGTAGGAGCGAACATAAAAAGAACCACGATAAGAGCCTTCACAGCTGAAGCCTAGGTAACCTCCCAGCAAGCACAAGAAGCAGAGCAGACTTCATGCCCCGATTCCAGAAGGCCTGCGGTAGGCGACCAGATAACCAATAAAGGCCCAGAACAGACTATTTGCGCCAATAAGGACTACCATCGCTCCCAGGCCATAGAGCGTTTCTACCGGCGGGGCGCCGGAGAACACAGGCAGGATCGCTATACATGAGGCCGCCAGGCCAACCGCAAGGGCCCAGCCAATAAATGACCTCACCTCCTTGAAAATAATCCGCCGTATGACTCTGTGTGCCACTCCGATAATATTAAGAACGGCAAACTCATTGTGCCGCTCAGCAAGATTGCGGGCAGTCACAATCCCGAGTCCCGCACTCCCCAGAATGAGGCCGAGGCCTCCCAGAACATGGAAGATGGAAATGTAGGTATTCTGCACGCTGTTAAAGGCTTCCAGCCTTTCCTGTGTAAGAGTTACCGCACCTCCGCGATCCGCAGTGGCTTTCTGCAGCGCTTCCCGAGCCTGCACGGGGTCCCCGGAGGCATCGGCTAGAAACAAGCGGTAACCCTCCTGCGAAGGAAAAAACCTGAGAAAGGCAGCTTCATCCACAATCATATTCCCTTGGAAAACGCTGTCGGCCAAGGATCCCACAATCTGCACCTCGAAATCCTTTCCTCGTTCATCTTGGTATGTGATCCGGTCTCCTACTTTCTTTTTCAAAACCCACATCATTGTGGTCTCATCAACAAACGCAGGAAGTATTCTTGGCTCAGACTGCTGCCCTAGGAGATTCCAGCCATCTTCTTGGTCGACCCCTTCGGCAACCGTCTTGATTGTAAAGGCCCCTCGCGCAGCCAGAGCACCAGTGTCGGTTGCAATAAGCCGGGGACGGGCCGCAGTATTTAAATTAAAGCAGCTTGCGTCATCCCCGATTCCCATCCGGAAAGGGCGAACGGCGCCGAGAATATTCCGCAAATCCCCAAGCTCAAAGTAATCCGGATCCTTCTTGGCATCCGCTGCTCGATTAATCGGGCTCGTGGTTTCGACCCATAGGCTAAATCCTCCGGCACCACTTTCCTTTTCCACCCATCCTGCTCCAACGTGCTTTCTCGAAGCTGTGACAGCTATAACAAGGAAGATCCCACAAGCCATTGTTCCAACGACCACCAGACTGCGCGCTGGGCGGCGCACACTGTTCAGAGTCGCCATCGCTTGCGTAGACATCGAGGGGTATCTTTTTTTCGCTATGCGCTCCAAGCGCACCCGGTAGGCCAGCAGCCCAGCAACCAGAAGAAACATTCCGGAGAGGAAAAAGGCCGCCTGAGGCCCCATCGACTCTCTTCCAAGAAGACATCCTGCGGCCGCAAGAACACAAAAAGTCGCTACCGAAACAAGCCGCCATATGGGTCGGCGCCCCCGAATCTCCTCAGATCCTGCTTCCAGTCGCATCGTGGCACTCCTCCGCGCCTGCTTCCGCATGGAATACCAGATCGCAGTCATCGCCAGAAAAATGAAAATACATAATCCGGCAAAAATACTATTGGGGTTTAAATGAAGCATGAAGAATTGGCCGCTACTCCCGTCACTCCATATCGTTTCCAGAAAACGAAGGATCCATGTCGAGTAGGTGATCGCAAGGCCCAGCCCCACGGCCCCACCGACAAAAACAATCACGAATCCTTCCATCAGCCGCCATCGGAGAACCCTTTTTGGAGAAACCCCCACCGCAGCAAGCAGCCCGCTCTCCCTGTTGCGCTGCTCAACGTTGAATCGAAAGAGCATCGCGGTCAGGGCAATCGAAGCCACAATCAAGAAAACGCTCATACTGAGAAAGAGAGTCGCGATATCGACAGGAGATTTCGCTGCCGCTCTTGCTTCCTCTCCAAGATTGCGCAGAAGTAAGCCGGCCATCTCTGGCCTCAGGAGTGATAGTAATTCGCTCTCCAGATCGCTGGCGGAGATCTCTGCAGTCGGGACGCGGAGCGAAGTAAAGTCTCCCCACCTGTTGCCGAATAACTCTTTTCCCTTCTCCTCGGAAATAAATGCCTTGGGCGTTCCCCGGTAGGCGTCCCAGTAGTCCTCGTCCTTCTGCCGGATCCTGCCAAGGTCCAGGGGTAACCCCGGAGCCCAGTCTTGTGCGTCCTCTGCCTCAGCCACTCCTGGAAAATCCGGCATCCAAAGCTGATCCGCCGCAAGCCCCTCAAGTTCGATACTCTGCCGCACACGAAAACTCGCCGTGGATTCTTCCAGCTGATTACCCCGAACCAATTTAAAGAAGGACAAGCTTAGTTCCTGCCCCGGTTTCAGGTCGAGGTCTTCCTCCAACCACTCGTTAACCACGATGTCCTTCCCGCCCATATCTGCAGGGAGGAAAGAGGCTCCCTCAGCCCGTATTGCTGCCACCATGGAATAGGGAGTCTCCTTCCCGTTAGCCGCATAGGTGTTAATGAGGTAACTGGTTACCGGCACCATCGCCGGGAATCGCTCCCTGACCACCCGGACAATGGGGTCCTCGAAGAAAATGCGGCTCGACCGAATCTCCGAGGCCCCTGCGAGAGGGACATCCACGATTGAAAGCCCATAGTCCTCGAGAGCCATCCCCCTTCTGATATGGCTGGCCAACTCCCCACTATCGACTATTTCGTTCTCCGTAGAAGAAAGCAGAAGGAGGTTGGCCCGACCGTCTTGCTCGACCACCTGCTGTAATCGGCTGAGAGGCACGAAGATCGTGGGCACAGGAAGCTGAGTAGACTGTAGATTGAATCGGCCGAACTGGCCTGGTCCCACCACCTTCCGCACCTTCGCCCGAAAGCTAATGACGTCCTCAGCCTCGCCGGAGAGTGGAGCATCGCGGGAAAGCATTCCAGGCTCCTGCAGCCGAAGAATGACCGAGTCTCCATCCCCGAGATCCAAGGACTTTGCCAGATAGCTGTTTACACCAACTTCCCGGGATCCAAGGGCTACGGACTTCTCTCCCTCTGGCGCAAAGGACCAGAAACGCTCATCGACTCCAAGGATCTGGACGCCGCCCTGCGCCCGCCCGCTTTCCGAGGCACTGAGCTGACCTCGCAGCAGAAGGACCGGCGCGGCCCGAAGTTTGCCGGCCTCAACATCATCTGCCAGAGCGTCCCTGAAAAACCCCTCCCCGGCTGCAAACACATGCCCTACCTGCCCGACCCGCTGGCCCGCAACCTGACGGAGAGTTTCCTTCACGGAATCCCCGGCAATAAGAGCTCCGAGCAATACCGTCGCGCCCAGAACCGCACCAGCACCTACCCCGAGATAGGACAACTTGTAATGCCAGATCCCGCGCCGGATGAACTTCAGCGCATTCATTGCTTCTCCAGTTGGCCCCCACGGAGTTCAAAGTGACTTCCCATCCTGCGGGCAAGAGCACTATTATGAGTAACAACGACCAGCGTCACTCCCATCTCAGAATTCAGGCGGCCCAAAAGCTCCGCAACCACTTCTGTCGTCTCAAGATCCAGTGAGCCCGTAGGTTCATCCGCAAGAATCAACTTCGGCTGGTTGACGAGTGCCCGGGCAAGAGCAGCACGCAATCTTTCACCACCGGAGAGCTGGTGAGGAAAATGAGTGAGGCGATCCTGAAGGCCCACATTTTCCAGCAGGGTCTCCGCCCTTGCCGCCGTCTCTGACTCTGCTTCCTCCCAACCGCCAGCGAGTCGAGGAAGAACAACATTTTCCAGAAGAGTACACTGCGGCAGCAGATGATGGTGCTGGAAGACAAACCCCAGCGAGCGATTGCGGAAAGTTGCAGCCGTTTCTGCATCGAAGGACGAAAGATCGCTGCCATCGATGAGTATCTTGCCTTCGCTTGGTTGGTCCAATGCGCCCAAAAGGTTCAGCAGAGTTGTTTTTCCGCTACCGGAAGGACCAACGACGGCAGCTGTCTTTCCCGATTCTACCTGAAAGTCGATGCCCGTGAGAACGCGAACTGCCTCCCCTGGCATCTCATACACTTTGCTTACATTCTGAACGTCTATCATTGCCGGATCACTTTCCACCGCTTGGCCTTTACTTCGTGACTCGGCAGTTCACCTGAGCCAACTGCTCTTACAGGAATTCTCATGGAAAAAACAGCCCGGAGGTGGGCCTCAAGTTCGCTCTCAACCAAGTCTCCTTCGAGGACCTCTATCGTGAGACTGACCTCGGGTAACGCGCCACGCTCATCAACCTCCACTCTGTATTCCCCGATCCCATCCACCGCCCGAACGACCGCCTCGATGGCGCTGGGATAAAGGTTGACCCCCCGCACCACTACCATGTCATCCGCTCTTCCGATAATACCCCCGTGGAAACCAACTGTAGCTGGGCCTTCGCCCTCGATGTTCACCGGGCGAACGAGGTCTCCCGTACGGTAGCGGACCAGTGGTGATCCGTAACGACCAAGAGTTGTTAATACGAGCTCCCCGATCTCGCCTGCCGCAACGGGGATTCCGCTACCAGCCTCAACGACCTCCGCATGATAAGCATTAGGCGAAATTCGGAGGACCTCAGGATTTTCCGGATCGCTCACAGTTACTGGACCTGTCTCTGTCATTCCATGGTGATCCACAACTCGCGCGTTCCATTCACCCTGAAGGCGCCTCCGCACTTCCGGAATACTTCCCCCGGGCTCACCGCACACCACTAACGCTTTGACGCCCAACTCCCCAACCGGGAGAGCCATTTCCTTGCCGACGTTGGCAAGATGGAGAGCGTAGGTAGGAGTGCACGCAATAAAGTCCGGGCGATGGCGCTCGATCATTCGGAGGCGGTTTTCACTTGAAAGACCTCCTCCCGGTATTGCCCGAATACCCATCTCTGTTGCAGCCTCAAAAGCAGACCAGAACCCAATGAAAGGGCCGAATGAGAACGGGAAAAAGCCACTATCTCCGGGAGCGGCTCCAGCCTGCCTCCACACCCACTGCCACGATTTCAGAACCCAGTTCCATCCCTCTGGATCATCGAGCCATACCAGAGGATTTCCCCGCGTTCCACTTGTCTGGTGAAAACGGGTATAGCGTTCCAGCGGATAAGTAAGGTTTGAGCCGTAAGGGGAGTGCGCTTCGTGATCAGCAGCTAATTCGTCTTTCGTCGTAAAAGGCACCCGGTCTCTGAATTCCTCCATGCTCTGGACCACGCCGAGACTGCCCAGTTTTGCCCCATAAAATGCATTGGCAGGCAGGATAGCCTCAAACAGATCGTTGATGGCGCTAAGGGGCATCATTTCCGAAATCTGTCCAGTCTTCCCGGAGGGTTTTCCCCGCTACTGCTTCACCTGAGATTCCACCGCCGGTTTTGCCGGGGGAGCCCCATGAGATCCGGCAGGCTTGAACTTCACCACCATGAAGCCTCCTAACGCCGCCATGAGAATCCCGCAGAAGAATTGCCACGGAACCGCCGCGAGTCCACCTTCTGGACGGTCCATGCATATGGAAACAATCGCATTCACCAGCGGAGCTCCGCAAAAAATAATCGACATCACCGAGATCGCCACCACCGCCGGGCTCATCCCCCCTTTTGCTCCCGAGGCCATCGCAAGAAGGACGCAAAAAGCGCCGATTGCACCAAGAATCCCTGCAAACAGCGAAAGCCACATCCCCTTACTGGGCATGGACCAATCTGCTCCCTTGACCAGTAGGACCACCAGTGGCGCCATCACTGCTGTTATAAAATACGCCAGCCCGACGAAGAGGAAGGCCTTGTAACGGCCAAGAACCTTGTCTTGCATTTCAACTTGTCCAGCGTGGAGGAAAATACCGTAAAGGCCCCAGCAGGCCACGGTCATAAGCGCAAAAATGAGCCAGTTCATGGATTTCTTTTTCGGGGATGTGGGAAGAGGATTGCTCACTTGAATTATCAGGACTTGGCTGCAGCTGCGGCAGCTTTGAGGTCAGTTCTAATTGGTTCAGGAATCGGAACTGCGGAAATTTCTCCGTCTTTGAACTGGACGCAGGCAACTGCCACCTTTCCTGTCGCAATGGGATCATCCTCAGGGTCGAGGTAGAAGCGAAAACTGTAACGAACCGACCGCGTGCGAATTTCCTCGAGAGTGACACGGATCCGTAGGACGTCGTCGTTACGTGCCGGCTTTCGGAATTCACAGCTGGCGCTCACCCGTGGCCATCCGATGCCATGCTCAGCAGCTCGCCCGTGAACTGGGTGCCCCAAACTTCGCATGAAAGCGTGCTCAGCTGACTCCATGTAGCGGTAAAAGTTGGAGAAATGCACAATACCAGCAAGATCTGTCTCATGGAACTCAACCCGCCGGCTGTGCTCATAGCAGTATTTTTTGCAATCTTCCCTCATAGCTTGCGGGATACCGTCTTTTTGCAGGCCCTCTCAGCGAGTTTGAGAAAACCTTCTTTCATGACCTCAACACTATAATGTTGCTCCACGCCTCGGCGACCTCTTTCTCCCATCGCTGCCGCTTCTTCAGGATCAGCTAGAAGTTCATCCCAGGCACAAGCGAGTAGCCGGGGATTTCCGGGAGGAACAGTTTTGCCTCCTCCTGTGACCAGCGCGATCTCCTCGAAGGTCGAACCCCCGGGATTCACCACCGGAACTCCACTCGCCATGGCCTCAATCAGGCATAGCCCAAAGGCTTCGGCGTAACGCATGGGTGCTGAAAAAATTGTAAGTCCACCAAGAAAGCGGGCTTTCTCTTCGCGAGTCACATTAGGCTCCCAGTCGACAAGGTGGCTAAGGCCCGCGTTTTCGATTTTTTGTTTCTGTTTCTCTACGAACGGCTCATCTCCGAGGGGACACGATCCAGCGATCTTGAGCCGGCAGGAAGGAAAGTTCCCTATCTCCTGAAACAGGAGATAGGCGTCCACCATATCCCCCAAGCCTTTATCCTGGCTCATGCGCGACAAGAATCCAATCGCGGCCGGTTCATCCGAGGGACGCCTCCCATAGCCCTCGAGGTTGATCCCATTCGGGAGGACCTCTATCTTGTCCAAAGGGAGTTCGAGGCGCTTGGACATGACCCCGGCATAGAATCGGCTTGGAGCAATCAGCATCTCGCACTCCGGAAGCCGCTCCTGCATTTCTTCCCAGCACCCGGTTCGATATGGTTCGGGCAGACTGTCCAAAAACGTGTCTTCTCCCTGAAAAAAAGCTATCACTGGAATATCACCAAGATGCTTCTTCAGCTCTCTGGTCATTCCTGCAAAAAGAGCGGTTGAAAGGGCAATACATTCTGGTTGCTCGTGGACCGCAAGCCATTCAATCAGCTTTTCAAGCTCCTTTGTCAGACCGCTGTCTTCCAACTGGAGCATGGATAAGCACATCTCTCCCTGTTCCCGAGGGCTGGTCATATGGCTTCGGCTTGCTGCCTTTCGCAGCAAGCCTGCGCCATTCAGTAGTGCATCAAACCATCGCGGGGTATGCCTGAAGAAAGAAAATCTGTTTTGCAGGTAGACGTTAATCCCTCCAAAAAATATGGGCGCCTTCCCTACCCGGGGCGGACTTTCCTCGTCCAGCTGCATGGGCAGGTACATTGGCAGTAACGCCACTTCGTGTCCGTCACGATGAAGGGCCGCGACAAGGGTATTGTCGCGCATGCACGCCCCGCAGTGGTAGCTACCCGTTCCCGCTGTCAAAAAAGTGACTTTCATGCGGGTGGCGGAAGCATCGTGTTACGTTACTGTTTCGGGGATTCGCCCGTGGGCGAGGGGCTCTGGAAGCGAGGCTAATTCGCCTATGGCCTTCGCAAGAGGTGTATAGTCTTTTCCGTCAAGATCGCCAATCAAACAGTCAGTAAGCATCGGTCGGATCTCCTCATGCCTCTTTATCAGTTCTCCAAAACTGAAGTTTTCATCGTAAAATGCGTAAACGAGCTTTCGCATCACCTCAATCATACCGCAGAGCTCTTCCCCGTAGTTTGAGAATTGCCCTGCTGAGACATCTCCCTTTTCCAGAGCTTCGCCGATTGCGTCAGCTGCCATTTCCCCGCTTTTTAGTGCGAGGAATACTCCTGAGGAAAAGACTGGGTCGAGGAAGGCAAAGGCATCTCCCGCCATGACGAGGCCGTCCGAAGCGCAATGCTCACCGCGGTAGGAATACTCCCCGGTAACCCAGTATTCTCCAAACTGCTCGCCCTCCCCAAGGTGCTCCTTTATCCAGCTGTTTTTTTCGATTTCACGTTCGTAAATCTCTTTCGGATCCCTGCTGTCCCGGTAAAGGTAATCTCTCTCAGCGACAATGCCCGAACTAACAATGTTGTTACGCAGGGGAATGTTCCAGAACCAGCCCCGGCCGTCGACATAGGCTACCGTAGTTGCCCCTTCATCCAGACCTTCATCACGCTTTGCATTCTTGTAGAGGGTCCAGATTGCAATCTTGTTGAGCTTTGGATCCCGTTTCCTCCAGCTCTTCTTCCTCAGAAACAGGGCATCACGACCCGTGCAATCAAGGGTCAGCGGCGCCTCGAGAGAATACTCCTCCCCGTTCTTTGCCTTCGCGGTAACTCCGACAACACGATCCCCTTCGTAGTTGAACCCGCGCACTTCTGTTTCTTCGCGAACGTCGACTCCCTTGGTCTCCGCATTCCGCAGCAGCATGTTGTCAAAGACAGACCGCTCAACCTGCCATGTCGTAGCCGCCGGGTGATCAAAATGTTGAAAAAAGTAAAAAGGGTCGGAAATTTTTCCGTCCTTGGAAACAAACTGCACGCTGTGTTTTTTCACGAAAGCCTGCTTTTCCATTTCCTCGAGGACTCCGAGCCTTTTCAAAGTGAAATAGCAGAAGGGCATGAGAGATTCGCCGACGTGATATCGGGGGAACTTCTCCTTCTCTAGCAAGATGACACGGTGGCCTTTTTCCGCAAGAAGAGCGGATGCTGTAGCTCCACAGGGGCCTCCTCCAATGACAATGACGTCACAGGGCTGTTTATCGCCGGAAATATTCATGGATGGTGAAAATCAGGGACTATTTCGAGAATACGGGCCAAACAAGCGTCTTTTTGGCATTCAAGCTGATTGAATCGGCCAAAAAACAAGTCTGCGGAGCCCAATGGGGATAATTTCGGCGGTAAGGCCTCGCGCGCAACCGAAAAGTAGCCCAACGGCTGGCTTTTGTAGCTAATTCCATTCTGGTTTAGAATCCCTCCTAAAGGTTGCTCCCCCCGTAAAATCAATTTCTGCAGATCACAGGAAAAATTATCCAATTCAATTTCAATCAACCCGAATTCAGCGGCGCGACCTGTGCCCTCTCCCCTAAGAATGACCTCCCTATGGTAACATTCATTGGAATGTTTCTCAGCGAGAACCTCAAGAAGCATCCGCTCCTGGTGAAACCGCTCCAGCGTCGAGGTCATATCACCCTTATGCACGAGGAGAGCCCGGAAAGGCTCTGGTATTTCCTCACAAGGACGCCAGATGAATACCTCCGGACTAAGCCCAGCCCACGCGAGGGCCTTACTCAAAAAACCGTCAGAAGGTGAATGCTCGTTGGGATTCAAAGGGCTTTTGCGTTGAAGGGCTCTCGGAAATCACTAGCGACCGTCGTATGGCGAACCTACGATCAACACCTTGCTACGACCTCAAACGATTCGATCCGTTTTGTGATGCTCGAGGAAAAAGTCGTGTAGCAGATTATCTACACAAAGGAGTCCATCTCGGCTCAGGACGATCGCATTATCGACCACCTCGAGAAGTCCTTCCTCAGTGAGCTCGTCGAGTGGGCGGGCAAAACGATCAAGGATGCTAATCTCGAATTTATCACGGAAGTAATCTGCCTTCACGTGGCCCAACTTCATCTGTAGGATAAATTCTCTGATCATGCGCTCCTCTTCATTCGTTCGAAAGGCCCGCTTTACTGGCATCCTCTCTGAATCAATGGCAGCTACGTAATCGTCTATCTCCGTCAGATTCTGGTAATGGACTCCCTGCACGTGGGAAAACGAGGCCACTCCAAGCCCAACAAGATCTGCTCCTCCCCACAGGGAGTCCCGGTAGATAAATTTTGTTCTATCGGGGTTCTTTACCGCCGTGTAACCGGAACTGATCGTGTAGCCATTAGCTTCCAGCTCTGCAAACGCCTCCCTCACCCAGCGCCTTTTGGTTTCCCACCCCGCCACGGGAGCCACCAGAGCCCCGCTTTCTTTCATATCCTTGTAGATGGTCGTATTATAAGGAATCTCCATCTGGTAGATGGTGATGCTGTCCGGAGCAAGTTTGAGCACCTGCTCAATGTTCTTCTGCCAGTTCTCCTCAGTCTCCTCCAGCATTCCCGCAATAAGGTCGATATTGATCTGATCGAACCCTTCGGACCTCGCGCGCTCGAAGGCCTTCCAAACCTCCTTGCTCCGGTGTGCGCGACCGTTGATCTCAAGGATCCTATCATCAAAGTTCTCAATACCGAGGCTCAGGCGGGTTACTCCGATCTTCTTGATCGCAGCCAGCTTTCCCGCGGTCAGAGTCCCGGGTTCACATTCGAAGGCTACCTCCTCTGCATCGTCCCATGAGAGGATCGCCTTCATTCGGTCAGTCAGGTCTGTCAGCTGTCTCCCGGACAGATAGGAAGGGGTTCCTCCTCCGAAGTAAATAAAGTGCGGCTTGCGCCCGGCGACCAGCGGCTTCGCTGCCAGTCTCTCCAACTCGGTAATGGTATGGTCCAAATAGTCTCGGATCTCCTGTCCATTTTTGTCCGTGTAGACACGAAAATAGCAGAAATGGCAGCGCCTGCGACAGAAAGGGATATGGTGATATAAGCCAAGGGGCGTTCCTGGGATAGGAGGTCGGTCATACGCCGCCCTCACTTCCTCCCCCTGATCGCTGGACCAGAAGGAAAAGGGAGGGTAATTGGAAATAAAATAATTGCCCGCCCGGGTGGCCTTCTTCGTCGGAGGAGTGGCGGTTTTGCTCATGGTGTCGCTTTAGGCCTATTTTCGCCCCTGAGGGGCAAGCAGAATGGGCGGAAGAGAGGATAGCTCCTTTTTGCCGAGATTGGAACCTCGCAAAGTGATTACCCGGTTTCAGTGACCCGGCAGGTCTGAAAACAGGCAAACCTGTCTCTCGTGTCACGCATCCAACCTCTGTTAACGTCTTTCATTTTGGACATCCTTACAATCAGGCGAAAGCTTCTCACTGGCCCCCGATGCAGAAAAGCGTTCCGTCAGAGCCCCCTACCATAATTCTGCCATTAGCGAATGCGAGATCTGAGCTGATCCCCTCTCCAAGATCAACCCTCCAGATTTCTTTTCCATCCGCGGGATCAACCGCATAGACCCTGCCGTCTCCAGATCCAAAAGCCACCGCGTCCTTGAAGACGATAGCCCCGCCATCAATCCGGGAGCCGGTTTTAAATCGCCAAGCTCTTTTCCCGCTTTCCCGGTCCACCGCATGGAGGTGCTTATCTCGGGAGCCGATGAACACGTGCTTTGACGTGACTGCAGGTGCTGCATAAAATCCAAAATCCTTGTCCTCGTAAACCCACTTCGGATCTTTTTTCGAAATGTCAACGGCGACCAGTTGGTTCCCGTAATTCGCGGAATATACCATGCTCCCCATGGTTGCGACTGTCCCAATGATCTCCGCCTCTACCTCAACTTCATTCACGGCCTCTCCGTTGGTGACGTCAATCACGTGTACTCTCGCATCACAGCCCCCGAGGACAATATGTTTCCCATTGACCAACGCAGGGGTTCCGTTGATCTGCTCCGCCGTTTCATAAATCCAAGCTTCCGTGCCGTCTTTCGTGCGCAGCGCCCGGCAAATCCCGTCATAGCCGTTGACCACAATCCATGTCTCTTTCCCATCCGGGCTTTGAACCAGTAATCCCCCGCCCACGAATTTATCTGCAGCTTCGTATTTCCATAGCTGCTCACCAGTCTTCTGATTAAAGCAGTAAAGATAGCGGTCACTTGATCCGATAAAGACCCTGCCTTCACCCACAGTTGGTGGGGCCTCGATGGTGTCTTCCGTTTCAACTTTCCAGCGCACTTTGCCGGTCTGCTCATCTACCGAGTAAAACGTTCCCATTACCGTCCCTACAAAAACTGATCCATCCGCAATTGCTGCATCACCCACGATCGGTCCATCAAGCACAGCATCCCAGCGAACTACCGGCTTACGAGGAACAGTGTCGGGAACGCGGCCCTGCAGGGCGTTTCCTCCGCGTGGAATAGCCCACGACTTCGTCTCCGCCGCGGCGTTTTGTTTCTCGGGGGCCGCAAGGCTCATCCCCGCAACAAGGAGAACATGCGCTACGATGACTGCCAAAAAATTAGGGTGGAAGTAGTTCATCACATACCTTGGGGTGTAGCGCCACGTAGGGCGCACTCATACAATATCTCAAAATCTTGCCTTTTCATACTCCGAGGATTGAACTGCCCTGTCCATTGTCTTGTCGCGTCCTCCGCAAGCTCGGGAAACACATCAGCGTTGACCCCACACTCCTCAAGCGGAGAAAGATCCGCCACTGCGAGCAGATGCTCAACCCAGGCTCGGACCCCCGAGTCAACCCCCCGGCAGCTGGAGAGTAAGGTCCCATAATGCGCGTAGGTGTCACGGGCTTCCGGGACCTCCTCGTTCAGTCCAATCACATGGGGAAGCATCAGAGCCACCGCATGGCCGTGGGCTAACCCGCATGAGGCCGTGAGTGGGTTCGCCGAAGCGTGAGCTGCTCCCAACATGCTGTTCTCAATCGCGAGGCCCGCAAAGGCGGATCCCATTAACATCGAGTTACGCTCAGAAGCCGATGCTTCTCCCTTCAGAACGGGTTCAATCGCCACGGAAAGGTGAAGAAACGCTTCTCTTGAATACGCGGATGAAAACGAATTTCTACGGGTGCTTACCGCCGTCTCCAACGAATGCGCAAGAGCATCCAGGGCGGTCAGGACCGCTACCCTGTGGGGCATCGAAGCTGTCAGATCCGGATCGAGAATAGCGTAAGTTGCAAGCGCAGAAGGATCACCGCATGCCATCTTCTCATGAGATTGATCACGACTGATCACCGCGTAACTCTGGCATTCGCTTCCTGTTCCAGCAGTTGTCGGTACACCTATAAACGGGAGAAGAGGTGTTCGCGCTGCACCGTATCCCTTATAATCGCTCATAGCCCCGCCATTAGTCAGAAGGAAATTGCAGCCTTTCGCCGTGTCCATGCTACTTCCTCCACCAATTCCCACAAAGCAGTCCGGCCCTACCTCCCGGGCAAATTTCATTGCGGCAAGAATATCGCTCTCCTCGGGATTCTCGCTTGTTCCATCATAAACAGTGCAGGCTATTCCTGCATCTTCCAGTAAAGTGACCGCCCGACCGGCATGACCTGCGGCAGCCACCCCTTGGTCGGTCACGAGCAGCACTTTCTG
>MDTD01137420.1_pt1 | contig 23277 bp, 23 predicted proteins | sample 811221 | NCBI WGS metagenome assembly MDTD01 (sample SAMN05326646, study PRJNA326480) | marine metagenome | isolation source: seawater | place: Pacific Ocean: South West | collected 2011 | reverse complement strand
GCTGTTTCTCAGGTAAATCTGTTGGTAGTTCGCCTTCTCCGGGGAATCGTTTCCGATTCTGCTGAGCCATACCGTCTTGTGCCCACTCCGACATTGGCATAAAAAATACGAACTTTAATAGACGTTCAGAGAATCGCCACTTGGAGCCCTCTTTGCGATAGGTGTCCATATATCGGAGCCCTGTGTAATACGTCTTCTTCTCTTGAGACAATTCTGCGTGCGCTAGTACGATTCCAGTTGCATTTGCATTGTCTAAAAATACAATTTTATGACTGTGCGGAAAATGATATGTTGCCCCCATTGATCCCAATCTCCCCTGATAAAAAGAGACAATTTCTTCTTTGCTTTCCATCGCAGCAGTTCCATCGGCGTGTGCAAATACGCCATCTTCGGTAAATAGATCTGCAATAGTTTCTATATCACGATCATCAACTGCCACACTGTAGTCGCAAACAAGCTCTCGGATGTGCTCACGCTGCTCTAGGAAATACAAACGATCTTCAATTGACATGTCACTTTTCTCTTCCATGAGACGATCCTACTTTCATGTTCGGATATCGGCAAAACAGCAAACCCAATCCACTTTTGTCTACGTGAGATCTATTTGACACAAACCCCTCTCAATGAAATGATCTTATGCAATTCAAGAAGTCAATAACAGGCGATTGCTTCTCAGATGAAACGATGGACATGCCTTCTTATTTCGGTGCCACTTAAAACTAAATCCTCTGAGCGGGCAATAATCGCCAGCTGTTGTGCTTGCGTGGGAATGGGAGCCTCTCTTGGATTTATTCCAGGATTCTTGGCAACTGTCCTAAGCGAGGATTTAGATATATCTCGAGGAAAAATTGGCCTAATTGTCGGCATCTACTTCGGAGCTACGGGAATTGGCTCAATACCCGCAGGCCGTTTCACTGATAAATTTGGAGCACGAAAGATCGCAACTATCAACATGCTTCTAGTAGCCGGATCGTCACTACTAATTGCAATTTTTAACTCGTATGCAATATGGATTATCGGAAGCGTCGTTGGAGGGATGGGGTATGCGTTGGGAAATACAAGCACTAACGTAGCAATCGGACATGCCGTCCCAATTGAGCGAAGAGCTATGGCAATGTCTGTGAAGACATCCGGTGTTCCCCTAATGGCGACAATAGCTGCTGCAACTGCCCCTTGGGCTGCAAATGTTTGGTCGTGGCAAAGGGTGGTAGTCTTTAACGCTATCGTTGCTGCGATAACGGGACTATTCACATATATCGTGCTCGACGACAACCGATCAGAATCGACAACAGGCGCAGCTCCTACTCCACTTCCCAAGGACTTCTACTGGTTTGGAATAGCAGCATTTCTATTGATCGGCGGTTCGCAGCCTTTATATTCATGGACCGTCTCGTATTTAGAAGAGTCACTTGACGCTCCTGCAAGTCTATCTGGTGGGATTATGGCTATAGCCTCATTTACTGGCGTCATCGTCATGATATGTAATGGTATTTGGGCTGATCGTCTTGGAGCTCTCAAACGAATACCTCTCGTGATGCTCCTCTTGAGTATAAGTGCTTTATCAGTTGGTCTAGTTATTCTAGGAACTGTCATTGGAACTTTCATAGTTGTGATTGGCCTCACACTAGGTGTATCAACTCAGTTAGCCGCCATAGGAACGATGCATGCCGCAGTCATCGACAAGGCTCCAAAAAGCGTCGGACGGGCCACTGGAATCACTATGACCGGCTACTACCTTGGGGCCCTAGTTACGCCAGCGGGATTCGGTCTTCTTGTGGACATATCCGATACTTACATATACTCGTGGTTAGCTACATTAGCAATATTAATAACAGCAGTTGGAGCTTGGTACAGGGCCGGGAAAGTGCAAGCCCAACGACATTAAATAGGGAGATAACTATGAGATTAGATGGAAAAGTTGCAGTAATAACAGGCGGAGCTTCAGGTATCGGCGCATGCACTGCTGAAAGGTTTATTCAAGAAGGCGCAAATGTCGTTCTAGGCGATATTCAATTAGAACTTGGAAATAAAGTTGCAGATGAACTTGGAGATTCTGCAGCTTTCTACAAGTGTGATGTCACCAACGAAGATGATGTATCAGGACTTATTGATTTCGCGGTTGATACCTATGGTGGGAATATCGACATAATGATGAATAATGCCGGCGTCGTCGGTGCACGAGGACCTATAACTCAAATCCCGAGAGAGGAATTCGAAGCTACGATCCAAATCCACCTAATCGGTACCTTCCTTGGAATAAAACATGCTGCTCAAGCAATGAAAGCGCGCGAGAACGGATCAATTATAAATTTAGCGAGTACAGCTGGAGTAAACGGAGGATGGGGGCCGCACGCCTACGCAGCTGCCAAAACTGCTATTGTGGGGTTAACAAAAAACGTTGCTGCAGAACTTTGTAGATACGGAATCCGCGTAAATTGCATTGCTCCAGGGTCAACCGCTACCCCACTTGTCGCAAAAGCACACTTGGATGATCATGAGGCGCTATCAGAAGTCAAAGAACGGCTTGCTGAGCTCTCACCCATCCTCGGCAGGCCTGGGCAAGCAATCGATGTTGCAAACGCAGCCCTGTACCTAGCTTCTGAAGAGTCAGGAAATACTAACGGGCATTGTCTTGTCGTCGACGGCGGAGCAACCACGGGATCAAAGCCTGGTGATCCGCCATATTCAACCCCCGAACCGTTCCTTCGCGAAGGTGGAAAATCAGGAATATAAGATTTTGATATTATCAATGGGCTGTTCCCGAAATATTCTAAATTTGTTTTCCACCGTTACGTCTAGTAAGACAAATAAATGAATATCGGTTCGATCCCTAAGAAATGGGCGCGGTTAACTCCTGACAGTGAAGCTGTAATTGATACTTCGACAGGCCAAAGAATCAATTATGCCGATTTCGACTACCTTATTCGAAAACTAGCGAATGGCCTTCTAGATTTGGGTCTAGAAAAAGGTGATCGCGTAGCCATACTAAGTCAAAACTCTATTGAGAATATTGCGACATTCTACGCCTGTGGTCGAGTTGGCCTTATTGCCCAGCCAATGAATTGGCGACTGTCAACTCCAGAATTAGTTAGGATAATAGGAAATGGAACTCCAAAAGTCTTGATCTCTGGAGATGCTTTAGCCGAGGAGAAGACACATTTGGAACAACAGGATACTTCTATTCAATATTGGTTTGAATTCGGCCCTCTAGGAGACGGAAGCTTCGAGCGGCTAATTCAAAAAAGTAGCGATCGAGAACCTACCAACTCCGATTCTATCGGCGGCGACGACCCATTCTTCATTCTTTACACTGGTGGAACGACTGGCGAGTCCAAAGGAGCCTTGCATTCGCACAAATCAGTTTGGTATGGAATGTTAAATCAGACCGTCGCTGAGCGTATTGTACCTTCTGATGTTTACATGCTGACTGGTCAGATGTTCCATATTCCAGTTGTTCTCGCAATGAACTATCAAGCACACGGATGCCCACTGGTATTAATGAACTTTGAACCGACCCTTGCACTAGAACTTATTTCAACTGAGAAGGTATCTGCCTTCCTTGGAGTAACAACGATGCTCAACTGGATGATGGCTGTAGAGGACTTTGATAACTACGACCTGAGTTCACTTCGAAATATTCAATACGGTGGTGGCCCAATGCCAAGTCGAGTTATTGCGGAGGCTTTAGACGCCTTTCCTTGCACACTGATACAGGGATATGGGCAAACTGAAGGGACAACAATGACATTTCTTTCTCAGGAGGACCACATCCGGGCTATTCGAGATGGGTATAAAACTGAACGCCTTCGTTCGTGCGGTAGAGAAGGGTTTGTTACTTCTGTCAAAATTGTCGATAAGGATGGAAATTTAGTTCCTAAAGATGGAAAGACCCCTGGAGAGATCATCGTGAAATCACCAGCAAATATGATTGGGTATTTTCAACGTCCAGATCTAACAGCTGAAACCATCCGCGAAGGGTGGATGTGGACTGGAGATATTGCTACTTGGGATGAGGATAGCTACTGCTTTATAGTTGACCGCGCAAAGGACATGATTATCTCAGGTGGTGAGAATATATATTCTGTTCAGGTAGAAGAGGCTATCGCAAAAAATGATGCTGTACTTGAAGTAGCGGTTGTGGGGGTACCTGATGATGAATGGGGGGAATCCGTGAAGGCATTTGTGGTGTTAAAGCCAGATAAGACTGCTAGTGAAGCTGAGATAATTCAGACCGCTAAGGAGAACCTTGCAAGCTACCAGAAACCTCGAAGCGTGGAATTTGTTGATGCATTGCCAAAAGCCCCGACAGGTAAAATACTGAAACGCGAACTTCGTGAGAAGCATTCATAGATATTTCTGACTCTAGCTATTGTCAGGCTTCTAGTTCTTCTGAGATCATTTCTCGTAGTCGTACTTTTTGAATCTTTGTTGCAGACATCGGCCATTCAGTGATGAATCGAACATGGTGAGGTATCTTGAAGCTGGCAATCTTTCCCTTACAGTATTCAATTATTTCATGTTCTGAAAGTTCAGCACCATCCGCAAGCTGTATATAAGCAGCGGGAACTTCCATATACTTCACATCAGGAGCTGAGACTACTTGAGCCAGAATTACCTCGGGATGCCCAGACAGGAGGCCTTCAATTTCTGCCGCTGCCACGTTCTCCCCGCCAACTTTCAACATATCTTTTAGTCGAGACTTGTACGTCACTCTTCCGTCTTCGTCAAGTGAGCAGATATCACCAGTTCTAAACCAACCATCTTCTGTGAATGCCAGTTCATTCTTTTCTGGGTCTTTGTAGTACCCCTCGAAGAGACAATAGCCTCGAACAAGAATCTCACCGGACTCATTAGGGCCTAAGATTTCATCTGTTTCAATATCTCGAATTTGTACTTCTATTCCACGAAATGGCTTCCCACTCGTTTGGGTTCGCTTTTCAAGACTGTCGTTGACATCTCCGAAGCACGAAACGCCGCCACATTCGGTCATTCCGTATGCACTTATCTGAGTCGCATTTGGCATTCTCTCTTGCATCGAAGCAAGCATCTTCGTAGGGCCGACGTTATTCACAAGACGGATTTTTAACTTATCCGAGTCATAGTTTGGGTGGTTAAGCAAAGCTTCCGTTATGGTTGGAAAGCTCGCAAAGTTGACAGTTGCTTGCTCCCTTTCCATATATTCGATAGATAAACCTGGCTCGAAATATTCCATAGTCAAGAGCGCAGCACCTGCATCCATACATGCAAGGAAGGGAAGAACAAAGCTCATGTGGAACATTGGTAATGGATCCCACATCCGGTCCTCTCTTCCCAGAAAGAATCTTGTCCTTCCGGCTTCTAGAGCAGGTCTAACGAGCGCTTCGTGCGAAATCGGACAACCTTTTGGCATAGCAGTCGTTCCAGATGTGTACATCATCATGGCAATATCGCGCGTAGCAATCCGAGATCGGGACAGTTCAACTGCTGCTTCCGTTGTTCCTGCTGCCATTTCTTCAAACACATTTTGGCCCATCATTCCAGAAGGTGACCTTTCACCAAAAAGAACAATATTTTCAAGCAAAGGCGCATCGTCCATCTCCAGCTGACCATCACCGTCTTGGTCACTAAGGGCAGGAAATGCTTCAGACAGGAGGGCTACGAAATCTACATGCTCAACGATTTTATCGGTTGTAAAGAGGATCTTTATATCAGCATTTTTAATAACGTAGTTCAATTCTCTTGCTTTATATCGGGCATTTATTGGCACAGGCCAAGCTCCCAATAGTTGAGATCCGAGAAAGATATCTACAAATTCTTGGCAATTAGACATAAGGATTCCAATATGATCGCCTTTCCCAACTCCTAATGTTGCCAAGGAGCGAGCGGACATTAGTGCTCGGTTGTACAGTTCCGAATATGTGACTTCAAAGTCTGGAAATAAAAGAGCCTTATCATCTCCCGCCCTATTTACTGCTCGTACGAGCAAATCAGGAACCGTATAAACATCGGCAATTTGATTCATAACTATCCTTAATCTTGCAAGATAGAAAAACCACCGGCAAGCTAGATGTATGGGAAACGAAGCAGCCCACCGGACCACCTCAGAAGTAGCTGAAAATCATATTAGTGCAGTTTTGAGTGGAGATCCTAAGCAGATGGCAGAGGACTACGCCGTTCATGCTGTTCTTGAACGAGGTGGCACCAGATATAAAGGGATAACCAAAATAGAAGAATACTTCCAGACCGTCCCTGACCGTTTGGGTTCTGCTGAAATTTTTTTCGACAAATTAATCGTCGAAGGTGAAAGAGCAACCTTCTTTTGGCGAATGGTTGGAGAGACATTAATTGCATCAGGAAAAGACATCTTGACCATTCAAAAAGGAGAGATCACCCACCAGATCGTTCATCTCGACTCTGAAGACTTTTAAAGAGCTAGGCGATTCAGCTAGCTTCGTCCTTCCATGATTCCATCTGCGCCTGGAAGCCACGATGCGACTCCAGACACTGGGAGGGCGCAGATCACAGATTCAACAATTTCGGCTTCACTTGCCCCAGCATTCCTAGCTCCATTCGCATGAACATTCACGAAGCGAGAAGAAAATTCAGCTGCGTTCACCGTGCAAAGAAGCAGTTCGACATGCTTCGCATCAAGTAAATTCTCAGCTAATGAAAACTCTCTCATCAGGACGTACCCTTCAAGTGCTCTTGGGGCTTCTTCAGCCATAAGCTGAACGTAGGTTGGTACGAAACCGAAATAACCTTCGAAATATTCCAAACAGGCATCCTTATCCAATTCAAAATTTGGGGAAGCTTCTTCTGCATCTCTGATCTCTTCTCCATACAAATCATTAACAGCAGCAGTAAACTTTGCATACACGCCTTCACCCCTACTGATAAATACTGTTAATGCAGCTCCGCGAGCATCATTAAGTGATAATCCCAAATCTTTCGAACGGCGAAGTTCATTCTTAAGTAGTGAATCGTGACCCTTTACTGCTGCTGCAGCTGCCATATATAAAGCTTTAGCCCAAGCAGGTACCGCTCCATCACGGTCTGTAACATCTCGAACTCTCGCATAACCTTCAGCGAACTTGTGCGACATCGCAGCAATTTCACCGGATAAAAGAACGTCACTTCCTAAAGTGTTGTGGTCAGAATTTGTAGACATATTTCCCCCTTTTCAAAGCGAGTTTACTTCGCCACCATCTGCAACGAAACATGAACCCGTCACGAATCCAGATTTTTTAGAAACTAGATAGGAAACTAAGCCCCCTATCTCTGACGGTTCGCCCATTCGCCGAAGCGGTATTTTTCTTAAACGAGCATCTAGAGTTTTTGCGTCCTCCAAAACCGCTGATTGGGCATCTGTTACGAATGCTCCTGGTGCAACAGTATTTACTCTGATTCCGAACCGTGCCCATTCCGCTGCCATCGCTTCCGTTAACCTAATCATCGCCCCTTTGGACGCAGAATAACCAACAAGTAAAGCCTTTCCCTTCAAACCAGAGGTCGACGCTATATTTATTATCGATCCTTCAGTCTCATTTTCAATGAAGTACTTCGCTGCTTCCTTGGCAAGAATCGCAGGTGCAAAAACATTTACTGCAAAAGTTTTTTCCATAACCTCTATGTCTGTCTCAACAAACTTTCCTGCAGGCGCAATTCCAGCGTTGTTGACTACCGCAGACAGTGAACCAAACTTTTCAACAGCAAAGCTAACTAACGCTTGAACTTCTTCACGATTTTCCATGTCTGTGACACTTACCTCGATTTTACTGGGAGCGTATTTTGAGATTTCTTGCAGTGCATTTTCTGACCTAGCAGCAGCAACGACTGATGCTCCTTCATCAACAAGATCTTTGACTATCGCTTCGCCCAGTCCTCTACTAGCGCCGGTGACAATGACCACAGCGCCACCAAGATTAAGATCCATCACCGAGCTCTTTCACTAGTCGTGATGCAATTCCCAATCGCAACACTTCTGATGCGCCTTCGTATACTCGCATTGGTCGCGCTTGACGGTAATATTTCTCAATCTTCGAACCTCTAATCAGGCCCCAACGGCCCATTGATTGCACACACCTATCAACTACTCTGGTAGCAGCTTCAGTAGCTGTTAACTTCGCCAAAGAAGAACGATCAAGATTTGCTTCTGGGTCATCCGCCGCCATTGCAGCAGTTTGATACGTTAGCAAGCGAGATGATTCTAGGTCAGACCACGCATCTGCTAGTAAAGATGCAACTGGACCATGCTTAACCAGTGGCCTCCCAAATTGTTCTCTCGCAGAACAGTGACGAACCGCTTCTTCAAGAGCTCCCTCCATCAGGCCCACCGCAGCGCCTGCGACTGAAATTCTAAATACAGAAAGGGTGGCTAGAACATGGCGGAATGCTGCACCAGGTTCCCCCAACCTCGAAGTTTCTGGCAACAAGACGTTATCAAAAGACAATTCACCCAAAACATGTGGGGCAATAATCTCTGGAGATGGAGAAATTATCAGCCCATCAACATCTGAAGGGACAAGAAACAATGAATAACCATCTCCTTCTTTCGCTAATGTCGTGTAGAAGGAAGCAGAACCAGCGTTAGAAATAAAGGATTTAGCTCCTGTCAATATCAAACCATCCTTCGTCATTTCAGCTTTTGTGCTAATACCTTTAAGGTCAGAACCGGCTATCGGCTCAGTCAGCGCAAGAGCGGCCAATGCCTCACCTCTTCCTACTGCAGGAAGCCATTCTTCCTTTTGCAACTCTGAACCGGCACGAGAAATCGCATAACTTCCAATACCCTGTAGCGCAAACAAAGAATCTAGATGAGAAGAGGTTTTCATAAATACCTCACGCGCGAGGCAAACAGCTAGTGGGTCAACTTGATCGAACCTTCCCCCGTACGCCGCTGGAACCATAAGATTCGAAAGACCACTGGAGCGGAACGCATCTAAAGTCGGACCATGCATTACGCTCGATTCATCAGCTTCAATCGAAAAGGGTTCAACTTCTTTTGCTAATAACCGACACTCTTCGATAACTTCTTTATGGTCAGAGCTTATTTCAATAGGTAAAGACACCCAACCTCCAGTTAGTCAAGGCAGCTTTGCCATCTTACTTGGAATATCGCCGAAGAGGAAATGAACTTACAGAATGACAGATGGAAATCTCCAAGGTACACTACATCTAAGTCACTAGGAGGATTTAATATATGACTATGATCGAGACCCACGTAGATAAAAACGAACTCGCAGAAATGAGTCCTGAAGAATTTGTTGGCTTAATCCGGACGGAGTGCATGAAACCAGGACGTGGCATGTATGACCATCCATTTGTCAATGGATTAGAAAATGGAACGATCACTACACCACAACTTCAACTATTCACTGAACAGTTCTATCTTCATATTTCCAGAATGCTTCCTTGGATTGGAGCAATATACGTGCGATGTCCCCATGAAGACGTCCGAACCTCACTGGTCAAAAACCTTGCGGAAGAGTGCACAGGATACGAAACCCAAACCGATGCTCATCCTGAGTTGCTATTACAGTTCGCGAAGGCACTTGGGTCTGACACTGACGCAATCAAAAAAGCTGAACAAAGGCCTGCGGGAAGAAGAGTAACGGACTATTTTGAGTTTATGGGCCTCTGCCGTGAGTGGTATGTCCCTCTGTCTGCAATTGGAATCGGTCTTGAGTCTTTTGTCCCAGAGACATTTACCCGAATGGTTGCTGCCTTCAAAGACAATTACGGCATGTCAGATGAGGAAGTAATTTTTTGGACTATGCATATTCTCGCTGATCAGGACCATGGTGACGAAGGAATAGAAATGGTTGAAAATTATGCTATTACAGGCGAAGCTAGAAAAGCAGTGTTTGATGGCACCGTCGAAACCAGCCGGCTTTTTCATGATCTTTGGATGATTTACGAACAAGCATAAATTTTTTCAGCAAAGGATCGTATGAGTACTTCAACTGACCCCAGAGACCAGAAAGCACAGGATACTCCCGAAGTAATTGCTGAACAGCTTAATAGAAGAGGGCACGTCGTAACTTCCTGGGAGCAACTTGGGCAAGTCTGGATGGAAGAAACAGGTATTGAAACAACGCAATATCGTATTGGACTACCTACAGAAGACTCTTCGCCTACAGTCTTTAAAGTATATTTCCCACCAAATTGTCGAGTGGAAGCCCATACTCATCCATGTGACTATTCAGAAATTATTCTTCAGGGGAGTCAAAAAGTTAGCGGAAAGTGGCTACATGAAGGTGACATAAGAATAGGGCTGGCTAACCGAGGCTACGGACCTTTAATAGCAGGAGAAGAAGGAGTTACTGTACTGGTAATCTTCAAAAACGGCCATTGGCTTCCAGTGCAGATTGGTGCTGGTGATGGAAGCACCATCAATGCTGAAAAACTCCTTAAGGAATATAGTGCCGCTGACTCAAGCACCGTTTAAGCCTTGGAAAGTTCAATAATTCAATAAGTTATCGCCCTAGTTGGACAAAGGACAGCAGCCTCTTCTAGGACGTCAGCATATTCAGCATCTGGTCGCTCAATTAGGACTTCCCCTAGATCATCGCTACCTATCCCAAAAATTTCCGGTTCTAGGCGAACGCAATATCCTGTTCCCTGACAAATAAGTTTGTCAATATTTACATGAAGTTCAGTACTAGACATTTTTCCTCTATAGATTTCGCAAGATAACTGGAAATGTTCCGTAAGCATCGTGGTAACTTAATTCCGTAAATGCGGGCATCTCATCTGGGTCTAGTTCGATTCCAGCTTCAAAAAGAGCTGAAGCAATATTTACTAGCGTCCCATCTGTACCTTCATCACCATCGGTCCTTGCTGAAAGCCCAGTGACTAGCGTTCGACCAATACATGTATGCTCTCCCCCACCAAATGCAAATCCCCATGGCTTAACTTCGGAAGGCTCTCGGTACGGGTCAAAAGATTTTGCATCATCGCCAAAGACAGAGGTATCACGATTTGCCGGAGTAAATAAGCATGCAACTCGCTCCCCTTCTGCTATCTCTGTTCCGTCACTCAGCACTACATCCTTTAATGCAATTCTCAGCAAAGCTGGAGAAGGAAGATGAAGACGTATCGCTTCATGGCCAGCGCGCTTCAAGAAATCTTTATCGAACCTTTTCTCGAAGTCTTCGGGGTGAGCTTGAAACCACTCGTGGAGGTGCATCATCATGTGCGGAACCGCATGTGTCGTCGTTTGACTGGAAGCAACGGTATACAAGGTCGCCTCTCGTAATGGGAGTTCATCGTCCCAGTCGTCATTCCAGTGAAGATACATGAGCGTCAATAAATCTCGAGGCAGTTCATCTTCTGGAAGGTTACCTTCTCGAAATTGAGCGATGAGCTCACACCGACGTTCCACAGATGGCCCATAGAATTCCTCGACAAAACCTTCGCGTATTTTTAAAATTCTCTTAATAACTTCATCGTGGTCTTCTGTCGACCATTCCACTGTTGCTCCAGTTCCTAGTTGCTCGACATATGTTCGAAAGGCATCGGTACGTTCAGGTGTATCTACTCCATCTATTCCAGTAGTAACTGCTGATATTCTTGCCAACATATTACGAACTAGAAGGCAGAGATCTGCACGAACTATCCCATCTTCTCCTCGGTTTCGCTCACACTCTTTGAGGGATTTGTCAATCAATGGAAGCAGTTCTTCTCGTTCGTAGTATTCAAGGGCTTCTTTGCGGAAGAGCGGTGCCTCGAGTCTTCGACGGTCAAAGTGCTCTCCGTGATCAATCGTCAAAAGAGATCTGCCAAAAAAAGGTTGGCTTTCCTGATGCGAACCCTGTCGAAAATCCTTTGACTTTAGAATTTCATCTACAGACTTGTAGTCAACGAAGTGCTGTATACCAACGATATGCGGGGGCGGTTCCATGTCCCTTATAGTTTCCATGCATCTCCAATCTTCTGTGTCAGATTAGTAGTTTGGAAATTAGCACCGAACGCGCTATCAGTCCACACACAAAATAGCAGCGTTAAAATATTGAGCTCCGGATCCCGCTCCGGAAATCAGAGCTGTTTCAGGCTTTTTTACCTGACCCGATATAGCAGTACCTCTAAGCTGCTTAACACCTTCGACAACTTTTAGCGTCGGCCCTCCCCAACCCGTATGACTGAAAGAAAGTAAGCCCCCGTCAGTGTTCGTCGGAAATCTCTGATCCCATTTGATCCCATTCTCATGCAAGAAGTCCACGCCTTCACCTTCCCCACACAAACCCATCACTTCAAACTGGCGAACAATTTCCCAAGTGTTTATGTCGTAAAGCTCGTAAACATCGATGTCGCTTGCTGTTAAACCTGCAGACGAAAACGTTCGCGAAAAGGCATCTTTACCTATATCTCCAACTTCATCGTAACGAGGAGGATTCACATACTGCTGTCTATACCATTCGGAACTTCCAGATAAAATTCTTACGGGTTTGTTGGGGCAATCTCTGGCTCTTTCAATACTTGTAACTACGACCGCCGATGCTCCTTCTGTCGCAAGGCAAAGATCTAGAAGATGGAACGGATCACATATCAGCGGAGAGTCAGTAATGTCTGAAGGTTTATAAGGTCCACGTCCATACATGACCGCATTAGGATTAAGTGATCCAGCATTGCGTATCGTCGCTGCTATTTCAGAAAGTCGATCTCGGTTAGGGTGGAAACGTTTGAAATACACTTGCGCAATTAGAGCAAAGTGAGCAGCAGTAAATAACCCATAAGGTGCGACAAATTCATTATTCGGACGAGTGTATGGAGCTAGATTTGAATCACCTAACACTCCTGCCTGACCACCAAAGACTACAGCGACATCACACAATCCTGCTGAAATAGCAGCTGCCGCATCAAGTACACCTGGAACACCTTGAGGATACGTATCTCCGACCCACCGGAACGAAGAACCCAGAATTCCTGTCCAATCTACGACACCAGGATCAAACTTTGTTCCTCCTGGGCCAGGCCATCGTGCAGCAATTCCATCAACATCTGATAACCGCATACCAGCATCTTCAAGAGCTAACTGCAATGCATCCACACATATTGAAATACTTGATGAATCCAGAAACTTCGCTTGCTCCGTCAAACCAATACCGGCTATTGCAGCGTTGAGTGTCATTAGACTTGCCTACCTTCACCCCAGAAATTCTCTCGAATCACATTCTTCGCGATCTTACCTACAGCGTTTTTTGGTAAGGATTCCCAGATTTCAACACGTTCAGGTATCTTTATTGAGGTAAGTTCCGAGTTTCTACAATGAAGACGAAGCTCTTCACTTGTCACTGATGCGTCTTGAGTGAGTGCAACTATTGCAATAATGGCTTCACCCCATTCAGGATCAGGAACTCCTATCACAGTTGCTTCAAGAATTTGATCATGCCTATATAAAACATTCTCTATCTCGGTAGGAGCAATGTTTAGACCACCCCTAATAATCAGGTTCTTTTTTCGATCAACAATGAAAATGAAACCATCCTCACTTACCTCTGCAATATCGCCCGAGTGCATCCATCCGTCTATTAATACTTCCTGAGTGCGTTCCACATCACGGTAGTAACCCTTCATCACATGTGGGCCAGCGAAGATAACTTCGCCTCTTTCTCCGATTTCAACATCATCTCCTAGTTCATTGACTACACGCACCTGAACGGCGTAGGAAGGCTGCCCGCATGATGCAAGCAATTCTGGACGATCGTTTAATCCATTTAAGTGGTCGCTTTTCCGGAGAATCGTTCCAATTGAAGCTATTTCCGCCATACCATAGAGTTGGTTAAAAATAGAACCATAGCGGTCGATCAGCTCCCGAAGTCGATTAGGGGAAATCGGGGAAGACCCGTACCCCAAAGTAACTAGTCCTCCTAGTTGATGGTCAAGCTCACGAGGGAGCCGATCTAGAAGTCTCATTAATTGTGTGGGGACAAGAAAGCTATGAGTTACCCCTAGCTCTTCCACTTCGCGAGAAAATCCGATTGGGTCGAAATTTCGACTGTCTCTGAATGTCAGCGCGGCCCCCACGGTTAAGCAGGGAACGATAGTAATATTTACACTCGAATTATGTGGGATCTGGATTAGATATCTGGTGTTGGCAGTTATCTCGTACTCCAAACATGCCACAGTCGAATGTTGGATTGCACGAGCATGGTCAAAGAGAACTCCTTTCGGTCTTCCAGTTGTTCCACTCGTATACACAATACAAAAATCATCATCATGTCTGACCTCGTGCAAAGAGACAGGAACAGAATCAGGCATAGAAGAGATCTCTTTCTCCCATTCCTCAGAATCTAGAACCATAACTGGAATTGCCCTTTCGGCTGCTATGGCTTCTACTTGATCTAGGTGTTCTGCATCAGTAATGAGTAAGGATGGCTCGGAGTTATCGAAGATTTGATGGAGTTCTGATTCACCAAGCCGAAAGTTTAATCCCACGTATATGCATCCTGACTTAGCAGAACCTCCAATTACTTCTATTACTTCAGGCCTATTCGCTACAAAGAGCGCCACCCGGTCACCCTTTCCTAGAAATGAATTTAAGTAGTGGGCAATTTTGTTTGTTCGTTTGTTCAACTGATCATAAGTTAATTCAGCGTCACCAAAAATTGCCTTTGAATCTGGGTTCCGTACAGCATTTCTCAAGATAGACAATCCAACAGTCATATTGTTTCTCGCTCTAATTCAAACACGGGGAGTTTCCTTCCAGAAAAATCTGCAAATGCTACTTTCACTCTGTCATTTAGTTGAATTTTCCTTTCTAGCGCATTCGTCACCCATGAGAACATGCGCCAACCTTCATCAAGCTGAATATCAGCGACAACAAATGGAGAAGGAAAGTTTGAATCTGGTGGCCTATGAATCACGGTATAGCTGTAGACGAAACCTTCACCACAACTTTTTTCATATTCCCAATTGCCTGACTGGCAGTCAGGACAAAGCACTTGGGGTGAAAAAAAATTCTTTCCACAAGATTGACAAACAGGTCGGACCAGTATCTCTTCTTTTGCATTTCTCCAAAATTCATTTGCAAGGTCGTGTGGCAATTTCTTAACTGTTCTTTCTCTCTTGCAAAAGAGCGAATGCGGCATCTTTCACGCTCATTCCAATCTCCACTCCACGATCTCTCGCCGGCTGGTTACAAGCACTAATCGTTCCTTCAGAGTAGGCTTTAAATGCATCGCCTACAGGTGCGCTCCAAGCATCGCAGCAAGCACCTGCCAAACCATGTTCTTCTGTTGTTTCCAAGCCCGCTATCCCTGCTCTGTTCTTGCTCATTCCGCCATCAGAGCAAATAAAGCCGTGTGGTGAGACCTCAAGAAGAAATTTAGCGCCGGAGCGACCGGTGTGACCTGCTGTCACAAGAACATTGTTTGAATCTTCTGGTAGAGCAAAGACAATTGAATCAGTGACGATAATTTCCCTACCCGTATCAGACGTAGCCATTGATTCCCGCCTAATTTTGGTTCCTGCTGAGACATCTCCGGGATCATTTGCGATAAGCATCTCTGCTGCCTCAGAGACCGTCATGCCCTCTGCCACTCCTGCTCGCTCTGCGAGAATGTTCACTCTCGATATAACTCCTGTCTCGTACAAGTCAATACCATTTCCTAGCTCTGCAGTCATGCCATCTGCAGCTGCTGCAGGGATACCTATTGCTTCTAAATACCAGAGGCCAGCAATACCTGCTCCATCTTTCCCTATGCAACCGTCATGCCCAATCACTGCCCGAGGCCTATGAGGAGCCATTAAACGAGCAGGCAAAACCCCAAGATATGAGGATGGCACTACTACATCGCGATCACGGTTTCGATTATCGACATACCGAGCCGAATCCATAGCTACTACTCGGCGGCCGTTCTTTTCCCACACCACGTCATGTGGATGATCCGCTTCATCATTAAGTAAGGGAGCCTCTTCTGCCATTATTCTCCAATCGTGTGTTGTCTTTCTGTCATTATGGTAAATTCTTATGCTTCTGCTGACAAATACCCGCCTAGGTACAAAGCGTTTTGTTATTTTGTTTCAGTTCGGCAAATTAGATAGTTTTGTCGAATGGAAGAAAAACGAAGTTGGATAAACGCTACAACACTTGGTGATCTCATTGATATGAGAGCTGATCTTCATCCAGATAAGGAGGCGATCGTATTCAGAGACGAACGCCACACCTACAGTGATATCGCCAGTGAAGCATCTCAAATTTCAAAATCTCTTCTGGCGTTGGGAGTCGAACCGGGAGACCGGATCGGATATTTCCTTGGAGAAAGTGTTGAAACTGTTTCGATAATGCTCGGCGCTGCGAAAATTGGTGCTATATGCGCACCTATTAATTCTCGGTTTAAGCCCAGAGAACTTCGTCAAGTAATTGTTCACGCTGGAATGAAAGTTGTTTTCACTACCGCATCCGATGCAGGAACTGACTTCAACGAATTAATTCAGAGAACTTTTCCGCAAATTGCTGAATCTGGAAGTGCCTCACTGAATTTTGAAGAAGCCCCAGAACTGCAAACAGTGGTAGTTCTCGACGAGACTGAAAGACCAGGAACCGTTAATCTAACCGAACTAAATCGACTTGCTGAAGGCGTGAGCGATGAAGAGGTTCTATTTCGTCAATCTGGAGTAAGAGTGAGAGAAACCGCAATAATTATGTATACCTCTGGCACCACAGCGATGCCAAAGGGAGCAATGCTGAGTCATGAAGCGTTCAGTCGATACAGTATCTCTCTTCAGGAACGAATGCTGCTCAACGAAGATGACAGGATTTGGTCGGCTCTTCCGATGTTCCATATAGGTGGTGTAGCATTTATGCTGGCTTCGCTATTTGTTGGTGGCACTTATTTCCATACGGGCTATTTTGATCCTGGAGTTGCTCTTGCCCAGATCCGGGATGAAGAGTGCACCGTTGCCCTTCCAGCATTTGAAACTATTTGGCTTCCAATCATCAGCCATGAGGATAGGGCCGATAGTGACTTTGATTCTTTGCGTACTTTAATGTGTGTCGGAGTTCCTGAAAGGCTCCGAGAATTTCAGAAAGCGACTCCGAATGCACCTCTGCTTAACGCATGTGGACAGACGGAAGCTTGTGCCTTTCTTGGACTGTCAGAGTTGGATGACGACCCGGAACTTCGTTTTACCAAAGGTGGATTTCCAATGCCCGGTTTAGAGATCGAGGTTCATGATCCAGATACAGAGGCGACCCTACCCTTCGGAAGCGTCGGTGAGCTTTGGTATCGGGGGCCTGCCATGTTCGATGGCTATTTTCGAGATGAAGAACTAAACGAAGCAGTCTTTGATGAAAGGGGATTTTTCCGAACTGGTGATATCTGCGAGATCGACTTAGATGGTCGCGTAACTTTTCTCTCTCGATTGAAAGATATGTTAAAGGTCGGTGGTGAAAATGTGGCTGCTGCTGAAGTAGAAGGGTATCTTCTCACCCACCCATCAGTAGCCCTAGCTCAGGTCGTTGCAGCGCCCGACGAACGGTACGTCGAAGTTCCAGCTGCATATATTCAATTAAATCCTGGTGCAGAAGCAACAGAGAAAGAGATTATTGATTTCTGCAAAGATGAGATAGCTACTTTTCGAATTCCAAGATATGTTCGATTCGTCGATGACTGGCCAATGTCGGGGACCAAGATACAAAAGTTTGCCCTTCGAGAAATGATCGCAGAAGAACTGAAATCTAAAGGGATAAAATCTGCTGCGAAGATGAGCTCTTCAAAGGACTAAGAGCTAAGAGTCAATCCTCAAGCCCTTCTTTCCCTGCTTCTCTCATAAACGGTACTCGTGCCATATGTTGTGGATCTGTTGCTTTAGATCCAGACGTAAAACCTGCATCGACAGTAAGACAATGCCCATTTGTATATCCTGATTCGTCAGATGCTAGAAAAAGAGCCGCATTCGCAACGTCCTCTGCAGTTCCGGCTCGGTCCTTTATCGGAGAGTTCTGGGCCAATGTGTCGCGTAGTTTATCCATTGCAGTGAAGTCGCCCAGATGCGCTTGGGCCGCTAGTGGGGTTGTAACTCCACTTGGTGCAATACAATTTACTCTAATTCCATATCGGCATAGTTCTGCTGCTGTATTTCTTGTGAGTCCCACGATTGCGTGTTTTGCTGTTGCGTAGGCGTGAGGGCCAAAACCACCGCTTAAACCTGCAGTACTAGCCATATTGATAATTGATCCACTTGCTTGCTGCTTCATGTGAGCAGCTGCATGTTTTATGCCCAAGAATGAACCAGCTACGAGAATCTCCAGAGTTTTCTGAAACTCATCGAGCAGCATTTGATCTATAGGAGCCCGTGCTCCAACTATTCCAGCATTGTTCATCATCACATCCAGAGAACCAGTTACTCCGATAGCTTGTGTAATCAATTCCTCGACATTATTTTCGCGGGTAACATCACAGGATACGAATTTCGCCCTATCGCCTAATCTCTCTGCGACTTCGTTACCTAGATCTTTTTGGATGTCACCAAGGACCACATATGCACCTTCATCTATAAAAGTTTGTGCGGTTGCTTCCCCAATTCCGCTTGACGCTCCAGTAATTACTGCTACTTTGTCCTTTAACCGGCTGCCCATTTCACTAATCTAGCAATAACCGAACAAATGGTTGGCTATATTGGATAAAACATTGCAAGGGGGAATTATGTCTAGCGAAACAATTAAAGAGAATCCAACACAACCGATCACTACTGATGAAATTACTAGTGAGCTAAACCGTCGGGGCCATATTGTTACTTCCTGGGAAGGAATAGGCGGAATCAAGTTACCGACCGAAGCGATTGCGACTATGTATAAAATTGGACTTCCGGAGAATCCAGAAGCACCCACAGTATTTAAGATGAATTTCCCACCTGGATGCACAATCGAGTCTCACACTCACGCATGCGACTATTCAGAAATTGTGCTTGAAGGTTCTCAAATGATCGGAAGGACATGGCTCTACCCAGGGGATGTGAGAATAGGGCTAGCCAATCGCGGATATGGTCCGTTGGTAGCTGGGCCCGAAGGAGCCACCGTGTTAGTTATCTTTGCTGATAGCAACTGGGAAGGAATACCGCTGGGCAAAGGAAGCGGCGATACGCTAGGTACTAGCGAAATAACTGATCGATTTGAAGCCTAACTCTGGTGTAGCAAAGGACCTCGGGCGGCCACAATGGGTTACCGAGGTGACGAGTGACGCAGTTAAACACTTTGCTTGGGGAATAGGAGACAATAACCCGTTGTGGATCGACCAAGAAGACGGGGCTGCATCTGAAGTGCTAACTAGTATCGCTCCTCCCTCGTTTGCCTACGCAGTTGACGAGACTACCGTTGCTCCGGGACTAGAGGGGTACGAACGGCACTATGAGAGTGTTAAATGGGAGTGGTATCACAGGTTAGAGCTTGGAGACCGAATCACATCCGAATCTATAGCACTTGGGGAGGACCACGATTCTGCAAGAAATATTATTTGGCAGCATGGCGAAACAGTATTTCATTGTAGAGGTAAAGGAATTATAGCTAAAGCTAAAGTCACTATTCGTCGTGATAAGAAAGAGCTCACCCCAGTTGATGAACGCAATGAAATTAAATACTCACCCGAAGAACTTTCCGAAATTGAGGAAGCCGTTCTTCAAGAGAAATGTCGCGGTTCTTCGCCACGATATTGGGAGGGGGTATCTGTTGGAGATCCACTAGGGACCATCACTAAGGGCCCACTTAGCATCATGGATATTGTTGCTTGGTGCGCAGGGACTATGGGCTCGCCTGATAATAGAGACTCGTATAGCGCTGGAGGCCTCGACGATCAAACTGCTACTGGCCCACAACTCGCGGCATGGACTACAAACTTACTAACTAACTGGATGGGAGATGAAGGATTTTTACATGAACTCATTGTGACTTTTTCTGGTTTGCCTTTCCTTGGAAGCACAACGACTATTAGTGGCACTGTTTCTTCAGCATCTATCAATGAGGGCAAGTACTTCTGCGAGATTGCCATTACTTGCCTTCTCCAAAATGGCGACGAAATAGCTAATGGCAGTGCTCTAATTGAGCTTCCAAGCACCGAGAGATAGCTACTTTCAAATTACCTAATATGGCTAATTCTGGACTATGAAGCTCATTTGATTTAAATTCATAGAATGAGTGATTCTAAAAGTTTAAAAGAGCAAATTGTTATAGCTTGTCAAGCGCTTGGACTTCATGGTTGCGGATCTGGCATAGGTGGACATGTCTCCATGAGAGCTCCTGGAGAAAACGCTATTTGGATTAACGCTTTTGATCGAACTCTTGCTGAAATAACAATGGACGATGTCCTTCTTATCGATTTCGATGGGAATGTCCTTGAAGGCAACCGTGAAGTAAGTATCGGCGTTGACTTCCACCCTGGAATTTATAACGTCCGAAAGGACGTTAATGCTATTGTCCATACGCATGGCCCTTGGGGAACTGCCTTGGCTGGCCTTGCTCGTCCTTTAAAAATTCGCGCAAACCTTGCCTGTTTTTTTCACAACGATCAGGTCCTAAGCCCAGACGATTCGTTTGCATCTATCGGGCCTGTTATTGGCGATGCAAATACAGTTATTATCCCATGGCATGGCTGCATAACAGTTGGCTCTACCATCGGGCGGGCAACTGCCCTTCACGCAACTTTCGAGGACATGGCGAGGCTCGATGTCCTGCTAGAACCTTCAGGCGCCCCCGAACTTCCTATGGAGTGGCGCGACCACCTCAAGGAGTTAGTTGATAGCAAGGCTGGGTATTTGGAACAAACATGGGAACTGATGAAACGCAAAGTTGCTGCTAATTCTTGAACTATTTCACTAACACTTTTATTTTTGATCTTGCGGTTATTAGAAAAATGTGAAATGCTATGTTAATCAACCGTACGGTTGGTTAAAGCCGGGGGGGCTAATCGAGTGGAAACATCTGTTGCCTCTCCAACAAAAACTCATGGAGGGTATATGCGCAAAAACGCACTTAAACTACTCGCTCTTCTAGCTGTTTTTAGTTTTATCGCCGTTGGTTGTGGTGATGACGACGACAGCAGCAGTGCAAGTAGCTCAGAATCAAGTAGTTCAGAATCTAGCAGTTCAGAATCTAGCAGTTCCGAAGAAGCTGCTGCCGAAGAGTGTGAAATTGGTCCAGGCGTCTCTGATACAGAGATCAAACTTGGGTCTTCACTACCTTTGACAGGCAACTTAGCCGCATTGGGTGTTCAAGCAGAGTTTGCACTCGAGGCAACAATCGAACGAATTAACTCCGGTGGAGGAATAGCTGGTAGAACCATAAGCCTCACTGTTCAAGATGATGAGTTCAATCCAGAGAAAACAGTTGCAAACGCCCAGTACTTCATCGATCAGGTCGGTGTATTCGGCGTTTGGGGAAGCATTGGATCAGCTCCTACAGTTGCTGCAATACCTCTTCATGACGAAGCTGGAATTATGACTTTGTTCACCTGGTCTCAGGATACGTCACTCTTTGATAGAGAAGCCCACCCATACTTCTTCTCGCTTAATCCTTCTGGATACAAGCAAGCAGTAGCTTTCTCTAATTACTTTGGAAACAAATTCGACTACGGTTCCGAAACACCAGTAGTAGCTGGACTTGTTCTTAACTCACCTGACGGTGAAGAAGCAGCCCAAGGTGTTCGTGATGGTGCAGCTGGCCAATTCGAGGGCGGAACCCAAAACTGGGAACGTGATGCAACGACATACCAGCCTCAGCTACTAGCTATGAAAGATGCAGGCGTCACTGATGTCTATACAGTTGTTGGGGATACCCAATTTGCTCAGATTATTCAGGAAATGGACCAAGTTGGTCTAGACGCAAGAGTTTGGGGAACTAACGCAGTCGTTACCTCCAATTTGATTGACCTCGTTGGTGAACTCGCCGAGGGAGCACTTGCTGTGACCGTTATGACTGGTCTTAACGCTGACGTGCCTGGGCTTGTCCAATTCCGTGAAGAAATGGCAGCCGTAGGTGCATCAGAAGCTGACCTAAGCTCAGCCAGTATGCTTGCCTACTCTGGAGGCCTTGTCCTTGAACAAGCCCTACGTGATGTCGGCGAATGTCTTAACGCTGATGCGCTTGCTGATGCACTCCTCGCACTTGAGGACTTCAGCACTGGCGGAATTATGGCTCCAATCAACTTTGATCCTGCAACAGGCCTAGGTAACCAGGGTGCTATCATCCAACAGGTTGTCGATGGTGTGTGGGTAACGGTAGACGAAGGCTAAAACAACTAATACATGACAGCGCCCTTGCTGGGGCACTCCCCCAGCAAGGGCCTGTCTTTGAAATAGAAAGAATGAGATTCTAAAGTCATGGCGGAATTCATCCAACTAATTTGGTCTGGCATACTTAATGGTCTGTGTTATGCATTGATCGGCCTATCCCTAGTTCTCATATTTAAAACTGCCCGGATTCTTAACTTTGCTGCTGGCACGATGGCTGGCTTTACTGGGTGGTTCGCTTGGTGGTGGGCAACAAAGCAAGGAATTCCTTTCTTGCTTGCAATTTTGGTCGCTGTAATTATGGTTGGAATAGCAACGCTGTTGATAGAACGGTTAACTATCCGTCCTCTAATAAACGAAAATTTTCTATCAATTGTCACAATCACACTAGGACTTGAATTCCTTGTCGCTAATTTAGCTATTAACTTTTTCGGCGGTAGAGCTGAAAGCTTCCGGATCCCAGGCGATATACAATTCAAAAATTTCGAAATCGGTGGAGTGCGATTCAACTGGTGGCATATCGTTATCCTTATATGTACTTTCATCATTCTCGCGATAGTGGGATACATCGTCAATAGAACAGAACTCGGGCTAGCGATGAGAGCTTTCGCTGAAGATAAAGACGCCGCTCGCCTTATGGGAATCAAAGAGTCCACTGTTTCACAATGGACATGGACCCTCTCAGTAACAGTAGGCGGTCTTACCGGAATACTCTTCGCTCCTGTACTTTTCCTACAACAGGACTACATGAATATTCCATTCATCAAAGGTTTTGTCGCCGCAATCCTTGGAGGGTTCACTAGCTTAAGCGGAGGTGTACTTGGGGGGTTACTCCTTGGAGAGTTGGAAGCCTTTGCAGTGAAGTACGCACCTCGTCAAATGGCTGCAGCTCTTCCAGTAATAATCGTTTTCTTCATACTTCTTATAAGGCCTCGCGGTCTCTTTACCCGAGCCAAAGCTCATGAGCGAGTGTAACGATGGCTGATAATAACGTGACTACAGGATCTGCCATGAACCGGGCTGGGATACCTGTTCCTGGATATATCAAGAGGAATCATATTCTCGGAGTGTTTTTCT